>Ga0310691_10002143_pt1 | contig 27263 bp, 26 predicted proteins | sample 176DNAGHGlowgp2_FD_203887 | JGI IMG/M metagenome (GOLD analysis project Ga0310691, IMG submission 203887) | Sheep rumen microbial communities from Palmerston North, Manawatu-Wanganui, New Zealand - 1766 DNA GHGlow gp2 (v2) (version 2) | ecosystem: Host-associated > Mammals > Digestive system >... | reverse complement strand
TTGACAAGTCCTGAATCATGTGGTATAATATCTAAGTCAGTTAAGCTGGTGTAGCTCAGTTGGTAGAGCAGCTGATTTGTAATCAGCAGGTCGGGGGTTCGAGTCCGTCCACCAGCTCCATTTATTTGAATATGGGAGAGTTCCCGAGTGGCCAAAGGGGGCAGACTGTAAATCTGTTGCTTTTCAGCTTCGATGGTCCGAATCCATCCTCTCCCACCAGAATGCCCCGACACTAACGTGCCGGGGCTTAATTTATACGTCAGCAGAAAGGCTTGTTATCGTAAAGGTATACGTTGTTACAGGAGGTGTCAGCGCTGATGTCACAATTTGATCAGCGATCCCATAATGGCGGGATAATGAACGAGCAGCAGTTTAACCAGCTTGCCAACGCCTTGTATAGCTACTGCAAGGTGATGCGTGTGCCTAAGCTGGGAGTGGCACCTGTTGTGATCACTGTCCTTGAGGGAGTGGTAATGACTCTTCTCACTGCGGCTCTCGGGGTGAAGATCTGGTGGGCATTGCTTGTAGGCGCTTTAGTATGTGCAGTGTTTGCTTTTCTTTGCTGGCTCGCTTACAGATATCGAGCAGAAGCCGCAAAAAGGCTCAACTCCTACCTTGCTGCCGACGGCGGACAGGGAATGCTCATCGACTTTGCCTCGGCCCGGCCCTTTGCAAGCGATCAGTTCAGGCTTGGCACATATTTTTTGTATATCAAGAACGGAGCTGTGCTCAGGCTTGACGGAATTACCGATGTAGTAAAGACAACAAGTCATTACCGTGCGATCCCGACAGGTGTGTATTTGAGCATTACCGTTGAAGATGCGAGCGGAAAAACATCATTCCCGCTTTGCAGGGTGCATTTGCTGAAAGCGGAGGCGGAGGTTGAGGAGATACGCCAAGCGGTGCTGCAAAAGTCATGGTAGGAATGAACGCCGGAAAAAATCGAAATACAGTATCGGGAAAAAAGGACCTTGACGGGTCCTTTTTCGTGCTCAAAAAGCGGTAAAAATGAGAACAGAAATGAGGTTTTTGAGTTAACTGTTGGCAATGACACTGATTGGCGTTATTATTCTTTGACATAAACGCAAGGCTGCCGGACAAGCTCCGACAGCCTCAAATTATACACTGAGACTAAAAATTTCACGGAAAATTGGGGAAATTTCTGCATTTCTGCACTGCCGTTGAGCCGCCGCCGCTATTGACATTTCGCGTATCTGCGTGATATAATAATAAAAGTGTGACTATTTGCAGTATTTCGGGGAAAAGAGGGATATGTATGGTAAAGGCTGCCGTCAGATATACAGGCGAGCACTTCCGCGCCGCAGCCGAGGCTGCGCCTGATTACAAGCGAAAACGCAAGGGCGCCGTCCGGGCAATGATAATATGGGCTGCGTTCACAGGTCTTCTGCTCACGCTTACGATAATGAGGCTCCGGTCGAACGACAATGAGATCGCATTTGTCTACGGCATACTTTTCGTGATAAACCTGTTCTATTTTCTGAGGATAGTGACCGCCGTTACTAATTCCGCTGCCCTTTACAGCAGGGTCAAGCCTGCGGAACAGATGCGCTATTTCGAGGTCGAGGGCGATGAGCTCATCATGACCATAGACGGCGATATTGAGCATTCCGAGAGACATTTCCGTATGTCGGGTATGTACAGTGCGGCTGATACCGGCGAATATTTCGTGATATATCTCTACAAGGCGCTCTACTGCATGATAGCCTACAGCGACATCACTGAGGGCACTCCCGAGGAGCTGAGGAACCTGCTCTACAAAGCCCTCGGCAGCAAATTCACGATCAGCCGCGCATAACAGATAAGATAATGGATATGCGGAAGAATTTCCGTGTATTTCATATAGAAGGAAAAGGAAACCCGTTTGTTGGAAAGGAAAAGGATAATATGGTAAGAGAAGACCTGAGAAACATCGCTATCATCGCCCACGTTGACCACGGTAAGACCACCCTCGTTGACGAAATGCTCAAGCAGGGCGGTGTTTTCCGCGAGAACCAGAACGTTGCGGAAAGAGTTATGGACTCCAATGACATCGAGCGTGAGAGAGGTATCACTATCCTCGCGAAGAATACCTCCGTTATGTACAACGGCACGAAAATAAACATCATCGACACTCCCGGACACGCTGACTTCGGCGGCGAGGTAGAGCGCGTACTCGAAATGGTGGACGGCGTTCTCCTGCTTGTTGACGCAGCCGAGGGTCCCATGCCGCAGACGAGATTTGTTCTCTCAAAGGCACTCGAAATGGGTCACAAGATAATCGTAGTCGTAAACAAGATAGACCGTCCCGATGCCCGTCTCGACGAGATAGGCGACGAGGTTCTCGAGCTCCTTCTTGACCTCGATGCCAACGATGCACAGCTCGAATCCCCGATACTTTTCTGCTCGGGAAGAAGCGGAACAGCCTCACTCAGCCAGTACGAGGCAGGCACAGACCTCAAGCCTCTTTTCGATACCATTATCGACTACATAGAGCCTCCCAAGGGCAATGAGGAGGAGCCTCTCCAGATGCTCATATCCTCTATCGACTACAACGAATACGTCGGACGCATCGGTATCGGACGCATCGTCCGCGGAAGCATCAAGGTCAACCAGCAGGTGACTGTCTGTGATTACACCGAGAGCAAGAAGAACTACAATGCCAAGATAGTTTCACTCCTCCAGATAGAGGGACTCAACCGCGTTCCGGTTCAGGAGGCTAAAATGGGCGATATCGTGTGGATATCCGGCATCGAGGGCATAACTATCGGCGATACTATCTGTGCCGTTGAAGCACCCGAGCCGCTTCCCTTTGTAAAGATAAGCGAGCCCACGGTCGAGATGACATTTGCCGTAAACGACAGCCCCTTTGCAGGACGCGAGGGCAAGTTCGTTACCTCCCGTCAGCTCCGCGAGAGACTTTTCCGCGAGCTCCTCAAGGACGTTTCACTCAGGGTAGAGGAGACAGACTCCACAGACGCATTCCGCGTTGCAGGACGAGGCGAGATGCACCTCTCCATTCTCATCGAGAATATGCGCCGCGAGGGCTATGAGCTTTCAGTATCGACTCCCCGTGTTCTCTTCAAGAAGGACGAGGAGACCGGTCAGAGACTCGAACCTATCGAGCGCCTTGTCATCGACGTTCCTGCCGACTGCGTAGGCTCTGTTATGGAGAAGATAGGTACCCGCAAGGGCGAAATGATAGATATGCACCCGCAGGGAAGCCGTACAAGGATAGAGTTCCTTGTTCCGGCAAGAGGACTTTTCGGCTATAAGAGCGAATTCCTCACCGATACAAAGGGCGAGGGCATCATGTCCCACGTTTTCGACAGCTACCAGCTGTACAAGGGCGATATCGAGCGCAGGAACACAGGTTCGCTCATTTCCTTCGAGACCGGCGAGGCAGTTACCTACGGACTTTACAATGCCCAGGAACGCGGTCAGCTCTTTATCGGAGCAGGCGTTCCCGTATATGAGGGAATGGTAGTCGGCGCTTCACCGAAGGTCGAGGACCTTGTGGTAAATGTCTGCAAGAAGAAGCACCTCACCAATACCCGTGCAAGCGGAAGCGATGATGCGCTCAGGCTCGTTCCTCCGAGGATACTCAGCCTTGAGGACTGCCTTGAATTCCTCGCGGACGACGAGCTCCTTGAGGTAACACCGGAGTCCCTCCGTATCAGAAAGCGCATTCTCAGCAATACCCAGCGTGCCAAGATACGCGGAAATGCAGCGAAAAACAGTTGAGAGTTCATAGTTGTTAGTGCATAGTTGTGGTGTCCGCCTTTAAAGAATTGTACCGGCAGCTCTTTTGATCATATCGCGTCAGCGATACCATAATTCTCAATTCTCCATTCTCAATTATATGTATTTCTAAAAAGATTTCAGGTATCTGACACATAACTGTCATTTTTTCAGCAAACCGGAGGTGTATTATGAATAAGATGATAAGTGCCGCAGCAGCAGTAATGCTTGCCGTTTCTCTTACAGGCTGCGGTTCCGCAAAAAAAAGCCGCGGCGAGAGCTCGGAAGCTCCCGCTGTACAGACCGAGGCAGGTTCAGCTGCACAGGATACGGCTGCGGCTGAGCCCGGAACACAGCCCCAGACCGTCCGCAAGCGCGATATCGTTTCCGATAACGAGCTCTACGACTATGAGATATATCAGGGCGGCGCTATTCTCACAAAATACAAGGGCAATGAGGCTTTCGTGACCGTTCCCTCTGAAATGGGAGGCGCTCCCGTCAAGAACATCGGCTTCTACTGCTTTGAGGCTAAATACAGCCTGCAAAGCGTTGTCCTTCCGGATACCCTTACAACTATAAGCGAGTTCGCTTTCTCGGACTGCGCGGCACTCACAAGCGTGAATATCCCTGCCGGCGTCACCGAGATACAGCGCGGCGCCTTTGCGGCTTGTTCGTCGCTCACGAATGTCACCCTCCCGGAGAGCGTAGCGACAGTGAACGAGGAGGCTTTCACAGGCTGCGGCTCGCTCACATCGCTCACCGTCATGAGCCCTTCCCTCAAATACGAGAACTGGGGACTCGAAGACCTTGAGGGTCTGACTGTCTATGCCCCTGCCGGCTCTGAGGCTGAGACATGGGCATCGGCTATGGGCAAATATTCACCTATTTCATGAGATGAGGTGCTTTATGAGAGCATTCAGGATAACAGCATTCCTTGCGGCAGCGGTCTGCCTTTGCGGTGCGGTGTCGTGCAGCGGCAGCAAGTTATCTTCCTCCGGAGGTGATACCGCGGAAACAACAGCTCCGGCGGCTATCGAGGCTCCGACCGGCTTTGCGACTCTCGATGATGTTATCGCCTATGTTCAGAAGGCGGAAAGCTCTGACGAGCCGTTTTCGTTCGGTAAAATAGGGGAAAAGGTGACTCCTGCGGAGGGCTCAGATGAGGCTGACCTCGGCGAGTATTACCTCAGTCCGGACGGCGTAAAGCTCTATTTTGATCCGGAGAAATTCCCGGCGGAGCTTGTGCTGACGCTCGAGGAATACTTCAAGGCGTATGCGAATGCGGACTATGAGAGCTATACGCGCTGCCTCTACCCCTCGTACATCGAGGAGATGAACAAGTTCCTGAAAAACACGCCGGAATTCGGCTATGACCTCAAGACCTCGTTCTCAAAGCAGTGCTTCAACCTGCAAAGCGCCAAGAAAGGCGGATTTGCGGTCACAAGGATAAGGCTGGAGTACTCCGACCGTGACCCGAAGGCATTCTTCGATTACCCCTCCGATTCATTCGGGAAGGACTACTACGCGGAGGTCAGCAGCGAGGTCGATAAGTTCTACGATGCGGATTTCTTCGTGATAGTGGTCGGTGAGGACGGCACTGAAACAAAGCTCGTCAGCGAATACGAGATAGTCTTCGCGGAAAAGGACGGCAGATACTATACCTTCGGTTAAGGAGAGGTTCACAATGAGAATATCTATGAGAAGAACAGCAGCTCTTACAGCAGCACTGGCGCTCGCATTATCGGCTGTGGGCTGCGGAGGCAAAAGCAGCAGCAGCGGAAGCACATCGGCAACGCAGTCTGCCGTTAGCCCTGTTTCGCAGTACGGCGGCGATATGATAAAGCACTGGGCTAAGGACGGCTATGAGATAACAGTCGAGGTGGACGGACGCTTCATCACCGAGGACGAGTCAAAGGCTCTCGCGAAGTACATCGCGGCTATCAGCAGAAGCGACGGCAAGCTCATGGAGGAGTCCGTTGAGCCGGCTGTGCTGAAATACGTCATGGACGCAAACGGCTTCGCTGATGCAGGAGCATACGCTTCATATCTGCACAATTCCCTCATGCAGTATACCGGCGAGGAGTATGAGTTCGAGTATGCAACGGTGGAATCGCTCGTTGACGAATCCAGCGGCTATGACTTCTCGAAGTACGATAAGATCATACTCGATGCCGAGCCCGATGCGGAGATAACAAGCAGGAAAAAGATAAGCGCGGACGCGCTCTACGACCACACGAACAAGTCGCTGAACGTACATATGGGCGGATATATCGAGGTCTACCTCTATACCGTCAACGGCGTTTCGTATATTCTATCATAAACCACAAGGACGCATATGCGTCCTTTTTTAATGCGTAGTCGGATTGAGAATTGAGAATGGAGAATTGAGAATGTAGGGGCGCCGTTCCGGCGCCCGAGCCTTAAGCTGCAACGAACATGAACCGATTGTAGGGAACGCCGCCCTCGGCGTTCCTTCACCTGCGGCAGAAGCACCGACCGAGGCGACAGCCGAGACTCGCCGTCCCCTACGGATTGTTTTTTCATATTTGCATCGAACGGCGCGGGCGCACGGAATGCGCCCCTACACTACTTTCTGCTTTCTGATTTCTTGTTTTTGCGCACTATGAACTCCGGACTAATAACTAATAACTGCTTTCGACTTACTATTTATTGCGGAATAACGTGATAATCATTGACAATCTGTTAACATGGTGCTAAAATATAAGCATAAAATTATTTTTTTGGAGGATAATACCAATGAAAGGCAAAAAATTCAGACGTTTTACTGCCGGCTTGCTTGCCGCAGCTATGACCTGCACTGCTTCGGTTCAGACACTTGCTGCTTTTCCGGCTGTAGCTGCTGACGGTCAGTCCGCACAGGGAAAGGTCATCTTCTCGACCGACTTCGAGGACGGCTCGTTGGAGGGCTTCGACAAGAGAGGCGATGATGATACCACTGAGCTCACCGTTGCCGAAACAGATGCCGTAAGCGGTTCAAAGGCTCTTTCTGCTGCCGGCCGTACACAGAGCTGGAACGGTCCGTCGTTCCGCATCGACCAGCTTCTCGAACCCAACAAGGAGTATCTGCTCACAGCTTCCGTAAAGGCAAAGAACTACGCAAATATCACATTCAGCTTCCAGTACACAGACGCGGAGGGCGTTACCCACTACAACAATATCGAGAAGGATATCCAGTCCGGCGGCTGGAAGAAGATAGACAAGGTACCGTTCAGCTATACCGCCGATATGAAGGACGTTTTCATCTACTTCGAGACCAATAATACGGACGACCTTTTCGTGGACGATTTCAGCATCACAGAGGCTCCGCCTGCACAGATCGAGAATGACCTCAAATCTATCGCCAATATCTTCGGCAACGATTTCAGGATCGGTACCGCTGTTACCCCCGAGGATATGTCCTCGAGCGGCTTCATGCAGATACTCGAAAAGCACTTCTATCAGAGCATAACGGTCGGCAACCAGCTCAAGCCCGACTACGTTCTCAATGAGGCTGCCACAAAGGCTTACTTAGAGGAGACCGGCGATGATGAAACTCCGCAGATAAGCTTCGGCGCTGCAAAGGCTGTTCTCGACTACTGCCAGAAAAACCACGTTCCCGTAAGACTTCACACCCTCGTTTGGCACAGCCAGACCCCGGAGTGGTTCTTCAAGGAAAACTACGATGCAAGCGCTGATTATGTCTCCAAGGAGAAGATGCTCAAGAGAATGGAGAACTACATCAAGGCTTACTTCGAGACTATCACCAAGCTCTATCCTGATGTTGATTTCTATGCCTGCGACGTTGTCAACGAGGCTTGGCTCGACGACGGAAAGCCCCGTGAGCCCGGTCACCCTGCCGAGAGCAACCGCTGGATGGCTTCCGATTGGGTAGCTGTTTTCGGCGATAACTCGTTCATCGAGCCTGCTTTCAAGTTCGCGAGACAGTATGCTCCTGCCGGCTGCAAGCTCTACTACAACGACTTCAATGAGTATACCGCCAAGATGCCTAAGATATACGAAATGGCTATGGACCTCAAGGAAAAGGGTCTCATCGACGGTATCGGTATGCAGTCCCACCTCGACGTAAGACAGGGTCAGGACGCTTATCCCTCATTGCAGGATTATGAGACTGCCGTTGCAAAGTATATCTCAACAGGTCTCGACGTTCAGATAACCGAGCTCGATGCGACTGTTCCGGAGTATTCCGACGACAGGTATTTCGAGGCTCAGGCAAAATACTACAAGGGTCTTTTCGATATCTACGAGAAGTACAAGGACGGCATCTCCGCTGTCATCTTCTGGGGCATCAACGATACAAAGAGCTGGAGAGCTACTCAGCAGCCCCTTATCTTTGATGAGAACTTCCTCGCTAAGCCTGCTTATTACTCCATAGTTGAGGGCAGGGAGGAGGTAGTTGTTACGACTTCCACTCAGCCTACCACTACTACAACTACTACCACAACGACTACCACGACAACTCAGCCCGTTACCAACGATGATCCGCTCCCGATGACTCTCTGCGGCGATGCTAACGATGACAACGAAGTTAACATGGCTGACGCTGTTTTCATCATGCAGTGCATCACCAATCCCGATAAGTATCAGCTCACCAAGCAGGGCGAGGCTAATGCCGACGTTGACGCTAGTTTGGATATCACCAATAAGGACGCGCTCACTATCCAGCGCTATAAGCTCGGACTTATTGATGAGTTCCCGATATTACTCGACAGGAGCGTTCAGCCGCCGATGAATTGAATTAGAGCACGGGCTCGGCTGCTTTAACTTGCAGCCGAGTTTTTTCAATAAATATTGACAAGACCTCTGGCAGGTGATATAATGTGACTGTTGAGTAAAATCAATAATTGCACAGGATAAGTATAAGGAGGAGATCGAATGAAAAATCCAAGAAGACTTGCGGCAATGGCAGCAGCGCTGTGTATATGTGGATGTATGACAGCCTGCGGAAGCAGCAGCGACAGCAGCAGTTCCGCACCGGCACCTACAGAGGCTGCAACGGAAGCACCGGCGACAACCGCTGAGCCGACAACTGAGGAGGTCACTACAACTAAGAAGGTGACCACACAGAAGCCTACAGAGACTCCGACAGAAGCGCCGACTGAGGCTGAAAGCTCCGGATTTTCGCGGGGAATGCGTATAGGAAATATGTATCAGTCTATCACTGCTAATTTCAGATTCAATGCGCCTGACGGTTGGGGATATGCAACGGATGAAGAAATACTTTCTTACGTTTCTAATAATATTCCGAGAGATGCTGCTGCTGCCTCATCGGCTGATGAATACTTCACTGACAAAACGCCGATGGTTGTGGATGCGATAGCGTATACCAATCAAGGCTTTCCGCGTATCTCATTTACATTTGCTAACAGAAAATCAGACAGCATACCCGATGCAGATGCAGCGCAGGTGGCTCAGGCAACATATAATAGTCAGGTATCAAAGGGCATGGCTGTCGGCGAACTGAAAACATTCAGCCTCGGAAATGACGTATACTACTATTTTACCTCGGAAAAGGAAGAATCAAACGGAACATTTTATTCAAGCTATGTTTTTAAAGATGCCGGAAAGTATGTCTTTGAAATAAACGCCTATACTCTTGCAAACAATTTTGAGGATTATATCCCCTATTTTGAATGCATAAGCGAAAACTCACTTTGGTAAAACTGACGATAAATGGTCTTTTTGCACATAATCTCGTGCAAAAGGACTGCTTTTTTCTACGCCTGCAAAATGAAATGAAACGTGAGAACGTGAGAGAAAGAGAGAATATGCGAGAGAATCAAAGAGAAAGTGGATTATATATTGAAAAAAATCCCAAAAAAGCCTTGACAACTCACCGAAGTTAGTGTATAATATGTTTTGCACTGTCGGGAATTCGGAAAAATTTCCCCCGACGAAAATAAATTAACGGAGGAACAAAATATGTCTACTACACTGGCAAAACCTGCTGAAGTAACACGCACTTGGTATATCCTCGACGCTGAGGGCAAGCCCCTCGGCCGCGTTGCAGCTAAGGCAGCTCATATTCTCAGAGGCAAGCATAAGCCCACTTTTACTCCCAATGTTGACTGCGGTGACCACGTTATCGTTATCAACTGCGCTAAGGCTATCCTCACCGGCAAGAAGCTCGAGAACAAGAAGTTCTACTGGCACACCGGCTGGATCGGCGGTCTCAAGTCCATCTCCTATAAGGACATGATGGCTAACCAGGCTGACAGAGCTATGACTATCGCTGTAAACGGTATGCTCCCTAACAACAGCCTCGGCCGCGCTCAGCTCAAGAGACTCAGAACTTACAAGGACGCTAACCACAACCAGGCTGCTCAGAAGCCGGTTGCTTACGAGCTTTAATAGGAGGTGCTTTTAAATGTACGAGTCAAAGGTTAAATACTACTACGGAACAGGCAGAAGAAAGCACTCCGTAGCAAGAGTAAGAATCTATCCCGGTTCCGGTAACGTTACTATCAACGGCAGAGGTATCGACGATTATTTCGGCCTCGAAACCCTCAAGCTCATCGTTCGTCAGCCCCTCGCTCTTACCGATAACCTCGATAAGTTCGATATCATCTGCACTGTTGCTGGCGGCGGTGTTACAGGTCAGGCTGGCGCTATCAGACACGGCCTCTCACGCGCTCTCCTCGAATTCGATGCAGAGCTCCGTCCCGCCCTCAAGAAGGCTGGCTTCCTCACCCGTGACCCCAGAATGAAGGAGAGAAAGAAGTACGGTCTCAAGGCCGCTCGTCGCGCTCCTCAGTTCTCGAAGAGATAATTTCATCCCTATTGGGATCATACGAAAAATCGCCTCGCAGGGCTATCCTGCGAGGCTTTTTGTTTTTCTGAGGCAAGGGGTTACGCATCAGATGTTATTGAAAAACTTATCAATAGCATCAATGTCAGCATTTTGGGTTCTGGTTTTGTCACAGCTCTTTCTGAGCTCTTGCCTGAGCTCGCTGAGCTTATTGCCGGCTAAAAAATCTAACCAAAAATCGGTCTTATTCCCGTTAAAGTCATGGGGGACGCTTCTGATGAATTTGGATTTGATCGAAGGTTCTGTTAAGCCGGTTTTACCCGCATAATCCCTGACCGCTTCGTTATAGGCTCCTCTGACCTTATCAATGTTGTTTATCGCCTTGCCGTTAAGTTTTTCCCTTATAGCTCTGATGATATCGAGCATATACTGCACACGGTTCGAGACCGGTGAGTCGTTTTTAGGGACAGTTTTCGCACGAGGTGCAGTGTCAGTATTTTCGGAGGCGAATGCTTCATAGCTGCCGTCTTCATACTTTATAACGATCCTGCTGACTGTAGAGAGGTCAATATTTGACTCGACCTCATAGCATTTTCCGCACTGGTCGTAGAGTTCGATTCGTTTGAGCATTATTCAGTCCTCCTTTTGTTTCACTTGCGGTAAATTATTAACGAAATTTTTGTCTATGATGAGATTTTCTGTTTTAACGATGCTAACAAATTTCTCTGCGATTTCTTTCTCAAGCCGATGCAGGTATGAGCCCTGATGTATGGTACTGGTACCACCTTTCTGTAAAGCAGAAGGTATACCACCAACACGAGATATACGATATTGGTCTATAAAATTTTTAATATTTTTAAGGTTAATAGGCTTAATCAGTTTATGGAAATCGAATTTTCGTTCTGCACCTTTCATATTTTCATATGTTGCGATTGTTTCATAAGGGCAAGAAACACCGGTCTTTAAGGGATCTTCTGTAACGCGGCTTACTCCGAAAATACCATTACCATCAACATGGAAAACAATATCTCCAGTCTTTAGGGATGTAATATTCTGGTAACGCGGAACATCTATATCAGGTGACCATATATACATTAAATAATGGGAATCCGATTCGAGACGCGATTTCAGGTCGATTTCGACTTCGTCAGCGCTATTAGGCTGAACGAGGATCCAGTAATTCTGCGAGAAACCTTGAGCCTGAGACTGAGCCGATTTTACTTTCGTAGGCTGAGCCGGTTTTACTTTCGCAGGCTGAGGCTGAGGCAGAATAGCTCTTGCGTTGTTCCATTCAGGGTCCGGTGTTACCGGCTCGATCTCATATGCTCCCCAAGGGAAGGTCTTGTGCTGTGAACCACCGTCATAAACAACAGTAACAGTCTTACGACCCTTGTTCACTCCCTCGACGATGCCGTCGAATTCCTTTTTCACTTTAACCTTATCGTTTTTTTGTAACATAAAGATTGCCTCCTTATAAAAATAATAATTGATTTTTTTAAATTGAGCAACCACATTGCGGAACTGTTGCTCTTTCTGCTTATATTATATCATATCATCCCGGGTTTGTCAAGAGAGAAATTAGATTTTTGAGAAAATCAGCACGTTCATAAATTGCGAGCTGAAAAATATGTGCTTTTCCACCAAGTATGCAACGAAGAAGATGCTGTTGCACAATGATTGATGAAACCAAAAAGCAACTCTCGCAGTTATATATATGGGTATATGAATAATATATAGAAATCTCGAAAATTCGTGACGTTCATCAGGACATCATACGTTTTTGCATCGACATATGCAAAATGATCTGCCTACATCTCCGTTTTTTTTCGTGATCAGACATTTGACAGCGCTTGCGCAAAATTGTATAATTACATCACAACAAGGAGCTCCTGAGTTTTTACCGCGGCTGACGAGCCGTTAAAACAGAAAGGAAAATAATTATGAATAACAATTATGACTTCGGCAGGGCGTTTTCTGATTTTGATGAGGACTTCGATCCTTTTGCTATCCCTTATGAAAGAGCGGTCAATTGCTTTGACGTCAACGACGAGTTTCTGGATATGAATACCTTCGTGCTGGCGGCAGTCGCCGGCATATGCCTTGAAAACAGCGGCGAGGCAGGGAATGATTACTGCCTCTTCTCGCAGCTCAGCAGTCTGCTGCACCCTGACAGGCCTGCTGCATATTACGCTCTTCACTATGCAAGAATGTTCGTAAACAGGCTTCCGGGCAAGGACGACCTGGAGCCCGATATCCGTGAAACGGTTTATCAGGATATTGAAGCGGCTCTCCGCGAAATTCTGGCTAAGGTCTGCGGCTCGGAGAAGGCGCTCGAAAAGCTGTTTGACCGTCGTGACTACGACGAGATCCTGTACAATATCGACGAGTTCCTGGGCGAGGAATGCGTAACGGATTATCTGAACGACCCGTTTTTTGCCCTTGCAGTCGCACTTTATACCTCTCTCAGTCTGAATGCCAAGCGCATTGACGCGGTCTCGTTAATGTATGAGCATCTCCCTTACACGGATTTCGCTCCGCAAAACTGCTTCGACGTGATCGGTGACGCTATACTTCTGGTGGATAAGATCGGCGTTCGTCCCTTACAGAGCAAGCATTCTTTTACGGTACTGCTCTGGTACATCTTCAAAGCTCTTAATGAATACTACGAGAAAATGCTTGAGAACGAGTGGGAGTTTGAAAATAGCAGCGATGACGAGACCGATTTTGAGGACGATGAGGAAACGGACGAGTACGACGCCGGGTTCGATGAGGTATTCGATTTCAGCGGCGATGATGAGGAAGAGGAAGACGCTTTGGCATTCGAGGACGTTTTCGAGCTCAGAGATGAGGAAGAAACAGCATGAGCGAGTACGCCTTTTTTCATCAGCCTGACTTCAACATTGTTCCCGATACAGCGCCGGTATTCGATAAAGCAGCGCTTGAACGGCTGCTCCGGTCCGCTGAAAGCTTCTCCAAAGACTTCGGCGATGCAGACAGGTTCTTTGATACCGTCCTTGAGGCCGCGGTCTATCTCTGCCTTTTCCCCATGAGGAAGCGCGACAGCCTGTTTTTGTGCAGGCTCAGGCGCAGCGAGGAGAAGGACTTCTGGAACGCCGCCCATAACGCTAAGGGATTTGTTCTCGGCGAGTTGACGCCTTTCGCTCACCTGAATGGCAGCGTTCTCGATGACCTTGACGCTGTGCTGGGAAGCCTTATCTCCGCGTTCACTGACCAATTCTATTCCTATAATGAAAATATGCTCGCAAACCCTGTTCTGCTGGCTGCAAAGGCAATGGGATTTCCGGACTGCAAGCTCCTCCGCCGTGCCCGTCTGACTGCACAGTCGGTCTTCACGCATTGGGACGACCGCGGCGAGGCGATATATGCGGATAATGTATTCGCGCTGCTGGTATGTCTGTATGTGAAATACCGCTGCAAGCTGGGCAGGGAACGCGCCGTCAACTGGCTATACAGGCTGTCCTATGAGCTTTTCGGTGCTAAGAACGCTAAGTTCCTCGATATGGCGTACAAGGCTGTGGCACTGGTGGACGGAGTTTACAGCGAGCCGGCAGCAAAGATGTACCGTCCGGCAGTCGTGCTATGGCATATCTTTCGCGTGCTGCGACGTTTGAGCGAACGCTTCTCCTGCGACGAGTGGATGAAATGCGGCTGCGAAAAGGAATGCGAGGTCTGCGATTGCATGATTACACAGTAGCGCTGCGAGGGTAAAAAATACCGGAAGCTTCACAGCTTCCGGTTTTGTTTTTTCTTGAATTACGGTTATACCATTACGGAAAATAGGTTCACTTATTCTTTTTGAGAGTTTTTCTCACGACGGCACGAAGTCTTTCGCAGGTATCCTGCGGAAACTCGGTTATGAACCTTATCGCCTGCGAATGCGCCTCGTCCTGTGACAGTCTGAGGAACCTGTGGAAGAAGGTATAGACCTCGCTGAAAGTGGAGAATATCTCCGCGACGGCAGCTTTTCCCTCGGGGGTGAGCACGACGCTGTTTCCGAAGTCCTCATAGACATAGCCGCAGTTTGCGAGACATCTCAGCATTTTGCTTACGCTTGGTCTTGAAACGCCGAGGTGCCGGGATATATCCACGCATTTCACATAATCGTCCGTATCGGAGAGCTCTTTTATCGCTATCAGATACTTGATCTGACCTGCACAGTGAGTCATGGCTTCCTCCTTACTTATCCGAGTCTATCAGGTGCCAGTAGCCTTTGAGGTAGACCGCACCGGAGATTACGGTGAGGGCGGTCGATATCCATATCAGTACCGGGATAGCGATATCGTTTACGGCATCGACAAAACTGCAAGGGAAGTCGATGCTGAAGTCATAAATGAGGCTGAGCCAGAAGAGAATGGCGATGATAGTCACCATAGTGAAAGCGGTCTTGAGCTTGCCCCATATGCCTGCCGCGACCACAACGCCGCCGCCGGCTGCAAGGAGCCTGAGTCCGGACACCATAAATTCTCTTGCGGTTATGATGATGAGGGGTATCGCGCTCATTCTGACCTCGTCCATTTCGACGAAAACGGTCAGGGCGGCGATGACGAGGACCTTATCCGCAAGCGGATCGAGGAATTTTCCGAAATTGGTGACAAGTCCGCGTTTGCGGGCGATCTTTCCGTCGAGTGCATCTGTTACCGAGGCTGCCGAGAACACCACAAGCGCGATGAGGTATTTGCAAGGCACATCAATATACATGAAAAGCAGGAAAAAGGGTATCAGGAATACTCTCAGGAGAGTGAGTTTATTTGGCAGATTCATGTAGGTATCACCTCTCCTATCAGGTCATAGTCCAGCGTATCGGTAATCTTTATCCTTGTGAATTCGCCCACGCTGAGGGGCTTATCGGAGGTGAAGAACACCTTTCCGTCAATATCGGGAGCGTCATTTGCGGTGCGTCCGAACCAGCATTCGCCGAAGCGGTCGAAGCCCTCGGTAACCGCGTCGAACTCTTTTCCGATGAGCTTCTGGTTATTATCGGCGCTTATGAGCATCTGCTGTTCCATGATGATATCGGCACGTCTTGCGGCAGTTTCCTCGTCTATCTGGTCGGGGAATTCGGAAGCCTTTGTGCCCTCCTCCTGTGAATAGGCGAAGCAGCCGAGCCTGTCGAAGCGCACTCTCTGCACGAATTCCGCGAGCTCTGTGAACTGCTCCTCGGTCTCGCCGGGGAAGCCTGTTATGAGGGTGGTACGGAGGATAACTCCGGGTATCTTCTCGCGGATATGTCTGAACAGCGCCTCCAGCTCTTCGGGACTGCCCCAGCGTCCCATTCGGCTGAGGATATCCTTATCGCAGTGCTGTATCGGTATTTCGAGGTATTTCACGAGCTTTTCCTCAGAGGCAATGGTATCGAGGAGCTCGTCAGTAATGCGTTCGGGGTAGCAGTAGAGGGTGCGTATCCACCTGAGACCGTCAATTTTGCAGAGCTCCTTCAGAAGCTCGGGGAGCTTTGACTTGCCGTAGAGGTCCTCGCCGTAGCGGGAGGTATCCTGTGCTATGACGACCAGCTCGGTAACGCCGTTTTCAGCCATTTCACGGGCTTCCGCGATGACTTCCTCCATTGGAACGCTGCGGAATTTTCCCCTTATCAGAGGTATTGCACAGTAGGTGCAGCAGTTTGAGCAGCCCTCTGCGACCTTCAGGTAGGAGAAGAAGGGGAGGGTCGATATGATACGCTCACCGGTCAGCTCGGCATCGAGCTTCGGCGGGAACAAAAGGTATCTTTCGCCGGCGAGAACATGGTCGAGAACGTCAACTATGTCCTTGTTAGCGCCTATTCCGACAACAGCATCGGCCTCCGGGAAAAGCTCGGCAGCCTCCTCCTTATAGCGTTCGATGAGGCAGCCTGTGAGGACTATCTTTTTGAGAGTACCTTCCGCCTTGAGCTTGCCGAGTTCGAGGATAGTCTCGATAGCCTCCTCCTTAGCCGATTTTATGAAGCCGCAGGTATTCACTACCGCGATATCGGCGAGACCGGGCTCTGTCACCAGTGTATAGCCGTGTTTTTTTAGCTTGTATAGCATACGCTCGGAATCAACGAGGTTTTTTGAGCAGCCGAGCGATACCATTCCGACCTTGACGGGCATTATTGTTCCTCCATACTGAAAAATTCATCTATTGCGCGGTTCACTTCCGTGAAGCTGTATCCGAGGCGTACCAGCGAGCTTTTCACCCGTTCAACTGCGCTGCGGTCTTCCCTGTCGGTGAGGAAACGCGCGTATTTCTTTTCGAGCAGCACTGCGAGATTATCCTGAGTGCTCCCGGAATACCGGCTCAGAGCCTCATCGGCAGCCGGTCTTTCTATGCCGTGCAGCATGAGCTCACGCCTTGCACGGTGGACGCCGAACCTTTTTACCATGATATATTTATATGCAAGGCGATCGGCATATCTTTCATCATTTATTATGTCCTCCTCAGCGAGCCTTCCGACTATCTCACGGATAACGGCTGTGCTGCGGAAGTCCTCCGAAAGCTTTTTTGTCAGCTCAGCGGAGGAATAGTCCCTGTAGGAGAGCTTGTTCAGTGCCGCAGCGCGTATCTTCGCCCTCACGGCAGCCCTCATCAGCTCGGCGAAGCGTTTGTCATCGAGCTCAGTGCCCTCCTGCAAATTGAAGTCCCAGACCGTATCGCAGGCGAGCATGAGAGTTCTTCCGTCATCGAAGGTCACTGCATAGCGCTTCTTTTTCTGCGGCTTTAAGGCGACTATCCTGAGCATCAGTCAGCGGGAGTGAACTCCTCGAAGTCCTCCTCGATATCGGCGAGGATATCATCGTTCTCGGACTGTTCCTGCGGCTTTGCGGGAGCCTCACCGCTCTTGGCGGCAGCCTCATCGTCATCGCCCTTTGGAGTGATAACGCCCTCGAGCTCGCTTCTTCTTGCGAGTATCTGGTCCTCTATCTCCTTCATGAGAGCCTCGTCGTTCTTGAGGACCTCCTTGACGTTATCGCGTCCCTGACCGAGCTTCTGACCGTTATAGCTGAACCATGAGCCGCCTTTCTTGATGATGTCGAGCTCTGTTGCGAGGTCGAGCACCTCGCCTGTACGCGATATACCGGTGCCGTACATGAGGTCGAAGGTACACTCCTTGAAGGGAGGCGCTACCTTGTTCTTTACGACCTTGCACTTGGTGGACGAGCCGATAATGGTGGAGCCGGACTTTATAGCCTCGCCCTTTCTTACCTCGATGCGGACTGAGGCGTAGAATTTGAGTGCGCGTCCGCCGGGAGTAGTCTCGGGGTTGCCGTACATAACGCCTATCTTTTCGCGCACCTGATTTATGAATATAGCAACGCAGCTCGATTTCGAGATAGCTGCTGTGAGCTTTCGCATAGCCTGTGACATGAGCCTTGCGAGCTGACCGACGTGGAGATCGCCCATTTCGCCGTCAATTTCGGCGCGTGTGGTCATAGCTGCGATCGAATCAAGGACGATAACGTCGATAGCGCCGGAACGTATCAGGGCTTCGGCTATTTCGAGAGCCTGTTCACCGCTGTCCGGCTGGGAAACGAGAAGGTCGTTGATGTTCACGCCGAGTGCCTGCGCGTAGACCGGGTCGAGAGCGTGTTCAACGTCGATGAAAGCGACCTCTCCGCCAAGCTTCTGAGCCTGAGCGAGGATAGAGAGCGCAACGGTGGTCTTACCGGAGCTCTCGGGACCGTATATCTCGACTATCCTTCCGCGGGGGACTCCGCCTATTCCGAGAGCCATATCGAGCGTCATGGAGCCCGTGGGTATAGCTGCTACGTCGAGCTTCTTTGTCTCACCGAGACGCATGATAGAGCCTGTTCCGTACTTCTTCTCGATCTGCTTCAGAGCAGTTGCGAGGGCGTTCTTTTTATCCTCCTCGGTCGCCGCCTTTGTGACGGGAGCCTTCTTTGCAAGTTCCTTTTTAGCCATTGTCATTCCTCCGTTTTCTGAGCAGCGACAGTCCGGACGATCCCCGAAAAATCGCGGCAGAAAGTAATATTATCAAAGCCGTTCCCGGCGAGTATCGTTCCGACCTGTTCGTGCTGGGCGTCGCCGAACTCATAGCAGAGCCAGCCGCCTTTTTTCAGGTGTTTTTTCCATATCTTTGTGATGTCCCTGATGATGTCGAGACCGTCACTTCCGCCGTCGAGGGCAAGTGCGGGCTCATGGGCGACCTCCGTTTGCAGGGAAGCCATTTCCTCCGCCGTGAGATAGGGCGGATTGCTTACGATTATATCGAAGCTCCCGGCATTTCCGGCAGCCTTTTCGTCCGTAACGTCACACTTTACGAGCCTTATATCGGCATTGTTGAGAGCCGCGTTCCTTTCGAGGTAGCCGAAAGCCTTGTCCGAGACCTCATAGGCGCTCACCTCAGCGGAGGGCAGCTCCTTTTTCAGCGTGACCGCGATGCAGCCGGTCCCTGAGCAAAGGTCGGCTATCACAGGGGCGGAAATGCCGTTATCCCTGCAAATTCCGAGCACGTTCTCAACGAGCAGCTCTGTTTCGGGACGGGGTATGAGAACTCCCTCTCCGACGCAGAAGGGATAGCCGTAGAACTCCCATTTTCCGAGGAGATACTGCAAGGGCTCGCCCTCTGCACGGGCTTTCGCGAGTGTCCGGATACGGTTTTCAGCCTCACGCGGAACAGCCTCGTCCGGCAGGAAAAGGGGGTTTTTGTCGCCGAGCATATCTTGAAAGATGCAGAGCGTGTCGAAATCAGGGGAGTCCTTCCCGGCGGCTTCAAGGAGCTTCACGCACTCGCTGAAAAGCTGGCGGCGGGAAACGATTTCGGTTTTATCCATAATGGCACCCCTTTTTAATGCTTAATTCGTAATGCGTAATTAAATTGAGAATTGAACTGCCGTGAGCGAAAGCAGACTTACGTTCTATAAGAAGTGAGCGAGCTTGCGAGCGACAACGTGGAAGCCAGCGCGGGCTCCGGGCTTACCATTTGTCCTCGGTCTTGTCCTGCGGTATGCAGGGGGTGAGGGCAGCTATCGCTATCTCTATCATGCTGTCGTCCGGCTCACGGGTGGTTATGCGCTGCATTGCGAGTCCGGGTGCGGAAAGTATCTTCGTGAAAAGGTTATCGTGGTTTCCGGCAAGTCGTATGAACTCATAGGAGATGCCGACTATCAGCGGAAGCATCGCGAGTCCTACCAGTATGCGCTTCCATGCCTCCATTACCGGTATGAAGCACATCGCGAGTATTCCCACTATCAGCACGATGAATATGAAGCTCGTTCCGCAGCGCTTGTGGAAGCGGGTCTGCCTGCGGACGTTCTCGACCGTCAGCGGAAGCTCAGCCTCGTGGCAGGCAATGGTCTTGTGCTCTGCACCGTGGTACATATACTGTCTGCGGATATCCTTCATAAGGCTTACCAGAGCCATATACGCTACGAATATCGCTATCTTTATAACGCCCTCGACTACAGAGCGGAGTATGCGGTTATCCCTGATCTCCGGTATTTTTTCGGCAATGAGCTTGGGGAGGACTGCGAAAAGTCCGACTGCCATTACTATGCCGACTATCATGCCGATGTACATCATGACCGTGAAGAATGCCGAGGATTCCTCCTCCTCCTTCTTTTCCTCGTCGGTGAGCTGCTTCTCAGCCGACCTCATCATGTACTTATAGCCCTTTTTCAGCGATATGACGAAGCTCGTGCAGCCCCGGACAAGCGGTATCTTCCTGTACCACGGGGCGTTTTTGCCGTTGCGTTCCTCCCATGTTTCGAGGTCTATCGTTCCGTCCGGGAGGCGGCACGCCATTGCGCCGGTATTCGGACCGAGCATCATTATGCCCTCGATAAGCGCCTGACCGCCTATCTTCGAGCGGAATTTTTCTCCTGTTTTCTGTTCTTTGCTCATATATTCTCCTTATGCGGTTCAGCTGCTCTGGATTATCGGCAGCTTTATAGTAACGGTAGTTCCCTTGCCCTCGCCGGGGCTTGTGATATCGAGCGTACCGCCGTGCATCGAGACTATCTCGTCGGCAACGGCAAGACCTATGCCTGAGCCGCGCCGTGTGTGGTTAGCCTTGTAGAATTTCGTCTTGACCTTTGCGAGGTCGGATCTCTTTATGCCGCAGCCGGTATCGGTAACTGATATCGAGACCATATCTCCGGCACGTTCAGCCTTTACCGTGACCGTTCCGCCGCTTGCGGAATACTTCACAGCGTTGTCGATGATATTTATGAATACCTGACGTATGCGGTTCTTGTCGCCGAATACGAAGGGAAGCATCTCGGGCTCATTGTAGATTATCTCTATGCCGTCGCGTTTTGCCTTGTCGCTGTAGATCAGCACGGCGTCGCCGAGCTCGGCAAGGATATCCATAGCTGCGCTGCGGAGGGTGAAGTGACCGCTCTGCATACGCGAGAAATCGAGCAGCTCCTCGACCATCTGCGAGAGACGCTCTGTCTCGTTCACGATTACGCCAACGCCTTTTTTCATGGTATCGGGGTTCTCGCCGCCGTCCACCATGAGCGTTTCAGCCCAGCCCTTGATAGCGGTGAGAGGCGTTCGCAGCTCATGCGATACCGAGGAAATGAACTCGTTCTTCATCGCCTCAGCGGTGGAGAGCTCGTCCGCCATGTGGTTGATAGCGGTGCAGAGGTCGCCTATCTCGTCGTTGGAGCTGTTGTCTATGCGGACGGAGAAATCGCCCATTGCGAATTTGCTCGCGATACCGCTTATCTGACGTATCGGCTTTACGATAGAGCCTGCGAAGAACAGACCTGTCGTGATGATTATGAGGAGTATTATCAGGCTGACTATCGTGATAGCGATGATGTAGGTCTTTATGGTGGCGTCAATGTCCGTCAGGGAAGTTACCATGCGGACGGACGAATACTCGCTGCTGAGCGAGGATATCGGAACTGACACCGCAAGCACCTTTTCGCCGCTTCCGAGCTTGCCGATATAGGAGCCTTCGCCTTTTTCCATAGCCTCCTCATAGTCCGGCATAGGAGCATCGGCGTCCGGTGAGAAGCCCGATGAGGTCAGGACGACTCTGCCCTTGGAGTTTATCGCCATGAGCTCTATCTTGTCCTTGTCGCTGAAGGTCTCAAGGAGGTTCCTCATCTCGGCTGAGAAATTCGCGGCGCTGTCCTGCGAGTGAATGCTCAGAACGCTCGTAACAGCGTTTATCTTGGAAAAGAGGTACTGCTTCGCGGAGTTGTAGTAATAGCTCTGTAAGGCGTAGATTATCGCCATTTCGATCACGAGCAGGGCGAGCGTTATGACGCCGAGGTTGTTTATCGCCCAGCGCTTGGTTATGCTTTTACGCGCCATTACTGAGGATCATTCCACTTATAGCCGTAGCCCCATATGGTTATGATGAACTTGGGGTTTGAGGGCTCATCTTCTATCTTCATGCGGATACGTCTGATATTTACGTCAACTATCTTGTCATCGCCGTAGTAGCTCTCGCCCCATATATGGTTGAGGATACTTGCGCGGTCGAGGGCAGTGTTCTTGTTGTTCATGAAGAATTCGAGTATCTGGTATTCCACCTGAGTGAGCTCGATAGGCTCATTGTTCTTGGTGACTGTACGGCTCTTGAGGTTGAGCACGAAGGGTCCCGATTCGATGAGGGACTGCTTCTCGTTCTTGATGAAGCTCATGCACACTCTGCGGTATATCGCGTCAACACGGGCTGTCAGCTCGGAGGGCGAAAAAGGCTTTGTGATATAGTCATCGGCACCTATCATAAGACCGCTGACCTTATCCATTTCCTGAGTGCGGGCTGTGAGCATGATAATGCCTATGGTAGAGCTTTTCTCGCGTATCTTCTTGCAGACATGAAAGCCGTCGATGCCGGGCATCATTATATCGAGGAGGACGATATCGAAGTTGCCGTGCTCCGACTCGAAGGTCTTGAGCGCAGCCTCGCCGCAGTTTACGTCAACGACGTCATAGCCGGCTCGTTTGAGGTTTATCACGACGAATTCGCGGATAGTGTCCTCGTCCTCACAGATGAGTATTCTTTTCAAAACTGTTCACTCCCTTAGAGGTAGAAATTAGAGGTTAGAGTGCGGGATATGCGGCAGCTCACAGGCTTCATTCGCTGAACATAAAGCCGACCGCAACATCTCCTGCGGCTGCGGAAAGACCGTCGCTGTTATTCCCGGTATCTGCCGGGATATAGGCAAGATAAGAGGTCTCGCCCCTTGTTCTCAGCAGCATATATCCGCTGAGGAGCCTGTCCTCGCGGGAGGGTGTATCCTCGGCGCAGTATATCCTCAGCAGCTCGCGTCCGACCTTGCCGTTTTCGTAGGCACAGAACACGACCTCGCCGCCGTTTATGACATCGCGCCTGACGGTGACCCTGTCCTTCCAGCGTTCGGGGAAAACGAAGATATAGCCCTCGCCGACGCTGTAGTAGGAGCAGAACTTTTCCTCAAGGCGGTTATCCTTGTCGATATACTGCCATTTCGTGAGCTTCATCTGCTCGCTTTCGGGAGCCTCCTCATAGCCGGGGGAAATGGTCTGGACGGGTATTTCGAGAATGCCGTCGCCGTCAACGTCGAGCGAGTGGCAGCCGGAGGGTCTTATCGTCGAGAGCGATTCCTCGGGTGTCTCGAAGACCTTTTTCAGACCGGAAGCGCTCATGTAGATGACGTCGGTCTGTACCGAGCCTGTTCCCGAAACGGCGTCGATGTAGAGTCCCTGACGGTCGCCGCCTATCTTTCCGTAGCGGAGGCTGTCGAACTCGGTGAAGCTTCCGCTGAGCTCGCAGGGGTACTGGTGGTACTTTCCCTCCTCATCGAGCTGGTAAGCCTCCGCGACGGCATTTGAGCCTGTGGCGGAGCTTGTGAGCAGCAGGAATTCGTTTGTTCCGTCGCTGTCGAGGTCGGTGACGTCGATGAACGAGCAGGCGGACGAGAAATCGGAGAGCATGACACGCTCTTCCGGGGAGTAATTGTAGACCGTAACGTTCTTTTCAGAGCGGTTTATCAGGCTGCACCCGATGATGATGTTAACTCTGCCGTTGGTGCCGAGCTTGGAGATTATGACCTTTTCTATCTCCGCGCCCTTGATAGGGTCGTCACAGACAGAACGCCATTTTCCGCCGTCCTGGTCGAGAACGTTCATGCGGAGGGTATTCTCCTCCATAGTGAGACCGGTCTTCTCGTAGAAGACGATAGCCTCGTTTCCGCCGTCCGAGTCGATATCCTCGACTATGAAGGCGGAGAGATATTTGCCCGAACGCGGGTATTTCAGGCTTATGGAGGAGCCTGCCGCGTCCGTAAGGGCACTGTATATCTGCTCCTGCTCAACGCTGAGCTTGGGCGGAGACATGAGATTGTCGATGTTTGTGCCGAAGGTACAGCCGGAGGCTGTCAGCAGCAGCGGAAGTGCTGCAAGTGACCTGAGAGCCTTCATTTTCAGCGGTCAGCGAGCTTGACGTAGTCGCGTTCCTTGGCAATAGACTTGTATGCGGGACGGATTATCCTTCCGCCGGTGAGTATCTCCTCCATACGGTGAGCAGCCCAGCCTGACATACGCGCAACTGCGAACAGGGGAGTGAAAAGCTCATCGGGAATGCCGAGCATACGGTAAACGAGACCGGAATACATATCGACATTCGCACACATTACCTTTGTGCTGCCCTTGACCTCGAGGAATACCTCGGGAGTAAGGCGCTCGATAGTTTCGAGGAGACGGAATTCCGCCTCGATCTCCTTGCCCTTTGCGAGCTCGAATGCCTTCTTTTTGAGGATAACGGCACGGGGATCGGATATAGTGTAAACGGCGTGGCCCATACCGTAGATAAGTCCTGAGCCGTCGTTGGTCTCCTTGCGGATAGTACGGCGCATATAGTCAGCGACCTCGCCCTCGTTGTCCCAGTGCTTGATATTTGCCTTGAAATCGTCGAGCATATGAATGACCTGAAGGTTCGCACCGCCGTGACGGGGTCCCTTGAGGGAGCATATAGCTGAGGAATAAGCCGAATATGGGTCTGTACCCGATGATGTGAGTACGCGGCAGGTGAATGTGGAGTTGTTTCCGCCGCCGTGCTCAGCCTGGAGCATGAGCAGTCTGTCGAGCATCTGAGCCTCGTCCTTGGTGTACTGTCTGTCGGGACGGAGAAGCGAGAGAATGCACTGTGCGGTATTTTCCTCGTAGTTTATGGGGTGCATTATCATGCTGGAATTGTCGTAGACGCGGCGCTTTACCTGATAGGCGTTCGCCATGATGACGGGGAGCTTTGCGATAAGGCTTATGGCAGTCCTCATCTCGTTTTCGAGCTCCTTGTTCTCGCATTCGTCGTCATAGGAGTAGAGTGCGAGGACGGAACGCGCGAGCTTGTTCATGATATTCTTGGAGGGAGCCTTGAGTATCATATCCTCGACAAAGCCGTTGGGGAGGTCTCTCTTGAGCGAGAGGTAGGTTGAGAATGTATCGAGCTCCTTTTTTGTCGGAAGATGTCCGAAAAGGAGGAGGAAGGAGGTCTCCTCATAGCCATAGCGGTCCTCAGCCTCAACATTTTCAACAAGGTCGTTGATATTGTATCCGCGGTAAATGAGCTGACCGGGGATAGGCTCGACCTCGCCCTCGTTGAGTATATAGCCGTGAACGTTGCATATATTCGTAATACCGGCAACGACACCGGTACCGTCGCTTTTTCGCAGACCGCGCTTTACATGGTATTTCTCATAGAGCTTCGGGTCAAAGGCGGAATATTCACTGAGCTGCTTGCATAATTCTGTAATGTTAGAACCTGAAATATAAGACGGCATTTAGTCACGCTCCTCTAATAATTATTCAAATACTATTATACACCATTTCAAGCGCAATGTCAAATACTTTTCTCAGCATATCGCTGTGGATAACAGAGCCAAGAGGGAGCGGCAGCCTGAGGTTTGGAGGCAGACATGAAGAGTTATTTTGCGGCGGCACTGTTCCTTGCCGCTTCGATAGCAGCAGCGCCGGCAGTTCCGGCGTACATAGCAAACGGCGGAAAAGCTCCGGCATCTGAGAGCGCAGATGACGGTATAGAGGCAGAAACGGCTTCTGCTCCGGAGGAAGTCCCCGAGGTCAGCGATGAGCCCTACAGGGTGCTGGACATGGCTTCCGGCGAGGTGCTGGAGGTCCCGGTGAGGGATTACGTTATCGGTGCGGTGTGCGCGGAAATGCCGGCTTCCTTTGAAGCGGAGGCTCTGAAAGCACAGGCTGTTGCGGCTCACACCTACGCTGAACGTCAGCGCATACGCGAGAGAGAATGTCCCACTCCCGAGCTCTGCGGTGCGGACTTTTCCAACGATGTTTCGCACTATCAGGGCTATTTCACGCGCGAACAGGCGGAGAAGTTCTTCGGCGGCAGGTTCGGGGAGAGCTACTCGAAGATAAGCGCTGCGGTCGATGAGGTCCTGCCGTATATCCTCACCTACGGCGGCGAACCGATAATCCCGGCTTTCCATTCGATGTCGTCCGGAAAGACCGAGAGCGCCGAGAATATGTGGGGAACTGCGGTCGATTACCTCGTCCCGGTGGACAGTCCGAGCGACCTCTCGGCACCCAAGTTCATTCAGCAGGAACGCTTCTCCGAGGAGGCGCTCAGAGCCGCTCTGGAGGCGGCTTTCCCCGGGATAAAGCTCGAAGGGGAGATGTCCGGCTGGGTCAGCGTGGGGGAGGTCTCGCCCTCGGGAACGGTCCTCTCCGTCAGGGTCGGCGACAGGACGGTCTGCGGCAGCGATATCCGCACGGCTCTTGCGCTGAGGTCGGCTTGCTTTGAGGTGCGGTTCGACGGCGGCGAGGCGGTCTTTACCACGCGCGGCTACGGTCACGGTGTCGGAATGAGCCAGTACGGCGCAAATTCAATGGCTGAGGCGGGCAGCACATGGCGCGATATCCTCTCGCATTACTACCCGGGAAGCGAGATAATTGAGAGTTGAGAATTGAGAATGATTTGATCGCGGACACCGAAAGCTAACAGCTTTTGCCGTGAATGAAAAAGCGGACGTTATGCGTCCGCTTTTGGCTATATTTCAGATGTGAACGGCGGTACAGGCAGTCCGTTCGTGCCGTAGAGCTCGACCTCCGCGTAGTTCGTCCACTTGTACCGGACGGCGGTTATCGGCGATATACCGGCGGTCAGGACGATCTCGTCCCCGTTTGCCTCTGCCTCTGCCGGGAGGAATTCTCCGTCCGTTCCGGCAGCCTCGAAGCCGTTCAGACTGCCTCTCGCCTCGAAGCCGGAACAGTTGCCGAACCGCAGAACAGCGCGGTTTCCGGACGCTGTGAAGTCCCTGAACACGGGCGGCAGTGTTCCACTGCGGTCAGCCAGCCCGTAGACCTCCGAAAGCGCCTGCAAATAAAGCCTGTGTCCCACCTGCGATTTGTCGGTCGGGTGGATATTGTTGAATTCGCCGCAGTCGAGGCAGACTGCCAGACCGGTGTTCCTGACTGTCCGGAACACCTTCATCTGGGCTTCGCGAACGACTGCCCATTTCTTGCTGTCAGGGTCGTCCCGGTAGCGGAACATGGGGAGCTGCACTATCAGGAACGGCAGGCTCTCATCTTGCCATTCTGTGCGCCATTCTCCGATGAGCGAGCTGAGCAGCACGTCGTAGACGTCCGCGCGGTGGTCGTCCGACTCGCCCTGATACCACAGAACTCCTGCAAGTGTGTACGGACACACGAAGTCCGCCATGGTTTCATGCAGTCCGCATGGACGCATAGGGTTGCTTATCCCCATAGGACCGGGATAACGGTTCTTTCCACAGAGCTTTTCGACCTCGTCCCATTTTATGTCCGGATC
>Ga0310691_10002142_pt1 | contig 27266 bp, 17 predicted proteins | sample 176DNAGHGlowgp2_FD_203887 | JGI IMG/M metagenome (GOLD analysis project Ga0310691, IMG submission 203887) | Sheep rumen microbial communities from Palmerston North, Manawatu-Wanganui, New Zealand - 1766 DNA GHGlow gp2 (v2) (version 2) | ecosystem: Host-associated > Mammals > Digestive system >... | reverse complement strand
AGCAGGAATGTCAGTACTCCTGCTCGCAGAGACTATCATTGGTATCTGCATCGCAACCACCTCTCCATTCTCTCTTGGTAAGTTTTCTTTATTCCAAGTTGCCATATCACTTTGAGTTTTCCTTAATCGGATTTGTCAAATTCTGACCACAAAGATATAAAAATAATTGAAGACTATCGCAAGAAAGGAGCGAGAATCTCCGTTATTTATGATTTTTTGTGAGAAAAATGAGGGAAAAGACTTGTAAAAGCGAATAAGTTGCTCAATTACGTATAAAAAAAGAAGGCACTCACACCTTTCCCCATCAGGTGTGAGTGCTCTATAAACAGCATATCATCGGCCATACCCTTTTCTCTTTGTTGGTAAATACCGAGAAGCCTTGATATATCTTCGTCATATTCTCCCAATTATAAGTTTTTGTGCCCCAAAAGTACAAATATTTCCTTTTACCGCCAAATTTTTTGTGATAATAATAGAATAAGGTCAAAGAAAGAGAATGATAGCCCCCCAAACCCTTGCACATATCGGAAAAAGTTTGTACCTTTGCACCAGAGATAACGAATTATTGCTTCCATTTAACTTCCAAAGAAGTTGAGTCCAGCGAAACTTAAATTATTAACCTTTAAAAGTCTTCACAAATGAAGCCGAAATTATTGCTATTCAACGTGTTAGGTCAAAAGAGGCCTTCACAAGGTGTTCACAAGGTGTTCACCAAACGTTCACCAGACCTTCACAGGTCGCATTTCAACCCCAGCGAGTCAAAAAACCTATTTATTAACTTTATTAAAATCTAATCCAATGGTAGAAAACACAACCAATTTGAGCACCGAAGCACAGGACGTGACTGACGTGCATGTAATCAACGAGTTCTTGCGCCAGAACTATGAGTTCCGCGAGAACGAGCTCAGCCGCAAGATGGAAGTCCGCGACCTCTCGCAGGACACCTTCCGGGAACTCACGGACAAGACGCTCAACAGCATCGTTGTCCGCGCGGAAATGAGTCTGCCGGACACCGCGGTGTCAAGGGCAAAAGTCTCGGAACTCATCTATCGCGACGAGACCCAGACCTGGAATCCCATCCGGGAATATTTCGACGGACTGCCCAAATGGGATGGTCGCAACCGCGTGGCCGAGCTCTTCGGCAGACTTCCGGGCGTGAGTACAGAACAGATATGGCGCCTCTCCATCTGGATGCGCGGATGCGTGGCCCACTGGCTTCAGATGGACGAGCTGCATGGAAACGAGCTTATCCCCACCCTTATCGGCAGGCAAGGCAGCGGCAAGACCACCTTCTGCAAGATGCTTCTGCCCCAGCACCTGCGCCAGTATGTGCTGGATCACCTGAACTTCGGCAACAAGTTCGACAAGGAGATGGCTCTGACGAACAACATGATCGTGATACTCGACGAGATAGAGCAGATCAAGCCCTCGCAGTATTCCGAGCTGAAATACACCCTATCCCGCAGTCGCGTCACCAGCCGCGAGATCTACGCCCGCGCTCAGACCGAACGACTTCGCTACGCCTCGTTCATCGCCACCACGAACAACCCGCAGCCGCTCAACGACCCCACCGGCTCGCGCCGATTCATCTGCATCTCTATTCCCGACGACGCAGATATAGACAACTGCCAGCCGATAAACTACGACCAACTCTACGCCCAGCTGGTGGAAGAAGTCGTGGAACACAAGATGCGCTATTGGCTGAACACCGCAGAGGTGAAGCAACTTGAAGAAGACAACCTCACGTTCCAGCACCAGCTGAACATGGATGAGATCGTTGACAAATGCTTCCGTCTGCCTCGCGAGAACGAGACCACCTCTCCGATGTCCATTCAGAACATTCTCGATGTCGTCACCTCGCGCTATAAGTATGTGAAGAAGAGCCACTCCACAGAGATGCAGATTAGCAAATCACTTCAGGGGAAAGGGTATCGCAGGCAGCACCTCCGCAGCGGAAACTACTATTACACCGTCCTGCGTCAGGCAGCCTAACCCCTACCCCAGCCTCCTCAATCTGTGAAGGGTTGTGAAGGCCTTGTGAAAGCCCTGTGAAGGCCTCGTGAAGGCCTCGGCCGTCGAACCAAATCACCAACATCCTTATTTACAACTCATTACCTCCGGTTTTGCCCACTTTTGTGAAGACCTCGCAAAGGTGGGCAAAACTTATGACTTTCTAACATATAATTACCATGAATTTGTCCATATAATTATTCATTAACGATAAATTAACGTGCTAATTAATGGCAATTAATGTTGTCTTGAATGTTAGCAGCAACCCAACTTTCAATTGTCAATTATTTCAGTCCCCCTATCCAAAAATTGATGCTGGTTCAACCTCCATTCGATGCTGTACGAACAGAGGTTCGATGCTGTACGAATGTAGGTTCGATGCTGTACGAATGTAGGTTCGATGCTGTACAATATAGGGTCTAACTTCGTTTTGACCATGGTCAAATGGTGATTTGCAGCAGTGCAAATGGTGGTTTGACCTGCTGCAAAACCAACTTGGACCTATGGTTATTTGAAAAGATCATCAGCAGTAACTGCCGACTTAACCATATCTGAATAAGAGTTCCGCTCTATCGGACTGACTGTCACAAAAGTAAGATGGAATTTTTTGTCGGGATTAGCTTGTTCCAATGCATCGATGCGCTTCAGCAACTGCCCTGCGTATGACTTCGTTATGGCATAGTTCTGCTTGGAATACTTCATCTCGCAGACGTTGACAACATCGTCAGCTCGGTCAATCAACAAATCTATCTGCATACCATAGACATCATTGTCACCGCTAACAACATACGATGATTCTTGCGAAGTAACACCAGCAATCTGTAAGGCCATCTTAATCTGCTGGATATGCTGCACGCAGACCTCCTCGAATGCGATTCCACTCCAAGATGTTATCTCACTTTCTTTCATGTGATTCATCCAGTAGTCCCGTTCATTCACAGCCTTTTCTTCTTTGAAGTGCAGCCAAAACCAGCAGAAACAGTCAGACAGTTTGTAGTATTCTTCGTTGCCCACAGCCCCCCAAGGCAAATATTTCGTCACAAAGTCACTCGCTATAAGCGCCTTCAGCATCTTGGTAAAATCGCCATTAGGGTTGATACCGGTCTTGCGGGCTATCTCGTCGCGACGATATCCTGCATGGCGCTTGCCCAGGAAGCGGATAATCTTCATGCAGTCAGAAGCATTGTCGAAAACGGAGTTGAACAGCCTCTCAAACTCATCACCAAGCTTTGCTTTCGGATTGAAGAACAGCGCGTCGATATTCTGTGCCAAACTGAGTGACGGATTGAAACAGTCAAGATAGAAAGGAATACCGCCGAGTATCATATATGCCTGAATGATGTTATAGCGCGACATATCGATTTTCCTGCTTACAAAGAACTGCTCACATTCCAGCAGCGTAAACGGCGACAGTTTCATCTCGCAAGTCAGGCGACCATAAAGGCCACCTTTGTTATTTATTATATTGTCAAGCATCCACGAGGTTGCAGAACCGCAGACAACCAAACACAAATTATGACGGCTGCATCCCCAACCGTTCCAAAACGCCTCGAGGGCTGTCAGGAAGCCTGAGCGTGCAGTATCCATCCAAGGCAGTTCGTCGATGAAGACAACCTGCCGCGAACCATTGTCCAAGCGCTCCAACAGCTGCTCCAGCTGGAAGAATGCCTCCATCCACGATGTTGGCTGGGCAATACCCTCCAACCCATGACGAATCAAGGAGAAGTGGAAGTTCTGAAGTTGCGATTTCAGCGAAACCTTGCGCTTGCGGTCATACGGCGAAAGTCCCGTGTGATGAAATACCATACCATCGCCCAACACCTCGTTTATCAAAAACGTTTTGCCTACACGACGACGACCATATACGGCGATAAACTCTGCCCGACCACTCTCATAACGACGGGTCAGTTCCGCAATCTCCTGTTTTCTGCCAATAATAGTACACATATTATGATGTTTTGACGGTGCAAAGTTACGAACAGTAATTGGAATAAACAAGTAAATAAATGTTAAATTTGGGATAAAATCGCATTTATTCCGCTAAACCCCATTATTTTCACCTCCCTGTAGCGAAATAAACGCAATTTTAAGACACTATTATCACACTCCGAATCGGTTCCTTGCAGGTGGTACTTTGACATCAAGACAATTGACATATATCAATATAATGGCATTTATTTTACGCTAGTCTCTTTTTAAGATATTGTGTATTAGCTGATTTATATAATTTTGCGCAATTTTCAAACTATTACAACTTTAACTAACAATTTATTTTAATGAAACAGTTTACTTTTTTGAAGCCACTCCTCATGGCTATTATGCTAGTGGGGGGGGTAAGTTATTCGTGGGCGGGGGCACCAGTATCCGGCTCTGATTATTTAATCAAGAACGTACAGACCGGCTATTATCTTGTCGGTGGCATTGACTGGGGAACTCATGCCTGTCTTCATAAGATGCCTCAATGGTTTACATTCACGGGAAGTGATAATGTTTATACACTAGATTCACACCAATTTAATAATAACGCTGATTACCATTTCTTGGCTACAGGCCTCTATGTTGATGGCGCAACGACAAACTGGACTGTTACAGAAACAGCAACACCTGGTGTTTTTACTATAAGTAACGATGGCAATTATATTGCAGGTAATGGCGTTGATGCAGCCATTACCACTACAACAGATGGAACTGCCGCCGAAGCACAATGGCAACTGATAAGCTATAGCGACTTCGTCAGTACTCTGGAAGGTGAAATCGGTGTTAGTGGTGTGGATGCCACTCCATATATTAAAGACCCAGAATTGAAACGTAATGGTAACTTCATTACATATAGTGGAACAAAGCCTTGGTCTATCACAGGCTATGATGGTACAGGAACCCCGAAATACTCAGAAGGTTATAATGGAAACAACGCAAGTTGCGCAGAGTCGTTCCAGTCAAGTAACGGTTTCAAGTTTGCACAGACTCTTACTGGCATGAAACCTGGGCAATACAAACTTACAGCACAGGCTTTCTATCGTCAGGATGGTACAGATACGGATAACTATCCTTATCTTTTTGTTGGTGACGCAAAGAGTTACTTCCCAGAAAGAAGTGGAACGGAAAATGATATGGTTGCGGCTTATGCTTCTTTCTTGTCAGGCACATATCCTGTAGCTCCTATTACTTTCGTGGTTTCTTCAGAATCTGATAATGTTACAATTGGATATGCCAATGCCAATGTTAAGATGTGGAATATCTTTGGCCAGACACAGTTAACCTATTATGGCACTGCCCTTATCAATGATGCTATACCATTTAATAATGGTGGAGAAATGACAGCAGGTCAGTGGTACTATTTTGATGCTACTGTTGCTGGGACGTATGAGTTCTCTGCAGGCTCAGACCTTACGGCTATCTCTTACACAACAGATGGTACACAGGTTACATCAAGTGCAACAGGCACCACTTTGACTGCAAGCCCGACACTGAGTGTAACTCGCTATTATTTCAAATCTTCTTCGGCACAGACACTGACAGTTGATGTGCCTACAGGCGCACAAATTGTTAATGCAGACATTGATTTTTCAAGTGCTACTACAAGCAATGAAACCGTCCTTGAGGGTTCAGTGTTTAATGGTACTCTTAACTCTATTGTTATTGGTCAAGGACAATTTAGAGAAAGCCAAGCTGGATGGCTAAGTCTTGATGATGGAACGAGTACTATTACCATACCTAGTGCTCAGCGCGCAGGCTCAAGAGATATCGTCAATGTGCAGTTCAAAAGAGCTTGGGGAAATAAGAATGGTATGGGTTCTGGTATTTCTCTGAAAGACACTGATGGAGCAGCTGTTTTTAATTTCACTTATGCTCGTTGGGGAGATGGTGATACCAATAATGCGAATATTGATATGGCTGGTCTTCTCGGAGCTCAGACGTCCAATGCTCCAGTAAAAGATAGATACACCTTGTTTGACATCACTATTAATTATGCTACACGAACTATAACCTCTTATGTTGAATGTGTGAATACTGACGGAAAGGGTACTCATAAGTCGGAAACATTCAATGCTCCTCTCACCAACACCAATCCTATTGCAACTTTTAATGCTTGGGGATATAATGTTGGTGGTAATAAAGATAGAGCAGACATTATTAATGATATTAAAATCACAACTACAAAGGGTGACTATAGCGTTTCTGAAGTTGGCTATACTGTTAAATTCGTTGATGGAAACGGAACAAAGGTTAAGGATGATGTAACAGATAGAGAGAGTGTTGCGGGTACAGCTATAAGTACTTTGGCAACTTCCGATGATCAAACTACATTCTACAATGATGGTGATATTACTAACAACAACACCGTAGAATTTGTTGGTGCAACGAATAAATATGTATACAGAAGTATAAGCGCTGTCAACTCTTCTGAAGAAGCAATTACTGAGTTAGAGGCTGGCGCAATCGTTACTGTCGTTTATGACAAGTATAATAAGTACGATTATGCTGTGAAGCAGAAGTTAGGTGCTGCTGCTGCAACAGATAAAGAAACGGGTACACTATGGGGAGACCAGACATACTCATACTATTTCCCTGTAGGTGTTGAAGAAAGTGGAGATTATTACTTTACAGAGGCAAACGGCTCTTCTCCTTATTTCAGAGGCACATTAACATCAGCAGCTCCAACAGAAACAATCAATTATACTCTGGATCCAACTGTTGTATTCTACTCAGAAGGTGAGGATATTGAATCAAAGACGGATACATATACACATTATCCTAATCTCATGGCTAATGGATCTTGTGGTGTATTGAACGATGTCGATGGCAATCTTATAACAAATCTTCCTGCAGGTATTTATACTATTACGGCTCGTACCGTAGGAAGAGGTGACGGTGGTAGAACGATTTATTTTTATAAGAGTTCTGTTGATGCAGAGAATATTGTATTGACCGCTACACCAAATTACACTTCTGGCTCAACTGAGACAAGCGCAGCCTTTGCTCTTACAGATGCAACAAATATTTTAGTTAAAGGAGCAGCTGGAGGCGGAGCTAATGGTAACGGTCTCGACTATGTAATTATTAGGAAACTCCCAGATACTGTTTCCGGCACCATCGGTTCAACCGGTTGGACTACTTTTGCAAGTGCTTATCCCCTTAACCTCTCTTCTATAACAGCTTCCACAGGAACTGTTACAGCTTACTACGCTTCATCTATTGTTGGTGACAGCTATGTAAGAATGACCTCTACAACATCTACGGTAGCTGCTGGCGAAGGTCTTATGCTGAAGGGAACGGTTGGTGCTACAATCACTATTCCTGTGGCTGCTTCTGGCGAAGCCATTTCTGGCAACTTGTTGAAGGGCTGCACCACAGAAACAGTTCTCAGCACAAGTGAAAGTAAGTATGTTCTTGTGAAAAACGGCGGTACAGCCGAGTTCCAGAGTCTTGCCGAACATGGTGCAACTATCCCAGCCGGAAAGGCTTATTTGGATGCATCTATAGCTGGTGTTAAGGCTCTGCGTATAGTCTTTGAGGATAATGAGACGGGAGTTGAGTCCATTGAACATTCACCATTGACCATTGACCATGAGGCTGGCGCAATGTTTGATCTTTCCGGTCGCCGCGTGAGCAAGGCTCAGAAGGGCATCTTCATTGCCAACGGCAAGAAAGTTGTTGTGAAGTAAATAACAATTCTTTAATTCTATCAATTCTTGATAAATAAAAACGAGATCAATATGAAAAAGACATATATTAGCCCATCTGTGAATGTGAAGGAAGTTGCTCCAATGCAGATGATTGCCGAATCACTTTCTATTGGCGACCATTACAACGGTTCTTCTGACATTGAGGTACGTGGTAGCCGCAGCGATTCCGAATGGGACGACGAGTGGTAAGCCGTTTCTGACCACAATACAACTATAATAAATTCTTTAGGAGCTGCGTTGCGAGATGCAGCTCCTTTTCTGTGCCAAAATTTGGCTATTTGGTCAGAATCCACTACCTTTGCCCACGAAAATAAAAAACTAACGAAATTTAGAAATGATAAGTAGTTAAGAAGTCAGAAGTTAAAGAAGTTAAGCCAAAAGTCAAAGAGCAGAGAAATCAGCAGCATGAGTATCGGCTTAACTTCTGTCCGAAGGGCGAGCGAAGCGATAAATATTTTACTTCATAACTACAAATATATTGAACAAATTCGAATAATATAAAAATCATGAAACTTAAACTACTACTCTCAATTGCTGCGCTGCTGACCTCTGCTGTCAGCCTCTTTGCCAGCAAAACAATTACACTATCCACCGGCGCCACGCTGGAAATCTTTCAGGCCGATGCAGAAAAAGCCAACGGCTGCGCCATAATTGCTTGTCCGGGTGGCGGCTACGCCTACCGTGCCGACGAGAAGGAAGGCACCGACTGGGCCCCGTTCATGAACAACCTGGGCTACACCTACGCTGTGCTCAAATACCGTCTGCCGGGCGGCAATCACACCTGGCCTCTAGCCGACGGCCGCGCTGCCATGAAGTATCTGCGCGACAACGCTGCCACACTCGGCATTGACCCCACGCATGTGGGCGTTATGGGTTGCTCCGCCGGAGGTCACCTGGCCAGCACCATCGCCACACACACCTCGGGCTCAGAGCGTCCCGCATTCCAGATTCTGTTCTACCCCGTCATCACGATGGAATCAGGCAAAACACATCAGGGCTCTATCGACGAGCTGCTGGGAGCCAACCCCTCTGCCGAACTGGTGCAGGAGTACAGCAATCAATTGCATGTGGATGCCAACGCTCCAATCGCATACATCACTTATTCCGACAATGACGGTACGGTAGCTCCCACCACAAACGGCTATGCCTATTATCAGGCACTTCAGGCACAGAACATTCCCGTAACGCTGAAGACTTATACAACTGGCGGTCACGGCTGGTCGCCAGGCGATAAGCTGGGTGAGGACCTCAAGGCTGAGATGCAGACCCACTTAACCAACTGGCTGCAGAACAATCTGGCAGATGCTCTCGGCATTGCCAACATTCCTGAAGACCTCTCAGAAGACGTGTATTCACGTGCGAAAGTCACCGACTGGACAGATGAAGACAAGACCGACTGGAACGCCAGCTCGGCAGTAGAAGTTAATGCCACCAACGGTCTGGGTGCCAATGCCAACCTCACCGCCACATACCTGAGCAAGACATTCACTATAGGCAAGGACTATAAAGTGACATACGAGGTGGACTGGACTTTCGCTACAGCAACGGGACGTGAAGGTAACTGGAACTGGATTCAGTTCGGCGATTTCCTGCGCATCGGAATCAACAGCACCTATAATATGCGAGTAAGCACAGATGGCGGCGTCAACTGGAACGCCACAGCTCTGGGCTATTATTATAATGGCACATACACCAAGCACATAAAGGTTGTCTTCAACACTAAGACCAAATCCATAGATGAATTCTGGTTTGACGGCACCGACCGCACATCCCTGGTATCTGGCAGCTTCACGGGCAAGATGTTCAACAGCGTGTCAACTGGCTTTACACGTGGCGGCAGCGTCAGTTGGACTCTCAACAACTACCTCACCACCATCGTAGTAACTCAGGAAGAGCAGACCGCAGAGACAGCAGGCTACACCATCAACTACAAGGATGGCGAGACCATAGTGAAGACTGTATCCGCCATCGTGAACGTAGATACCGAGGTGTCTATAGATGAATATCTGTGGAAGGATGATGTTAAATACAAAAGAGAAGAGGGTGAGCCCGAAACCGTTACAGTTTCAGAAGATGGAAGCGTGTTCAATATCGCTGTGGAGGAAGCTGCTGTTTATAATTACTACGTGAAGGCATCCACGGGCACCACACTTGCCAGCGGTTCCGCCTATGAGCAGGAGAGCGTAACTGTACCTTATCCTGGTTTCTACCTCGACGGCACAGACCTCTATGCCGTAAACAAGTACGACGATAACAAGAAGCAGTACCGCGCTACCTTCACAATGGATTCCGACAACAAGGAGGTGACAATAAATGCATCGAAGACCGCCGAGAACGTCCTCTACTATTCCGAGGGCGAGGACATCCCGGGTGCCACTGCCACGAGCGCTGCAACAAATATGCCTATCCGCTCCTCCAACGCCCAGTGCGGTTATGCCGAAACGGACGTGACGTTTATCACCCTGCCGGCCGGTTCCTACAAGGCAACAACAGTGCTCTATGCCAACAACAGCGTCGGCCTCACCCTGAAGTTTAAGTATGACGATGCCTACGACGATGTAGTGACTGGTGCCAGCAACGGAACCACTAAGACATACGACTTCACCCTCACCGCACCCACCGAGATTAAGTGGCTCGCATCTGGCGACTCGAAGAACGGCCTTGACCTGATTTACATATCGCGCACAGCCGACACATGTCCCGCTACTATAGGAGAAGCTGGCTGGGCCACCCTCTATGCCCCCTACGCACTCGACTTCTCCACTGTGGAAGGTCTCACCGCGTACATCGCCAAGCTCTCCGAGAACACCGTAACCTTAACCGCCGTCGAAGACGTTCCTGCTAACACTGGCGTAGTGCTGCACGGAGCCCAAGGCACATACAACATCCCCTTCGCCGCAAGCTCCGAGACAACCCAGGGCGACCTGCAGGGCAATGCCACAGCGGCAACAGCCTATGATGCGTTTAGCGGCTACACACTCTATGGCCTCGGCATGTCTGGCAGCGACGTTCAGTTCCGTCCCGTCACCAGTGGCTCCATAGCAGCAGGCAAGCCCTTCCTCAAGGTGGCAGGAAGCGGTGCTGTCAAAGACTTCAATGTTGTTTTTGAGGGCTCTACAGGGATCAGCACTGTTCTGGGTTCAGGGATCAAGGTTCAGGATTCTGCCATCTTCAACCTCGCTGGTCAGCGCGTCAGCATGGCTCAGAAGGGCATCTACCTCGTAAACGGCAAGAAGGTAATGGTTAAATAAGAGATTTCGTTTCTTACCTTTAATTGAATAACGAAGTAATGAAAAAAATATATGTTATTCCCGAAATCTCCACGACAAAGGTTGTTGTTGGACGCATGATTGCCGGCTCATTCAAGGGCCAACTGGGTACCGAGGGTATGTCTGGCAATCAAGTGCTAGTTAAGGAAGAATTCGGCAACCCACATAAGAATTACGTTGACTGGGAAGAAGAACCAGAAGACGAGTGGCAATAAGAATCTTGGGCCGCAAAGCAGCAAATGGCTTTGCGGCCCTTTTTTTTGTTACATCAACCACATCTGGAGATCTACGATAAGGCGGATGATATAGCAGATGGCAGAGAGGAGGAAAGAGGGTGCGTGACATATTGAGCAGAGGAGGAGCAGGAGACACGCATAGATGAGGACGGTGGTGAGGGGCACGTAGATGAGGTTGAGGACGATGCCCCAGGGGGTGAGGCGGTGGAAGTAATGATATACGAGGGGCGAGGTGAAGAGCCACGAACTAGCTGAGACCATCAGGCCCGAGGCTGCCCACCACAGATGATGTCGATGCAACCAGATATAGGCGGCGTAGCAATGGTCTTTCATCAAATCTACAAGAGGTGAATAGAGCAGTCCTATGCCGAGGACAGCGAGGAAAGAGAGCTGTGCACCCACATCAAAGAGATATGTAGGACGAAGAAGAAGCATTATGAAGGCCGCAAGAAAAAGGCTGTTCAGCAACTGCACCTCACGCCGAAGAAGGAATGTGAGCAGAATGAAGGTCGCCATAAGTGCGGCTCGCACCAGCGATGCGGGCAGTCCAGCTACAAAAGCGTATGCCCACACAAAGAGAATCAACAGCGGCACCGTGAGGAATCGCCAGCGGGAGAATCTCAGCAGCCTGCGCCCGAGGAGCCACGAGAAGAATCCGATTATAATGCCGAGATGCAAGCCGGAGAGAGCCAGAAGATGTGCGGCTCCGGCTTCGTTGTAAGCAGCGCGAGTCTCCTGTGACACCCGCGAGCGGTCACCAAGGGTGAGGGCTGAAGCCAATGACGCATATTCTTGTCCGAGCCCGCTCTCGTTATAAGCCCTGACTAACCGCTGCTGCAAACGGCGGGCTGAAAGAGATGGTGAGTCACCCTTCTCCCCTCCCCTACTGGCCGGGTTGGGGGTGGGCCGGAAGTATGCAGTTCCGGAATAGCCCTGAACATAAAGCCAGAGGGCATAGTCGAATGAGGAGCCGCGATGACGTTTCGGCCAGCCTACCCAAGCTTCTCCGCTGATTGTTGTGCCAAGCGGAACGGAGTCTGGCAGGTAGGCACGCAGCTTATAACTGCGATGAGAACCAGAAGCACCTGAGATTGCAGAAGTCTCGATGTCACAGCGCATCCATTTGCCCTTAGCCTCTGGAACAGAGACCACTACCCCACTGACCATCTGCCGTTTGTCGGGCCATTCGATATGATGACGGAGAAAATAACGGGCATAGATGCTCGCGCCGAAAATGAAGAAGAACGTGACGGCCAACACCAGCATACCTGTGTCGGCTCCCGTCACGTCGCCTCGTTTCTCACGCTGGTAAGAATAGACGGCAAAAGCCGCTATTGCCACCAAAGCAAACCACGACACGCTGAGGAACGACTCGGCAAATCTGGCTCCATAGGATACATAAAACAACTGATGGCCTGCCCAAATGCCGGCCATCAGAGATGGGAATAGAACTGTGGAAGCGGAAAAGGACAAAGAAGAAGGCATCTCTCTCCCCTTCCTGGTTTAAGCTGTGAGTGCTTTCAATGCGGCCACCTCTGCGACGGGATCCGGAGCACCAAATACGGCGGAACCCGTCACGAATACATCGACACCGGCCTCATGCAACAGCGGGGCGGTCTGGCGGTTTACGCCTCCATCGACCTCTATCAGCGCATGGCTGCCTGAAGACTCTATCAGCTGACGGAGACGGCGGGCCTTGTCCAAACTGTGAGTGATGAACTTCTGTCCACCGAAGCCGGGATTCACCGTCATAAGCATCACCACATCTATGTCCTGAATGATGTCCGTGAGGGTCTCAACGGGTGTTGAAGGACAGAGGCTGACGGCCGCTTTCATGCCTGCCTCGTGGATGGCATATACCGTGCGGTGCAGATGTACGCAAGCCTCCTGATGCACGTTCATAACGGCGGCTCCGAGGTCGCGCACCTGAGAGATGAACTTCTCAGGCTGCACAATCATAAGATGTACATCCAACGGCTTCTGCGTCAGTTTGGCTACTGACTCCATGACGGGGAAACCGAAAGAGATGTTAGGGACGAACACGCCGTCCATAACATCCAGATGGAGCCAATCGGCCTCAGAGCGGTTGAACCACTCCATCTCACGCTCCAGATTTCCGAAATCTGCTGCGAGCAGCGAAGGTGCAATCAGATTCATGCGGGACGAAAGGCGCGGGCAAAGGCACGCACATTTTCAAGGGTTTTGGGACGAGGTTTGCTGGCTGTCAGATTACAGATATCCAGCTCTACCGTAATGAGTAAGGATTGTTCCATAGGCATTTTCAATTATGAATATGCAATTCTGCTTCTTTATAATAAGTGACTGACACCTATAGAACGAACGCACACATGAGTTTATTGTGTGCAATCCCCGAAATTTTTACGATTAGAACTTTGCAGCCTGTTCTTTGGTGAAGGAGTCGTCCTCGAAGTAGTCGAGACGCATGGCACGACGTACCTCGGACATGGTCTGAGCACCGGCCTCGCGAGCCACCTCTGTGCCTTTACGGAGTATCTCAATGACAGCGGGAATATCCTTCTGGAGCTCAGCACGACGGGTGCGGATCGGCTCGAGAGTCTCCTGCATGATGGCAGCAAGGAACTTCTTCACCTTCATATCGCCGAGACCGCCGCGACGGTAGTGGGCTTTCAGCTCGTCCAGATTGGGGTATTCGGGCAGGTAACGGCCGAAATGCTCCGGCTGGCAGAAGGCGTCGAGATAGGTGAACACGGTGTTGCCCTCGACTTTGCCCGGGTCGCTTACACGCAGGTGATCCGGATCGGTGAACATGGACTTCACCTTCTTCTCCACATCGTCAGCAGAGTCCTTGAGATAGATGCAGTTGCCGAGGCTCTTGGACATCTTAGCCTTGCCGTCGGTGCCGGGAAGACGCAGACAGGCTGCGTTCTCAGGCAGAAGGATAATAGGCTCAACGAGTGTCTCGCCATAGATGTTGTTGAAACGGCGCACGATCTCGCGGCACTGCTCGAGCATCGGCTCCTGATCCTCGCCTACAGGTACTGTGGTGGCCTTGAAGAGGGTGATGTCTGCTGCCTGCGAGATGGGATATGTGAAGAAGCCCACGGGGATGCTCTCACCGCTGAAACCGCGCATCTGAATCTCGGTCTTTACGGTGGGGTTACGCTGCAAACGGCTCACGCTCACGAGGTCCATGAAGTAGAAGGTGAGTTCGCAGAGTTCTGGAATCTGACTCTGGATGAAGAGAGTGCTCTTGGCGGGGTCGAGACCAACGGCGAGGTAGTCCAACGCCACCTCGATGACGTTCTGACGCACCTTGTCGGGGTTGTCGATGTTGTCGGTCAGAGCCTGCGCGTCTGCCTCGAAGATGAATATCTTATCGTAGAGTCCGCTGTTCTGAAGCTCTACGCGGCGACGCAGCGAGCCTACATAATGTCCGATGTGAAGGGGACCTGTAGGACGGTCGCCCGTAAGGATAATCTTTTGCATATATTATTGATTTTATTATTGTTAGCCAATTATGAATTGTGAATTATGAATTATGCATTGTGCATTATGAATTATAAACTAAGCATTCATTTAAACATTTTATCTATGGAGTCCTGCGGGAGAATAGCGATAATGGGCTGTCCGTTGGGGGTCAGGTTGGGATTTGTTGTGGCGAATAGCTGATTGACAAGGTCTTGCATCTCAGCGGCGGAAAGGACCTGACCAGCCGGAATTGCTGCAGAACGGGCCATGACGAGAGCGAGACGCGATATCAGTTGGTCGGACGGGGTGCCTCCGCGATCCACAGCTTCTGCTATAATGTCTGCGATGAGCCGCTGCGGGTCAACTCCTTCCACGCCCGACGGGATTCCCGATATATTCCATGAGCCACCGCCAAGCGAGGTTATGTCAAAGCCCAGACGGACAAGCAGGTCGGATATAGACTCGAGGGTCGCAGACTCGGTTGGGGTGAGGGTGAGAATATCGGGGAAGAGGAGACGCTGGGAAGGAAGGGGCGACTGAGCCAGCTGGGAGACATAGCGGTCATGAAGCACGCGGATATGGGCCCGGTGCTGGTCGATAATCATCAGCCCGGAGTGGGCCGCTGTCATTATGTATTGCCCCTTGAACTGATAATGCTCGGTGCTGGTCTCCTCTTTGGGGAAGAGTGCGCCCTGGTCGCCATCAGAAGGAAGGGAAGAGGTTTTCCCCGCGGATTTTCCGAAGGGAATCCCGACGGGAAAACCGTCGGGCACAGTGCCCGAAGGGGGAACCGAGGGAGAACCAGGAACAGCGCCCGAAAGGTCGCCGAGAGGATCCCTATCGGTGACGGAGGGGCCTTCGGCCTCTGTTTCGAAGGGGTTGAAGGCGGTGTTTATATGTATGCGGGGAGTCTGCGGAGCCTTATTATAAGTGGGGTTGAAGACGGGTATGTCGGGACGGCCCTCGGTGTCGAAGTCTATTGTGGGCACGGCATTGAAGCGGCCTAAGGCCTCGCGTACGGCTGCCGTTATTATCTGCCAGATAGCCTGCTCATTCTCAAACTTTATCTCGGTTTTCGTGGGATGGATATTCACGTCTATCTCTTCCGGATTTACGGTGAGGTAGAGGAAATAAGGCACCTGTTGGTCCGAGGGGATAAGTGAGTTGAAAGCCTCCTGCACCGCCTTATGGAAATAGGGGTGCCGCATGTACCGATTATTGACGAAAAAGAACTGCTGAGCGCCGCGTTTGCGTGACGACTCGGGCTTGCCGACAAAACCAAAGAGGCTGACTATAGGTGTCTCCACGGATACGTCGAGGAGCATACTGGCCAGTCGCTGACCGAAGACATTGGCTATGCGCTGCTTCGGGTTCGTTATATTAAGGGACATCAGCGACGTGCCATTGGACGTAAGCGAAAAAGCTATATCCGGATGAACTAACACGATACGTTCCACCTCTGCTATGAGGTTATTCAGCTCGGTCTGATTGGTTTTCAAGAACTTACGGCGAGCCGGCGTGTTGAAGAAGAGATTGCGGATAACGAAATTGGCACCCACGGCGCAGGCTGTTGGTTCCTGACTAAGAACCTTGGACCCCTCAATCATTATACACGTGCCGAGCTCTTCATCTGCCATGCGGGTGGTCAACTGAACCTGGCTCACGGCGGCGATACTGGGTAACGCCTCCCCACGGAAGCCCATAGTGGTGAGGGCGAAGAGGTCTGAAGCCTGACGGATCTTGCTCGTGGCATGACGTTCGAACGCCAGACGCGCATCGGTCTCACTCATCCCACGGCCGTCATCAACAACCTGGATGGATGTGCGACCGGCATCGACGACGACTATATCTATATGCTGAGCTCCGGCATCCACAGCATTCTCTACCAGCTCCTTTATCACGGAAGCCGGCCGCTGAATGACCTCACCAGCTGCTATCTGGTTGGCCACAGAATCAGGGAGAAGGTGGATGATATCCAAAGTTAGTTTAGAGTTGAGAGTTTAGAGTTGAGAGTTTAGAGTTGAGAGTTTAAAGGGTTCAAGAGTTCAATGGTCAATGTTCAATGATCAATGGTCAATGATCAATGGTCATTGGTCAATGGTTTAGAAGCGGAAGCTTCCGGTTAATATCCAGTGCCAGATGATGAGCAGGACCACGATGATGGTGACGGCAACGGCCGGATGGAGACGGCGACGGTCGGGATCTGTGAAACGGCTGAGACGCGATGAGTTCTGTACGAACTTACCGCGATAGGACTCTATGTCCGGCGTGTATTCTACATGCTCGCCACGCTCGCGCATCTCTTCGCGCTTGGCTTCCTCAACGAGTTTGTCGAGTTTATCCTTGCGCTCGGATGTGTATATGTGAACTCCCCTGAAACGGCGGGGTTCTCTTGTTGTAAACAGACCCATGAGTATAATTGACGATTTGACGATTTACGATTTAACGATTTACGATTTAACGATTTACCCAGCATCCCCCGCCGGGGGATTATAGGGGGCCTTTACGATTTATTTTGATTGGGATTGTCGGAACTTTCCTTTTGGAGCTGGTTTGCCTTTATCACCTTCTTTGTCTCCGCCTTTATTGCCGAGCTTCTGCTTGGGTGGAGCGTGACGGACGGAGGCTTTCAGTTCGGTGCCGGCTTTCTTGGGACGCCACTCCCAGATATCGTCTTTGTGCAGTGGTCGCACGTAGTCGAACCACACGAAATTCTCCAGATAGCGCTCGGTGCTCGGCACCATCCCAAAAGGTGAGAGCTTACCTGTGCCGCCAGGAGCGAATATCTTGCGCAGACGACTGGTCTCACGGTTCATGTAAAGACGCAGTTCGGTGCTTTCGAGGTGATTCATCCCGATAAGCAGGCTGTCATCATCATACATGAAATAGTTGACGAGGACGTTTCCATCGACCCATGTCCAGTCCATCTTCCCGTCCAGAAAGTAACTGTGCATCAGGTTACCTGTCACCTGGTTGTATTTCAGACTGTCTATGCGTTCAACGGACAGAGCCTGACGGATGACTTGGGTGGAGTCTATGGTGCTGTCGTTCATCCACACCTTGATTTCCTCACCTAAGAGCTGCTGCCCGTTTTGCCATACGATAGGGTCACGATACATGGTAAGGCAGGAGTCTATGGTGTTATAAACCATGGAGTCGCACACGGCCTGTATGTCCTTACGGAAGGCGCGCACATGATAGTAGGCTCGAGTCTCGCGCCATACGGTGTCGGTGTTCACGTCATAAGAGAACATCTTGAAGGTGTCGGCGTGGCAATAGAGGGTGTCGCGCTGTGAATAATCTATCATCACCGCGCTGTCCATGGCTTCGGCGTAGTCGTTGATATCGTCGAACATACAGTACTCACCCTTGAACATATTCTTGTTCACCTCATCTATATAAACCACGTTACCGAAGGCTCTGGATATGGAGTCCTTACCGACATAATCCAGAGAGTCGCCAGTGATGTTACGCCCCTTGTTCTGCACTATGGAGCGGTCCAGCAGCACGGCGTGGTCGTTGTTGGTGTCATAGATGCCGTTTTCCGAATAGATGTGGTTGTCGCCGCTGTCGATATTGGAACGTCCCACGATGCGGGCTATGTTTGAGCCTGTGTTGTAGTGTAGGGTGTCGGAGATGAGGGTGAAATTCTCACCTTTCAGTTCCACGTTGTAGTTGAATACAGCCTCGGAAGTTCCCGGGCAGTACTGCCCCCACTCGCTAGTCAGGGTGTTTTTGTTATCTACGAGTCGTCCTCCCTCGAAGAAATAGCCAAGATCATAGATGCGGTCGTAGTCGAGCGAGTCGCAATAGAGGCGGCTGATGTCCTTCGGGTTCTTGATATGTTTGAGCAGGACGTTGTAGCGTGCGCGGGCCAGTTGGTCGAAGCCGTTGTAGAAGAGCACGTCTGACGTGAGGTCAAGGGTGTCGCCCTGAATCATGTGAACATGTCCGAAGGCATCGAAGGAGTTGTTAGCCTCATAATAGTGGGCGGAGTCGCACGTGAGTACGGCTCCTTCGTGATGGAAGCAAACGTTTCCCACCAGAATCTGGGCATCGCGATTCTGCCGCTGGTTGTAATAGAGCTTATCAGAGTGGATGAGGAACACACGCGTATCGTCCTTTGCACGCTTCTTTGCGGGTGTATTTTTCTGTGGTATGGCTGCCATCAGGCAACCAACCAAGCAAATGGCGATACAAATGACAATCCCTCTTGCCTTCACGTTAGCTCTCCTTTTATCTGTAAGTATATCAATCCTTTATCCAACCCGGATACTGGAAATCGCAATCCAAACGCCAGTTGGGATTGATGCGGATATAGGTGGACTGCTGCTTGTCGCGAAGCCACTGGTCCAAATAATCCTGCTTCTTCTGGTTCTCCACGATGTCTTTCAGCACCTGGAAGTCCTCGGTGATGCTGGCATAGTGCTGTTTGATGCGAGCTCTGAGTTTCACGAGGCAGCACTGCGTCTTGCCACTGCGCGGGTCAGTCATCACGAAGGGCTTGGATATCTCACCCACGTCAAGGCCTTCGACCACACGCGCTATCTCTGTGGGCAACTCACCCATCTTGAAACGTGATGTTCGGTCATAAACCTCACCGTTGTCATCCTTCAGGTAATTGGTCATCAGACCACGGTTCATGCGGGAGTCCTTGTCCTCGGAGAGGGTCATGGCAGCGTCCTCAAACGAGAATTTGTTTTCGCGGATGTCCTGGGCTATGGAGTCCAGACGGAGCAGACTGGCATCGATATCTTTCTGATCTACATGCGGACGTTTCAGAATATGACGCAGCTTGAGCTTGTCACCGCGACGTTCGATGAGCTGGATTATATGAAAACCGAATTCAGACTCCACAATCTTAGACACTTTCTTAGTGTCTTGAAGGCTCCACGCCACATTGGCAAATGCAGGATCCAAAGAGCCTTTGCCCATAAACGGCATCTCGCCTCCCTGACGTGCTGTACCAGGGTCTTCGCTATAGAGGATGGCAAGGGTGGAGAAGGAAGTCTCGCCCTTGTTGATTCTTTCTGTATAGTCGCGCAGGTCACCTTTCACGCGATCCAGTTCATCCTGCGAGATACGGGGACGCTCGGCAAGAAGTTCCACCTCCACCTGAGTCGGGATTATCGGCAGGGAATCCTCTGGAACGGTCTTGAAGAACTGGCGCACCTCAGCGGGCGTCACTTTGATATGAGACGTAAGATGCTGACGCTCATGGCGAACAATCTGATATGATTTCAGCTGGTCGAACAGTTCCTCACGGATCTGCGCCATCGACATGCCACGATACTCCTCCAGTTTCTCGGCTGAGCCGGCTGCCATGGTCCACTCCTGAATCTGCATCTCCACATATTGATTCACTTGCTCATCGGGCACATTGATTGAGTCCAGAGCGGCCTGATGCAGATACAGTTTCTGGATGGCCAGTTGCTCGGGAATGACGCAGTAAGGATTACCGTTGATGCGTTCGCCCGAAGTGCGCATTTTCTCAACGTCACTGAGCAGGATGGCATCGTCTCCCACCACCCAGATTACTTCATCGATGACTCCTGGTGCTGCGCTCTGTGCATGTGCGACTACGGGGTACATGACGAGAGCCGCCATGTACAAAAGGGCTGTTGCGAAAGAATGTAAGCGGTTCATCAGTGATTGTTGACAGTCTTTAGTTCTTTCTTGTATATCTCGTACTTGTAGCGTTTGCGCAACTGCTTGACATATTCCTCAGTGCGCTCGTCCTGAAGGTCGGCAACCACCTGGGCACTGACTTCGGTCCAGGACTTCACTTTCTGCTTGCCGGCTTTCAGTTCCTCTTTCGTAGGCTGGTACTTCTTCTGATGTTTTTTGAAATAATTCTCCAAGGAAACGGTGTCGGCGGCTGCGGGCTGCCATACGTTGTTGCTCATCAACTCGAAGAGCAACAGACCATCGTGGTATTCCTGAATGAGATATTTCAGCTCGTTGTCCTTTGCAGAATATTTGTCTGCCATCTCGTCCATGATTTGATCAACGGACTTGCCGCTTGCCTTGGTCAGACTGTCAATGGCCTGTCTCTCAAGATATTCGTGCAGACCGCGAGCAGCCAACTGCTGACGGAGCACAGGTGCAAGAGTGTCGTATGGCTCAAGCCATTTGGTGTCCATCATCTTCATGATGTGCCAACCCACGGGTGACTGTACGGGCTTTGAGACATCGCCGATGCGAAGGGTGTAAGCCACGGAATCCAAAACGGGCAGGAAATCCTTCGGTCCAAGCCATTGGATTACGCCACCGCGAGGCGCAGTCATGCGATCCTCGGAGTGCTTCTTTGCCAATTCGGCGAAGTCGGCTCCGCCCTGAAGAGCTTTATAGATGGAGTCTATGCGTTCGTGAGCCTTGGCCTGCACTTCGGGCGCGGCCTGCTGCTGGACAGGGAGGAAGATGTGAGCAGGGAGAATCATGTATGAATCGCCCACGCGCTTTGCTTGCGCGTCATAGTACTTACGAACCTCTGCTTCCTCGGCTCCTTCGGGTACGAGGAGAGGACGGATCTGCTGGTCGCGGTATGTGCGGAACTCCTTCTTGAAGGATGTGAGGGTGTCGAGATGTATATCCTTGGCTGCCTGCACCTTCAGTTTGTAATTCACGAAGAGTTCGGCATACTCGGCCACAGTCTTCTTGTCTATGACACCGTCGGTGTTATTCTTGTTGTAGTTGTACTCAAATTCTGAACGTGTCACATCGTAGCCTGCAACTCGCATCACGATGGGGTCGGAAACCTGTGCCAGCACAGATGCAGAGCAAAGGAACAGGAACACGGAATAAGATAAAAGGTGTCTCATCAATATTATTATGAATTAAAAATTAAGAATTGTTATTGAGGTCTTGAGTAGTTGGGGGCTTCTGATGTGATGGATACATCGTGCGGGTGAGACTCCTGAACACCGGCGTTCGTGATGCGAACGAACTTGGCATCGTGAAGTTTGGCGATGGTAGCTGCACCGCAATAGCCCATTCCGGAGCGGAGGCCGCCAACGAGCTGGAAGACTACTTCCTGGACTGTTCCCTTATAAGGCACACGTCCGGCGATACCCTCTGGAACCAGTTTCTTCACATCCTTTACGCCGGACTGGAAGTAGCGGTCCTTGGAGCCACATTCCATAGCTTCCAGAGAACCCATTCCGCGGTAGCTCTTGAACTTACGGCCATTGAAGATGATGGTCTCACCGGGAGACTCCTCGGTGCCTGCCACCAACGAACCGATCATCACGCTGTAAGCTCCGGCAGCAAGGGCTTTCACCACATCGCCTGAGTAGCGCAAACCACCATCGGCAATGAGGGGTACGTCGGTGCCTGCGAGAGCTGCGGCCACGTCATAGACGGCAGAGAGCTGAGGAACACCCACGCCTGCAACCACACGTGTGGTGCAGATACTGCCCGGGCCTATGCCAACCTTTATGCCGTCGGCTCCAGCCTCAACCAACATCCGGGCAGCCTCGCCCGTTGCCACATTACCTACAACGATATCCACCTCGGGGAAGGTGCGTTTGGCTTCGCGCAACTTCTCGATTACGGACTTGGAGTGGCCGTGAGCCGTATCTATCACGATGGCATCAACGCCAGCTTCGACCAAAGCACGCATACGCTGCAGGGTGTCGTCAGTCACGCCCACGCCAGCGGCCACGCGCAGGCGGCCTTTTTCATCCTTGCAGGCCATCGGCTTATCCTTGGCCTTGGTGATGTCCTTGTATGTGATGAGGCCCACGAGATGTCCTTCGGCATCCACTACCGGGAGTTTCTCAATCTTGTTCTCCTGCAGGATTTCGGCGGCTTCGGCCAAGCTGGTCATCTGATGTGTCGTAACCAGATTATCCTTGGTCATCACCTCTGCAATCGGACGCTGAATGTTACGCTCGAAACGCAAGTCGCGGTTAGTGACTATACCTACGAGATGGCGGTCGGCGTCAACGACGGGAATACCTCCGATGTGGTATTCCGACATCAGGACGAGAGCATCTGTCACCGTAGCGTGGCTGCGAATGGTGATCGGATCATATATCATACCATTCTCGGCACGCTTCACGATGGCGACCTGACGAGCCTGCTCTTCGACACTCATATTCTTGTGTATCACACCGATACCGCCCTCACGCGCGATAGCTATTGCCATCGTGGATTCAGTGACGGTGTCCATTGCGGCGGTCACAAACGGTATCTTAAGCTCGATGTGCCGGGAGAAGCGTGTGGAGAGTTCAACAGTGCGTGGCAGCACCTCAGAATAAGCGGGAATAAGGAGGACGTCGTCAAATGTGAGTCCGTCCATTACAACCTTGTCTGCAAGAAAAGAAGAAGCCATATCTGTAATCTTTTGGTAATTGTGCGCAAAGATAGTGTTTCCATGCGACATGACCAAAAGAATCGCTGTTTTCAAACAGAGATTAACGCAGATTAACGGGGATAAGGCTGTAGAATCAGTTTGCCATCTCACTTATGAACTTGACTCGGACGAGACGAATCCAGTCTTCTGGGTAGTCTTCTTCGAGTTCGTCGAGGGCTTCATCCATGCTGTCGGTGTCGCTCTCACGGAAGTATTCGTAGATGTCCTCTATCTGGTCTTCGTCCATTATCTCGTGCAGATAATAGTCGATGTCAAGCTTGGTTCCACTATAGACGATGGCATCAAGTTCTTCCAGGAGATCCTCGAACTCCATGCCCTTCGAACGGGCGATGTCCTTCAAATCTACCTTACGGTCTATGGCCTGAACGATAAAAATCTTGTTCTTGGACTTATTGGCCACCGTGCGGACACGCATATCGCCAATTCGCTCAATCTCGTTCTCTTCCACATACTTGCGAATAAGGTCGAGGAAAGCTTCGCCGTAGCGCTTTGCCTTGCCCTCTCCCACCCCGGGAATCGTTTTCAGCTCTTCAATATTGATGGGGTACATGGTGGCCATGGCCTCCAGACTCGGATCCTGGAAAATGACGTATGGCGGTATCTGCTTCTGCTTGGCAACCTGTTTGCGCAGGCTCTTCAGCATCTCAAACAGCTGAGTGTCAAGGGCACTGGTGGATCCCATTGCATCGGAATCAGTGGTGGTGTCTTCGAAGTCATTGTCCTCGGAGAACTGGAAGGGCTGCGGTTTCTTGATGAAGGAGCGTCCGGCATCTGTCAGCTTCAACAGACCATAGTTCTCCACCTCTTTATAAATATAGCCTGCCAGCATCGCCTGACGCAGGATGGCGTTCCAGAAGCGGGCCTCGTGCTTGTCGCCTGCGCCGAACAACTCGAGATCGTCGTGGTTGTGCGCGCTTATCTCCTCGGTGACACGTCCGATGAGGATATTGATGATGTAATCGACCTTGAAGTTCTCCTTCACGGACTGTATGACACGCAGAGCGAGCTGCAGCTCTTCGCGCGCCTCCTGCATCTGTTTCGGGTGCAAGCAGTTGTCGCAGTTGTGGCAGTTGGGCTCGGTATATTCCTCACCAAAATAATGGAGCAGCAGGCGGCGGCGGCATACACTCGACTCGGCGTATGCAGCTGTCTCTTGCAGTAGCTGGCGGCCAATGTCCTGTTCGGCGACCGGTTTGCCCTCCATGAACTTCTCCAGTTTCTGCAGGTCCTTATAGGTGTAGAAGGTGATGCATTTGCCCTCGCCTCCGTCGCGACCGGCACGTCCCGTCTCCTGATAGTATCCTTCGAGGCTCTTGGGTATATCATAATGGATAACAAAACGCACGTCCGGTTTGTCTATTCCCATTCCGAAGGCTATGGTGGCAACGATGACATCGGTCTCCTCCATAATGAATGCATCCTGAGTCTGGGTTCGGGTCGGGGTGTCCATTCCAGCATGGTAGGCGCTGGCGTTGATATCATTGGCACGAAGGATTTCTGCCAGTTCTTCCACCTTCTTTCGTGAGAGGCAGTAGATGATGCCGCTCTTGTTGGGGTTCTGCTTGATGAACTTGATGATTTCCTTGTCTATGTCCTTGGTCTTCGGACGTACCTCATAATAGAGGTTCGGGCGGTTGAAGGAACTGCGGAATTCATCTGCATCAGGCATACCGAGGTTCTTCTTTATATCTCCGCGCACCTTGTCCGTGGCGGTAGCGGTGAGAGCAATTACGGGAGCAGTTCCTATCTCGGTAATTATCGGGCGGATGCGACGGTATTCCGGGCGGAAGTCGTGTCCCCACTCGGATATACAATGGGCCTCATCCACGGCGTAGAAAGATATATTGACCTGACGCAGGAACTCTATATTCTCGTCTTTTGTCAGAGACTCAGGTGCCACATACAGCAGTTTCGTACGTCCTGAGATCACGTCGCTCTTGACGAGATCCAACGCGGAGCGGTTCAGCGAAGAGTTCATGAAATGGGCTATACCGTCGTCGGCACTTACCTGACGAATGGCATCAACCTGGTTCTTCATAAGAGCTATGAGGGGCGAAATGACTATGGCACATCCGTCCATAATCAAGGCAGGCAACTGATAGCACATAGACTTGCCACCGCCCGTGGGCATCAACACAAATGTGTCGCGTCCACTGAGCAGGTTTCGGATGATGGCTTCCTGGTCTCCTTTGAAGGAGTCAAAACCGAAATATTGCTTTAGTTTATCAGTCAGGTTGATGTCTTTATTCATGTGCTCTTTCGCTTTGCGGTTTCAAAGATATAAAGAAAAAGTACTAACCTGCAAATTTTTTATCTATTTTTTAGTAAAAAAGAGGTCCTAAAACCAAAAAATCGATGGTTTTAGGACCTCTCAGAGGGGTTAGGCGGCAATTTTTGCCTTTTCCATACACTTTTTTGCGTAATCGAGTGTCACCGTAAATGAATTTTGGCCAGATGATGGCATCTCGAACTGAGGTGTTATCATAATTGCCTCTACGATACTTCGTAAACCGCGTGCTCCAAGCTTGTACTCAACTGCTTTGTCAACGATGTATTCGAGGGCATCCTCGTCGAAGCGAAGTTTAATGCCATCCATAGCGAACAGCTTCTCCTGCTGTTTGATGAGCGAGTTGCGCGGCTCGGTAAGGATGCGTCTCAAGGCTTCGCGATTCAGCGGATTGAGATAGGTAAGCACCGGCAAGCGGCCTATGATTTCAGGAATCAGCCCGAAACTCTTCAGGTCCTGTGGCTGGATGTACTGCATCAGGTCCTTGCGGTCGATATTCGCCACGTGCTGTACGGAATTATATCCCACCACGTGGGTGTTAAGGCGCTGGGCTATCTTGCGTTCGATACCGTCGAATGCGCCACCGCAGATGAAGAGGATGTTGCGTGTATCGACCTGAAGGTACTCCTGATCGGGATGCTTGCGCCCGCCCTTGGGCGGAACATTCACGGTAGTGCCTTCGAGCAGTTTCAACAGACCTTGCTGCACACCCTCACCACTCACGTCGCGCGTGATGCTGGGGTTGTCGGTCTTACGTGCCACCTTGTCTATCTCATCGATGAACACTATGCCCCGTTCGGCCTGTTTCACATCGCCATCGGCCACCTGGAGCAGACGACTCAGTATGCTCTCCACGTCCTCGCCCACATAACCGGCTTCGGTGAACACCGTAGCGTCCACTATAGTAAACGGCACATTAAGCAGGCGGGCTATGGTGCGAGCCAGCAGTGTCTTGCCTGTTCCTGTAGGGCCGACCATGATGATGTTACTCTTCTCTATCTCAACTCCGTCATCTGCCATCTTTCCCTGTGACAGGCGCTTGTAATGGTTATAGACGGCCACGCTGAGATAGCGTTTGGCATCTTCCTGACCAATCACATACTGATCAAGATGGGCCTTTATCTCTATGGGCTTTGGCAGTACGCGCCAGTCTATCTGGCTCACAGGCGCACTGGTGGAATGTTTCTCAAACTCTTCCACTACCTGATTGGCCTGACGCGTGCAATCCTCGCAGATAAAACCGTGAAGGCCGCTAATAAGCAGACGCACCTCACTTGAGGAGCGTCCGCAGAATGAGCATTTATCTTCTTGTTTCTTTGCCATATATAAATTATTCGGCCTTGCGACTGAGGACCTGATCGATCATGCCATACTCAAGAGCCTCCTGGGAGGTCATCCAGTAGTCACGGTCGCCGTCGGCCCAGACCTTGTCGAAGTCTGTGTGACTGTGTTTTGCGATGATGCTGTACAGCTCATGCTTCAACTTGCCAATCTCACGGGCTGTAATCTCGATATCGCTGGCCTGTCCCTGCGCACCACCCATCGGCTGATGAATCATCACGCGGCTGTGGGTAAGGGCGCTGCGTTTGCCTTCCTTTCCGGAGACGAGCAATACAGCAGCCATAGAAGCTGCCATGCCAGTACAGATGGTAGCCACGTCGCTGGAGATGAACTGCATGGTGTCGTAGATGCCGAGGCCGTCATAGACGCTGCCGCCGGGAGAGTTGATGTAGATTGATATGTCCTTGCCCGGATCCACAGAGTCGAGATAGAGCAACTGTGCCTGCAGGGTGTTTGCTGTGTAGGCATCCACCTGCATTCCGAGGAAGATGATGCGGTCCATCATCAGACGTGAGAACACGTCCATCTGGGTCACATTAAGCTGACGTTCCTCAAGGATGTAGGGGTTGAGGTACTGGTTCTGCATGCTCACCACGTCATCAAGGACCT
>Ga0310691_10002141_pt1 | contig 27272 bp, 30 predicted proteins | sample 176DNAGHGlowgp2_FD_203887 | JGI IMG/M metagenome (GOLD analysis project Ga0310691, IMG submission 203887) | Sheep rumen microbial communities from Palmerston North, Manawatu-Wanganui, New Zealand - 1766 DNA GHGlow gp2 (v2) (version 2) | ecosystem: Host-associated > Mammals > Digestive system >... | reverse complement strand
GGTTCTAGCGAACTGGGCAGCGATCTTCTCTGCTTCCTCTTTGAATCGCTTCGCATCGCCTTTGAGCAGCTTCCACAGAGAGATCCACACCAGCCAGCGTCGGTTGTAGTGCACGTACAGATCTGGATTGATGGGATCAGTTATCTCTTCTAGCTCGTAGATGTCCTCTTGTTCTTCGAACAGCTCAGGCATCAGCTCTCGCATCATCTCGTCTGCGTCTGTTTCCCATCTAGACTGAGCTGATTTCCATTTTTTCTGGACATCCTGAGCTGCTTTGCTGTCTCCTGTGATAGGACACTCTGTAGGCGGCTCGATATAGGAGTCCTCAGATTGACTGTTCCACTGCGGGTTGTCGCATCTTGCTGTGAAGTGTCTCTGGCTCATAGATGTGCTGGACACGTCAATGTAGTCAGTGAGATCAACACCGTCTGTTTCCTTTATCACCTCGACTAGACGGAGTGTCTGGAGTATTGTTTGAGTTATGTACTGTTTTGCGTCTAGCCCAGATCTGCAGCGAACGATTATGTGGACACCTTTCTTAGAGTGAGATGTGTAAGATGCCAGCAGTTGAGGCATCTTCTGTGCGTAGATCGGAAAGTGCTCGTTCACCAGTGCAGCCAGTTCTTCTGGCATGTGGTCTAGATCTATTCCGCATATTCCAATGCTGTAGTAAGTGCCTCTTTTCTCCATGTCCTCTCTGTTGTGATAGACGAGAGTGTCATCTAAGAAGAAGTACATACTGCCTTCAGCGCCCTTGACTGGATGCTTTATCTTCGGAAGAGAGAGTATTATCTCCTTCAGCTTTCTGTGTTCTAGGTGTGATACGGATTTCCCCTCTTGTTGAGCTTTCTCGTATGTTCTCGGTTTAGAAGCTTTCGGCTCTTTCTTTCCCGTGTCTGGATTGAAAATCATCCACACTGGATTTTCTCTGTCGCAGAAGAAAGAGACTGTGGGGTTGTATTCTTGTGTCTGCATTGCTTGAGTTTTTGTTTATTCAATAATAATAGTCATGCTCGAATTTTTTAATCCTCTGCTGTAAGGGAGGCAGACTGCGCCTTCTGCCTCCCGAGAGGGAAGAGCCAAAACTCAAGCATAGAAAAAGGCTCTGTCAATTCAATATATACAAAAACGGATGCTTCTTGAGTGAAGATAAAACTCATTTTGCATATTTTATCATGAGAATTATTTAAGAAATGCGCCAACGCTTTTATTATATACAAAACAAAACTCAAAGCAATGAAACAGACACTGAAACAAGAGATTTCCGATGCTTTTGCGAAGATTCATGTCATAGCAGAGACATTCGAGCATCCAGAGAAGTACACTCCGATGAGTGAGAGCGATTACATCAATCATGTGAAAGAAGAAGCAAAAAGACATCTGGAGAATGAAGAGAACTAAGCAGAATCCGATCAAAAACGCCGTCATTCTGACCAACAGGAAGCTCCATTTCACATATTCTCTCACTGATGAACAGTTAGATGAATTCTTAGACAAACATTTGGACAGAATAATCCGCTCAGAGAACGAAGAGCCGCAAAATCACCTAAAGGTAACATCCAGAACAGATGGAATCATAATGAATACGAATATAACAGCCGAGTGTTGGAACACTTTAAGTAAATATCTCAATGAACTTTAATGGCCTATAATGAAAAATGCGGAAAGCTATTCTGCTGTGAGGATATTTCTTTAGTCGAGAACTTTGATATAGCTAGTAGATCTGAAGAAGTTTACGAGTTCCATCATCGAAAAGAGACGGACTTGGGCGTATCTAGAAAGTGGTTAGTTGAACACAACTTATATTATCATCGTCCAGCAAGTGAGTTGATACTGTTGACAAGCAGCGAACACACAAAACTACACATGACAACAAATCCGCCTTGGTTGGGTAAGAAGCTGACAGAAGAACATAAGAAGAAAATCTCCAAAGCACATACTGGTAAGAAGTTATCTGCTGAGACTAGAAGAAAAATGTCTGAACAAAGGCAAGCTAATCCATATCACTGTATTAAAATATGCCCGCTTATACTATACACAATGAATGTAGTGAAAGGAATGGGTACTATAGAGATATCAAAAAGTCTCGGGATAGAGCGGCATGTTATAACAAGAAAACTTAAGAAGTATAAAATTGGAAAATTCTCTGATAAGATATGAAACCAGTAAAGGTAGAGCGCAGAAAAGACCGTCAGAAGTCCAACCGAAAGAAGCGTTCCAAGTTTGATTTTGCAGAGCAACATTGTCTGTACTACACTACAGCAGAGGAGATAGAGAGAGCTCAAATCGAGCACTCTGAAGTCCGATATTTTAAGGTCCACATCGCTGAACAAATACAGGGGGACAGCTACTTGGATTCCTGAGCAGTTGTTCAATTCTTTCTTTTATATATGCCATTTTACGAAAAGAGGGCGATCCAATCGGGTCGCCTTCTTTGTTTGTAAATTTGACGTATAAGACCTCGTTGCAGTCAAAATGAGTAACCACTAAGGGAGGATGGTGTTCGGCTCAAATAGGGCAGCTTCCTGCTCTTCAGCGTCAGATGTACAATATCTGCTTCCTGTTGTGTCCTTCATTGTACGACACGTGGTAGAAGTTCTTCTTGTAGTAGTAGATGAGTTGGTCAAATTCTAGGTGCTTGAGGATGTTCCAAAGCTTTGTCATGTTCTTGCAGTAGACATCTGCAGCTTGGCCTTTCATGTGTTGAGAGTTCTTCACTCCTCCGACCATTTTGTTTACTTGCGGTGAACGGTAGCCAGAATTGACATATATCGGCTCACACAGAAGCTCTCTTGCTGGATCTAGCACTTTGTCTACTAGAGTTTTGATGTTGTCGAAGATCTCTTCTTGTTGCGGATAGTTGCTGATGTGATGGAGCATAGCTGTAGTGCTCTTGCACATCTCGCCCATTGTAAAGTATTTCATTGCTTTTTGTTAGATTGAAAACTGCACCGTTTCAAGAAGTGTTGAAACTGTGCAGATCATTTTGTTAGAGTGAAGTGTGAACTGTCCAGCCATACGGGATGCCAGCATCTTTATATGCTCCGCTTGAATAACTTGGAATAGTTGCGCCTCCCAGATTGTAGAAGTCTCCGCGACCAGCAGACCCACGAGTCCAAGAAGATGTATTAACAACATTCCAAGAGTCGGAGTAAACAGTGATCTTCTTTAGTGCACCACTATTTCCATCAAACATTCTGTTGAAGCAGTAAGTAGCAGTAGGACTTGCATATATAGCTGGCGATTCTTCGAGCGAAGTACATCCGTAGAACATATCTGCATAATCTTCGCCAAGAAGACTAGTGGCAGGGAGAGTTGCTGGCGGGACAGTCAATGACGTGCAGCCTTTGAACATTTCATAGTAAACTTGACCACCAGTGAATGATGTAGCAGGCAAAGCAGGAGCTTGACTAAGAGCTCGACATCCATAGAACATAGCATGATATGCAGCTCTTGGCAGCTCTGTAGCAGGCAAAGCAGGTGCATGTATCAGTGAGGTGCATCCCTCGAACATGCTTTCATAGGCTGCCTGAACCAAACCAGTTGTAGCAGGCAAAGCAGGTGCATGTATCAGTGAGGTGCATCCCTCGAACATTGAATTATACCCTATATCCCCGCGGGTAGCAGGCAAAGCAGGAGCTTGTGTGAGTCTAGTGCAGCCTTTGAACATACCTGTATATGCACCTCCGAACATTCGAGTAGCAGGCAAAGCAGGAGCAGCATTCAGAAGAGTATCAGCATACATGTATAAATAGCAGCTTGTTTCTAGGTTCATGATCGGCGGGAGCTGTGCTCGGGTTATGCTAGTCCCCCTGAACATACCTTGATAACAACCAGATGCTAGCACTGTACCGACAAGAGTTGGCTGAACCGTTACAGAGGTGCACCCGTAGAACATATTTGCATAACAATTTTGAGCCATTACTGTTGCTGGAAGTTCTGGAGTGTTCACTAAAGAGGTGCATCCCATAAAAATTCCCATATAACAATCTGCTACTAAGGATGTTGCAGGAAGCTCTGGTGCATCTACTAATGAGATACATCCATTGAAAAGATATGAGTAACAATTAGTTGCTAGAGTAGTAGCAGGAAGCTCTGGTGCCGTGAGAAGATGCTCTGCCATGCCGTCGAATAGGTGTGAAAATGGTTTTGCAGTAAGAGATTGGCCAGTAGAATCAACAAGATACATGATATTACCGTGGCACTCTACGTCCCCATCGGCAGTGAATTGCCAGCTGGCATTATTTCCAATAAATGCGTGGTTACCAGTCCCCCAGTTGTCGCCTTTAAGATATAGAGAGCCGCCAACTGGAATTTCATATTCAAACACATACGGATGAACGCTGCTATCCCATGTGCTCCAAGTACTTCCATCAGCAGAGTATGAAAGAGTGATATTGTTTGGACTGCCGTGCTTACTCAATTCAATGAACACTGGAGAAGTGTCAGCATTCTCGAATCGGAATCTGTCGTCATCAGTTGCCCTTGTTGTAAATGTAGAGTATCTGTCTGTCTCTATCTTTATACCGTCCTGAACAAACCAGCCTTTTGCGTAATATTGTGTTCCTTCAGACAGACCTCCGACTGGCATTTTGTTGTCTCCAAAAGAACCACTCTCTGAAAGTACAGTTATATCATCTTGTCTGTCAAAGTCTGGCGAAAGAGACACTTTTACCCCTATTTGTGTTATTGCCATAATTAAATATTCTTTTTAGTATATGTTAAGATTTATTGATGCAGTGTTATAACCAGCAGCTATACTTGTTATAGTGATACCAGTAGCAATATCTGATGTCTTGAATGAGGAGTATACATACCCGCTCCAACCAGCATCGGACTGGCAGCGTCCTCTTACTAAATATGTAGTGTCTGGTTTCAAGTCTTCTGCGGATACAGCATATCTATACTGAATAGATGAAGTTGTTTTATTCCAAATTTCCCCATCTTCAGAATACTGGATATCAACAGATTTGCTAGCACCTAAAACGGTATATTGAATATCTGCTGTTGTATTCGTAGTATTTATTACACTAAACGATAGCAGAGAGTAAGTGAGCACCTCAACTGGCTCAGACCAAGCTTCATACTCAGTATGATCGCTGCCTATCGTGTAAGTCACTCTACTGAACACGAAGTATGTATCATCTGGATCTGCATGTGCAAGAGTGTTCATTACATTCAATGCTGTGCCGCAGTTTATGCTCTCAAATGCTGTTCCAGAGTGCGTGTCATTTTCCCACAGCTCGATGTAGTGACCAGTTATAGTGACATCGGCAGGAATTATGGCCTTAGACTCTACTGGAATCTCGTTTGTAGAGTTGTCTACCCCTCCAACGCCGCATGCAACCTCAACGCCAGCAGCTTCACCGTTCATCGTAGTGAATGTCATAGTTGTAGTCTCAGCGTAGCCAGCGGCATTAGTTGCTCTCACTACGACGGTATACTGTGAATTTGGTGAAAGACCAGTGAGGTTTACTGGTTGTACTCCTGTAGTTGCAGTAAGATTGAGAGTCTGTGCAGTGCCTCCCTGTTTCGTGTAGGTGCACACAACGCTCAGTATCGGAGTAGTTGATGTCACATTCACTGCGCCGTTGAATGTAGTTGTTCCGATTGCAGACATGCCGCTCCAGTTGATAGTCGGCAAAGCAGTTCCAGTAGTCAGAGCAACAGTCAGATCTTCATCTACCCAAAGTCTTCCGAACTCATCAATTATGAGAGGTCTTACCCAAAAGTTGGTGTTTGAAGGCAAATTCCAGATGTCTATACCTCCTTGTGGCCCCGTGTAGTCGGTGTATGTTGTGAAATTGCTGTCTGTTGACAGTCTCAGTCCGAATGTTCTGACATCGACTGTGTCGGTAACCTCAAGCAACTGAACTGAAATGTAGTTCAAGCCAGCTTCTGGCGGAGTGAAGTACTCTACGTCTGGCAGAGTGTAGAACTTGAACGGATCAGACTCTGCACTTTGCATGCCGTCAGCTGTTACCTGAACAGTAGCCCAGAACACAGCACCTTCTGTAAGGTCCTCAAACGGAATTGTAGTAGCTGGACCAGCAGTAGTCTCAGAAGCTACTAGCTGTGTCAGATTCTCATCCGCATAAACTCTTACGATGGATTGAGTTATGTTCATTTATCGTATTCTTTATTTTGTTAGTCTAGTTTTGTTTCATTCGGATTTTTCGGAGGTATGCAAAGACAGGTCAATTGAGATCTCTGTGTCTCTAAATCAGTCTTGCAAGTAACTATGAAGAACTTTCTGCCGTCTAGATACACGATGTCTTTGTCTCTGAGCTGAGGTGTGAATGTTGTGATGTCAACCTCGAGCGATTGTGTCAGTGCCTCTAGTCCGAAGGTGTTAACTGGAATGTCTCTTATGCTGTCTGTCTGAACAGTAACAGGTCCAGATTGTGAATACTTCCACCACAGCGTGAGTGAATCTATTTCATTGAAGTCACATTTATACTCATTTGAGTCGGCTTCATGTGTCGGATTGGAATATTGTTTGATCTTTCCAGTGAATTGAGATATGTTTGTTACTCTGCCGAATTTGCTCTCCACTACATTGACTGAATGAGACAGCCAAGCATTTTTTATTCGTGAAACTAGCAGCGGATTATCGTCATCTTGGAACTTCATGTAGTTTCTCTGTCCCAATCTGTCTGATTTTGGTCTTATTTCTGTGATATAGCCGTCAATAACTGCCGATTCATCAGTATCTCGCCAAGTTATTGTATTCTTGTGATCAAAATTCATCTTCTTTCCGATTGTCCACTGAAGAGAATAGAGGAAGTCTGATACTTTTGCATTTGGGAGATTGCAGTATATTCCAAAATAGCTCAAGCTTCTATCGAATGTTCCAACGTTGCTGTGTTTTGATCCTGCAACGCCACGCTCTTTGTATGAATAGTTGAATGTAACGCCGTTCCACGGAGCAGACATCACTCCATCTGCGTTCCAGTCATAGTACAGAAGTCTTGGTCTTCTAGCGATATAAGCCAATTCCTCGTCGTAGTCTTCCTCTGTGATCTGGTAGTTGCTCAGTGTTATGTCAGCAATGAATGCGCTGCTGTCGAAATACTCTTGGTTTATCAGTGCAAACGTGAGCTTTCCTCCTTCATTCACATTCAGATTGAGAGAAGTAGTGTCTATCTTGTTCCTGTACAGATCTGCTCTCAGATTGTACTGATGTGTTGTGTTTGTGCCGTTCTCATTGTAATTGACTACAAACGGAAAGCTGTATGTTCCTGAATTCTTCACGTTCCAAGATACCCAAATGTCAATGTGTATGCTAGCGGATCTGTTGAAGACGATCTCCGCTTGTCCATCGCCATAGTTGATGGTCAAATTGTTTGTTATGTGCTGGCCTCCAGACAGCATATAGTCACCTGTAGACAGATCACAGATTCCTTCTACCATCTGTTTGCTGTTCTGCGGGCACACTACCTTTCGTGTTGACATAGCATACCAGTTGTTGTCAACTTGCGGAAGCACTACTCCGAGCGAGTTGCCTATTCCTTGAATCAGCGCATTAACTGGTGTGACTGGGTGCCTCTGAGCGTATAGGGTGTCATACGGCATACCATAGTCGTAGACTCTTAGCTGATCAGGATAACGTGTCATTGATTCCTCGTTCCAAAGAAGAATTGTTGACTGATTGTCAATGAAATAATTCCTGAGCGTCTTGTCCTTTATCTTCTCTGGAAATGCGTCCTCATACAGACAGATTTTGATATTCTCTGCATTGACAGCAGCCACCTGAATGTGTATTGGCAGCATTCTCACCTCCAGTTGAATCACGCCTTTGGCAGTCTTAGTGCCGAAAGGTTGAGTGGAACGATCTAGCAGACCAACAGCTTGCAGAATAGACAGGTTCTTAGTTGTCTTCGGAATGTCTAAGTCGTTTGTGTAGCCTGCTCTAAGTCCCTTCTGGAATCGGAATGCCTCCCAACTGAGCTCAACATTCTCGTCAGCGTATGTGTCAAGCCAGTCGTTTCCGAGTTGTATTCTGATCATTTTATCTGCTAATGATTATTTCAAGCTCGATGTCGTAAGTGTCATCGTCTTTTCTTGTGAATTTAGATGTCTTCAGAGAGCATGGCACATATTCGCCGTTCCAGCTCTTGAAGTAAATGGCTTGAGAATACAGCAAATCGTGTGGATATGCATCTTTTTCGATGTCAATCAAATTCATTTTTATTGTCTTCTCATGCGATAGAATGTATCTGTTAGGTGTCTTCTTGTACACAGAGGAAGAAGTAGTGAAATAATCTTCTGTCTTCACATCGTCATTGTCCTCTACTACCTTTCCGCCAAGATACCTCATCATTCCGTCAAGATCTGTGTAACGGATCTCGCCGAAGTTGTAGTCATCACAGTGATTTTGATAGATAATCTTGTGACAGACAGGGAATATCACCTTGTTTTCATCGAATACATCGCCACCGTAGATCTCTTCTGTCTGGTGTCCAGCTAAAACGGAGAATGAAATATTGTTCAGCTGTGGGGTTATTGCATCAACGCCAGTGATAGAAGCAGACGGAGGAGTCTCGTTTGAATCTCTCAGACACAGAGTGTACTCTCCTTCATAACGGATCGGTCCAGTAAGATTGAATGTGTTAAGGCCATAATAGCAGTTGTAACCCCATTGGCCACAAACTGCAACACCCTGCTGCGGCGAATAAACGAACACTTTCTGCAGTTCTTCTGGACCGTAGATGTAGATTGTTGAGCTTATTCCGTGTGATCTAGAAGAGAAGGATTTTCCGTCTAGAACTCTGAAATTGAAGTTGAATGACTGGCCGATGCTGTTGTTTCCAGAATACGGAGTGACTTTGCAGTACCAAGCGCCAATGTTGTCGTTGTAGAGTGCCTTTATGACATCATCTAATCCGAACACCAGCTGATCTTGTTCTGAGTAGTACTCTAGTGTGTAATAATCCTGAGCAGGATTTGCAACAACGATCATTGCACCGATGTTGCTCAATCCTGAAACAGTGATAATATTGGAGTCTTGCTTCCATACAAGCTCCTCTGGATAATCTATTGTAGCACCGCCTATTTGTGTTGTTCTCATGTTGTTTTGTTTTTTAGTTTCTCGGCGAGACCGTGAAACGGTCGAAGCCTAGTTATTGCCGCAGAAGTGGCTTGCCCACTTCGTTAGTTGTATGAAGCAGTAGCTTCTTTCACCGTTACACGTGTTTGCATTGAATTGATCTCTTGTACGCTTACGACTGGCTGTATGTCAGAGACAGCATCTCTGAATACTTCTCCCATCTCAGAATAGTCGATAGCAGTTGTCATCTGGTTGATAGTTGTCAGTGAAGGAACGGTGCCACCGCCAGCGAACCTCATCGGAAGCTCTGGTTTTCTGCGGCGTGTCTCGTTGATCTCATCGAAGAATCCGATGCCGTACTTCTTGACGATCTCTGACTTAATAACATATTCACCAAGTGACAGTTTTGCATCTATTGTGTCATCTTTTCTCTTAGTGGTCTTAGTGCCGATCATACCTCCTGAAACAGAACGATCTACTGGACCACCAGTAGCGAATTTCGGTTTTGCAGGTGCAGATGACTGAGCTTTCTTGAGAGTAGCAGTAGCAGAAGCGATTGCACCAGCAACGATTGCCACCATCTCAGCTATGAACACTGGAGTAGCGATTGGAGCTCCAGGACCAGTAGCAGCGGCTGCAGCAGTAGCGCCCTGAATTGCGTTAGCTATTGAAACCGCAGTGCTGACTAGGATGTTCATCATTGCAAGAGCAGTTGAATACTTCTTGTACTTCTCATCAGACTCAGCTAATGTGTCAAATATGCTCTGGAAACTGCCAAGAACTGAGCTTATTGAGCTTCCGATAGTCTTGAATGTCTCTATCATCTGGTCTTTCTGAGCAGCGATAGCAGCAGTAGTGTTCCTTGCGGCCTCAGCAACAGCGTTCTCACCGTTCACTACATCGAGTTGAGCTTGCAGAAGAGCATTTTGATATGCCTCAACTGATCCGTATATAGCAATTTGTTCTTGTTCGCTGTAACCTTTAAGAGTTTCAAGATTCTGCTGTGCAATTTCAAGTCTCTTTTGTGCTTGTTCTTGCAGTATTCTAGTCTTTTCGACTTCGTTGTAGTAGTATGTCTCAAGTCCCTTAGCGGTCTCTATATCACTGAGAAGAGTTGCATGCTCTTGTGCGAGTGACTCTCTAGCATTCATGCCTTCTCTTGTGATACGAGTGATAGCGAGCTGTTCTTGTTGTGCTATCTGCTCCTTCATCTGTTTTACATGAATAGCAGTAGCTTGCTCTTCCCCGATATAGTAAGCTTCTAGATTCTTTAGACCATCTCTGTCCATACTGTACTTGAGCATGATCTCCTCGTCAGTGAGTGACTTCAAGTCAGAGGACACTGCTTCTTTTGCCTTCTGGACAGAGGTAAGAGTTTCATCGAGAGCTTTTGTCAGTGCTTTGTTGTTTATCTTCACCAACTCAATCTCTACTGCATCTTTTGCTTCGCCACGGACACTGTTCAATAGAGTAGAATACCACTCTTTCTGACGCTCGAGCTCTTTTTTCATCTCAGAATCAGAGAACTGTTCCCTTAGATCGCTGAGCTTCTCCTGCAGTTCAGCTTCTAGAAGAACGATCCTCTGGTTGATGTATCGTCTAGCATTTTCAGACAGATTCTTCTCTGTCTTGAGCTTTTCTTTGAGATCCTCTACCTGACGGCCGTATGAGTTTTTGAGTTCTGCTTCTGCTCTTGCCTGTGTGTCCTTTATGCTCTTGACATAAGTGTCTTCTAGAGAACGATATGCCTCCAATTCTATTCTCTTTCTCTCTTTAGCAGCATCAGCAGCAGCTTTAGCACGCTGTTTAGCAGCAGCTTTCTCCTCCTTGTCGAATGAATTGAGTTGTGTAGTCATTCTCCTTGTAGCATCAGCGAACTCACCAGACAGGGACTCTACGTTGACTCTGAGCTCGGTGATATGATTCTTCTGTTCATCAGACAGCATTTCCCAAGCTTCAGCGGTCATCTTCGTGTAGCCGATCTCATTGAGCGCTTTCTGCTCAGCTATTCTGACAGCTTCCTCTGCGTTTGCTTTCCTCTCTGCTACATCCTGTTTCTCCAGTTCCATAGCATCTTCGAGGAATTTGCGTCTCTCAGAATATGAGTACTTCTCAGATTCTGTTGCTTTGTTCCTCAATTCAGAGATTTGAGACTGTCTCTTAGCGGAGTTTATTGCATATTCTCGCTCAGCGTCTTCTAGCGCATCGGTGCTTCGAACAATGTCTTCCTCTTGTTCTGCGTATTCTCTCAGGAACGGAATAGCATTAGTGATTGACTTCACGACATTGCCGATGGCAGACACCACCTTAGTGACTACTCCGACAAGAGCTTGGAATGCCTTGTTTATCAGGTCTAAGATTGGTCTGAATGCGTTCATAGCAGACTGCAGCTCAGTCATCGCTACATCGTTCTTCTTGAATGCATCGACCAATTTCATCACTATTGCAACGATAGCAGCAAACAGAGCAACATACGGATTAGCCAGAAGCTTGAGCAACTGTTTAGCCAATGTGCCAGCAGCAGTAGCGGCAGCTTTGAATCCACCAGCAAGACCAGTTGTAGCAGTAGTTGCAGCGGTAGAAGCAGCAGCAGTCTGAGAAGTAGCAGTAGCAGCAGCACTGCTGTTTGTTGCCATTCCCTTAGCTGCATCGGCAGCTGCTCTCTCAGCAGCGCCGAATCCCTGAACTACAGTAGTTGTCTTATCCATAGCGTCATTCATTCCAGTGACGCTGGATGCGGTGTTAGTAATAGAAGTACCTAAATCGGCAACAGACTTTGATGACTGACTTGCAGTGCTTGCCATATCAGTGATATTCTTAGACATATCGCTGATGCTCTTGCCGAATCCAGTAACTACAGTAGCTGCCTTTCCGATGATAGAGTTCTGGCCGAAAATGGAAGCTAGCACTGAACCGAATGACTGCATCTGGTCAGCAGTAGTGTCGAACAGTTTGCCGTATGATCCAACGGAAGAACGGAAGTCGCCTTGCGCCTGCTCGAGACTCTTGATCTCGGTGCCGAGCTTGTCTATGTCAGCTAACATCTTCTCGCCGACAGCCGACTCACGGTCTGCTTTTGACAGATCCTCATAAGCCTGACGGAGATTCTTAATCTGAGCACGCATAGCATTGATGCTGTCGCCATTCTGCTTGTAAGCCTTTACGTTGTTGTCAAGCTCACGCTGATTGGCTCTCATCACAGTGTTGAGGTCACGAACTTCCGTGTTTATCAGCACGAGACGCTCTTTCATCTCTTTAGTGCCGTTCCCCTTTCGCATCTCAGCTTCTAACTGCTTCTGCTCTTCTTTGAGCGCAGTTATCTGCTCTTTTGCACGGATAATGGCCTCTATCGCGTCCTTAGCGTTCACCTTAAGATCGAGTATGACCTTTGGATCTGCACTTTTAGTTGAGTATTGTGCCATTGTTTGTTTTCATTGTTTTATATGTATATAATAACACGGTTTTTGGTTTTCTTTGACTTTATCAAAAAGTGCGTTTTAAGGGGTGTTTAGGGACAAAGTTTACAATGCTAGTTACTCTATTATAATAGCGAAGGTAGCATTGTAAACTTTTGCTCCTAATAGTACCAAAAACGGACTTTTTATAAATCTGACATAAGGAAGACACCAACCTGACCATTCAGCCAATCGAGATTCTCTTGTATCGGAGTAGAATCGAAGTCTCTTTGTTTATCTGGATTGCGATATAAATAAGACCCCTCTCGTATAGTTCTCCATTTTACGGCACTTGCGAATTTCATTAGGTCTGGTGGCCTTATACCTCTTCCTACAGCCCACGCTGAAACAATATCCTCGAATTTATATGGCACCTTGCCTGGACCTCTACCTTTCTCAGCATAATCATAGTACGAATTTGCAGTGATTTTAACTTCATTGCCATTCACTTCGTATGCTACGCTTTTTGCTAAATCAGAGTCCCCTAGGCCGTATTGTGCCATCTGCATTCTGATGTCAGCACACACGTTCTCACCAAAGGACTTTAGTAATTCAGTGAAGTCGGTCATTTTTTCAATATTTTATTTATATAGAATCAAATTTTATGTTACCTAAAAGGCTTAAAAGATATTGCGGTGAAGACGTATCACTAATTGAGAATTACGACAGAGCAAAGAGCGATGATTCCCAAGTGTATGAATGCCACCACAAAGATGAGATAGATCTCGGTATGAGTTATAAAGAGCTAAAATCCGCTGGGTTGTATTATAATGTGTCAGCAGATAGACTAATACTTCTAACACATAAAGAGCACATGGAACTTCATGGTGGTAACATCGGAAGCAAAAATGGTATGTACGGTGTAACAGGTAAATCCCATCACTGCTATGGTCGTTGTCAAGAGAAGCATCCGCTATTCAAAGATATTCCGATGGATGATGTACTATATAGAATAACTATCTTGAAACAGTCAATGCGAAGTGTCGGAAAGTTATATGGCGTTAGCACACAGACTATTTCGAGACGGCTTTCTAGAATTACTTCTTCTTTTTAGATTTATTTTTCATCTCTATAAGCTTATTATAAGCACGTTGGTATTGTATCGACGTGCTTTGTTCTTGTAATATGAGTAAGTAGTCGGCTAGAGGAACAGATTCTGCTTCTTTGAATGACTTCAAGTGAAAGAACTCAGTAACTACTATGAGCATTCTAGAGCACATGTCTGGAAACTGGATTCCCTGCGCAGCAGCTTTCTCGTCTTGTGTTTGTTTTACTTGAAACTTCTTGATCCAGTCAATCAGCTGCTTCATCTGTCGTTTGTAGTTCTTCAGCCGTCCCAACGCTTTGTATGCTCTTTCGTTTGGACGCAACAGCTCAGATATGAAATTCTCTTCCTCTAGCACTATCTCTGAAAACTCGCCTACAGTCATAGAGATCACGTCCTTCCTTAGCGGATATTCCTCTATCTGCTCTAATACAGATTCAATTCTCTCTTTATCAGCAAGTAACGGCAACAGCTCTTTGAGTCTTGTTCGTTTTGTGATTTGCATCTTATTGGTAATGAATTGTGTTTTAGTAAACTTGACGCCAGCGACAGAGAAATGACTTCAAATGAGTAACCACTAAGGAGAAGATGTTTCTAGCTCGCCAGCGTCACGTATGCGTCCTTCTCGCCTATTATATGCAACCACCTTGTTTGTCCTCTAGCTTCATAGTGACAGACACGCCGACACAAAACTTGTCGAACTGTCCCCAAGAGGATCTGAGCTTGATTGTGTCTTCTGCTACTATGATGGTGTTGTCGGCTAGCACTCTGCGGATGAATTCTCTTGCTATCAGCTCCATTTGAGTGACGATTAGGTCTTTCTCTTCGCCTTTTGCGTCAAGATTTGCCTTGTCGAAAAAGAACACTTGAATGTCAGCGCCTTCCTTTGATACGCCTTTCGATATGTCAAGCGTCCAGTCAGACAAGAGGTAAAGCAGCGCATACGGAGCTGGATTGCGGTCTATTCTCACATTAGCAGACCAGCCAGAGTCGTACATAACTGTGTTTATGTCATCTATAGAGCCGAGAATTGCTCTGATTTTGTTGACTAGTGTCATTTCGTTGTGATTTATTTAGAATATAATAAACGAAGTTTTGCCTTAAACAAGAAAGGGGCAGCAGATTGCTGCCCCGTGAGTAGTATAGAAAAGATCGGAGTTATGTTAGTAGTTGACTCGTGTCCAACCAGAAGGAATACCAGAATCACCAGTATTTATGGTAGCTCCAGTCGGGACTCTTACTACCTTAGTCCCTGTTGCTTGTGTCCCTGCGCCGTTTAGCCAATTGGCTAATACATAATTAACAGTCAAATTTGAGATATTTGGAGCTGTGGCTTCACCAAGGTTTTCACAACCTTGGAAGCATTGAGCTAGTCCACTATTGCCAACAGAAGTCACATTGCTCAAGTCAGGACCTGTAGTGAGTGAAGTGCAACCGTTGAAGCAGGAGTATAGTCCACTGTCTCCAACAGAAGTAACATTGCTCAAGTCAGGTGCTGTAGTCAAAGAAGTGCAACTTCTAAAACAGGTTTGTAGTCCATAGTTGCCAACAGAAGTAACATTGCTCAAGTCAGGTGCTGTAGTCAAAGAAGTGCAACTGCCGAAGCAAGTAGATAGTCCATAGTTGCCAACAGAAGTCACATTGCTCAAGTCAGGAGCAGTCATGAGTGCAGTGCAATTATAGAAGCAGCTACGTAGTCCACCATTGCCAACAGAAGTCACATTGCTTAAGTCAGGACCTGTAGTGAGTGAAGTGCAACCAGTGAAGCAAGTAGATAGTCCATTGTCACTAATATTCGGAATACTCAAGTCTAATACTTCAATAAGAGTGCTACAATTATAGAATAATCGATAAAAACCATATTCTGGGACATCGGGTACAATCTCTGATGTGAAGTCAATCAATGTCCAGATGTCACCACCTGCATTGATTGATTGACTGCTGCTAAAGACATAGTAGTTATTGTTAGAAGAGCTAAAACCATCAGTACTCCTAAAGTACACTTTATCGTATTGACTAGCTAAAGGAATCTCTAGTTGATTGTTAGAGTCATAAGCTACAGTGCCCCAAGTCTCTTGGTCTGTTGACCATTCTAATGTGCTTCCTGTTGTAGGTGACCCAGTTTTGGTGAGAATTACAGTGTTAGGGCCATTGTAAGCATTCTGAATGTAGAAATAGTCTACTTGCTCTTGTTGAGACCACACCACCTCTCCACCGATGGCAAGGCTCTGAACTGCCTTGCCATCGATCTCGATTGATTGAGGTGTCTTTCCTCCTATTGTCATTGCCATAGCTTAAAGGAGGTTATTTTATTAGTAATCGACTCTTGTCCAACCAGTTGGGATGCCAGAATCAGAGTCAGTATTGATTGTAGCTCCAGTCGGTACTGAAACTGTCTTTGTTCCAGTTGCTTGAGTACCTGCACCCGACAACCAATTGTTAAGACAAGCAGTGTTTACTAAGTTTTGAACATTTGGTGCAATTGCGCGTTTCAACTTTTGACAATTTGTATACATTCCAGAAGCAACCCAGTATCTAACAGAAGTAAGTTGAGATAGATCTATACCTACTTCAAGTGATGTACACCCATAGAACATAGAAGCCATAGCAGTTCTTCCACAACTGGTGATACCTGTTACATCTGGTACAGAAACAAGGTTAGTGCATCCCCAGAACATTCCATATAACGAACCGTAAGTGCCACCCAAAGTATCTCCGTCTGGAAGAGTTGTTACAGAACCAAAATTGAGATTTGATGCGTCTGTTAGATTTGTCTCATTCTTGAAAAAGTTTCCAAACCCAGAATTTCCATCTATTGTGTTAATTGTGCTATAGTTCGTTTTGTCTAACAGTGTAATTATATTTCCACCAACAGAATAAGTTTTTGTAAAATGTACACTATACCAAGCAGTAATGAATGTTCCATCACTATATGCGAATTTTGTATTATTCGTGCCGCGCAGATAAATAGCAGAGCCAGGCAGTACATCTACCTCTTCTGTGTTCTGAACATCATAGGAGTTCCAGCTTGCGCCATCCAAAGAGTATTCTAGAGTTGGTACAGGTAATCCTGCGTGTTGTGAATATTTAACTAAAGAGAACTTTCCTACCTCATTACTCAAATTATTGATTCTGAAAAAATCAGAATCTGCGTGTGAGACTCTTACAAGCTTGTAATATTTCTTAATAATCATTTTATAAAGATTTTTATTTAATTTTATTTAATCGACTACGACATTATAAGTTGCAGTTGTTTGATCTTGGAATGTTACAACCATCTCAACGGTATTTCCCTCGATGAAATAGTTCTTACCCTCTGGGACAGCCTGTCCCATTGCATCAAACTCTTGTTGAGTAATGAATTCACCACTCAGTTTTTCGGCAATAGAAGCATCCTGTTCAAGATTTTTAGCATCTAGCTCATCTACAGCAGAACTAAGTGTTGAAGTTGTAACATAATCTGACAGATTTGGCTTATTCTTGATGTCCTTGTTGTAGTCCAGCTTGTCTGTGATGAAGTAGTCAGTGTCATCATCGTAGGTGCCAAGTGCATCAAACTGAGCCTGAGTGCCGTACCAAGCATTGCATCCGCCGCCAGCAGCAGGTATGTCAATAGTTGTGTCTCCAGATTGGTTAGTTGTGAAACTTCCGAGCGTCTGACCATCTTGAGTGACAGTCACTGTGCCGTCCCCGACTGTCAAGCCGTCTAGCTTAGTCTTCTCAGCAGCAGTGAACACCTTGTTGTTTGTTCCGTCAGCTACTAGATCTGCAGAAAGCGGATTCTGAGCAGTGATCTCAGTCTGCAGTCCAGACACAAGGTCTCCGACTGGAATAGTTATCGTGTTGCCGTTGTCGAGAGTGAGGATCAAGCTCTTAGTAGCAGAGTCATAAGAACCTCCGACCACGACAGATTCAAGAGGAAGGTCAACAGTTTGTTCTGAGCCTAGAGCATTTCCGTCTTGGTCAAGGAGCTGGACACTCAGAATGTAGTCCTGATCCATTGACATTGAAATGCTAGCTCCGTACTTGGTGGAAGGATCCATACCTCCACCTCCGAGAGGAATTATTCTGTATTTTGAACTCATGTTTTATCTAGTTGATTTTTAGACTTATTACTTATTGGCAATCAGGAACGTAGGAGCCGAATGTTGCTCTAAAACCAACACCAACTTGCACAACTGGATATCCTTGTTGCATATCAACAACATCAATTGTGTTTGTACAATAGAGATCTGTAGGATTCAGGTTATTCCAATTATCGCAAAGTGTTTGAATGTTGTCAGATACTGAAGCGTATGAAACACCGTGGAAATGATTGTCAACAATAGTTGCAGGGGCTTCTTGTTCATTGAACTGTATGGTTTCATAATCTGCATTCAAGTAAATTACTGGCCAAGGACCAGGATCAAGAACACCACCTTGTTCTTCTCCATCAGCTATTCTTGCCATTGCCCAGTCACTTAGGTCAGCGTCTAGAGTGATTCTGAACTCTGGATCGCTTTCACCATCCCTGCCGTGCTCGAGATAATCAATTACTGCTGTTCCCCAGTTGTAGTCAACATGATAGTTTGCTACAGGACCTTCTACATCGTCTGGCTGGATATGAGTAGTAGCAATATCATTTGGATGAATTAGCATATTATCAGTATAGTTGGTAACAGGATATAGATCAACAACGACAAGCAGCTTTGGGTCATTTTCTGATGGGGTCATTTCTATGGTGAAATACGAATCGCCGCCGCCGTTTACATGCACTTCTTTACCAGTCATGTCCTGATTAGCGGTCATCGTAATTGCACTGATCTCGTAATAAACTGGATCGAGCAACCCTATATTCAGAGTGCCGAACTGGAGGTCAGCATTGCCACCAGTTACAGCAGCGCTTACAGGGAAAGGCATTCCAGTGACATCGGTATAAAGTTTATCAATGGGATTTTGAATCGGCATAAATTTTATCTTTGCCATATATGTTTTGGTTAATTTGTTTCATTGAAAGGAATTATGGCTTGCTCAATGTAGAAGCCTTTGTGTGTTTTGTGGAATTCCCGCTTCACCAATTCTGGCGTGCGGTCGTTGATGATGTGGCCTTTCCAACTGACTGGTCTCGGCCATACATACTTGAGCACCGTTGCTGGCTGCTCATTTGTGAGTTTTATGTTATTGAAGTTGCTCTCTTCTGATGCGTCTTCGATTATTCCGAGCTCCTCTTGAGCTATCCGAAAATAATCTAAGATGCAGTTTCTGCAGTTTGTCTTCTTGTATTTGATCTCTAGCAGATCTAACACTTCATAGAGCTCTTGCTTCTGATTGTACGGATCTGTTATCGCATCAAACTTTTCTCTGATCTCTTCTCTAGTCATAGTGTAATTTCATTTCAAAAGAAAAGGGCTAAGGCTCTCAGCGAGCCAGAGCCCTTTGTCTTTCAGTTTCACTTGAGTGAATTAGTCGTTTCACGACAGTGAATACTAGTCTCGCCACAGAAGTGGCTCGACCACTTCGTTAGTCACCGCAGTCAACCAGTGCGTCCAGAGTAGACTCAGTTGTAGCAGCGTCAGTCTTGTAGAAGAACAGTGCAGAGTTAGGAGTGTTCTCTGAAGTCAGAGTGACAGACCAACCGCCATCAGCGTCTTCGCCGTAAGCGTCACGCTCCATTGCTGTTGCTACGAGTCCTTTCTTTGCGCCGTACACTTGGAATGCACCCTTGCTGTCAGAGCCAGTGTACTCGTTCTTTGCAACGACCACGAATTTGCCGTTAGCAATGTTGTCTAGCAGCATAGAAGCAGCAGGAGAGTTGTCAGGTACGATGAAGTTGAAAGTCTCAGTGAATTTGTTTGCGGCGTTACCCTCTACCAGAGCAGTGTTAGTTCCAGTGAACGGGGTCTTGCCGAGCTGGGTGATGGTGTAACCCACAGCGTTAACACCAGAGCTGATCTCCTTCATTGTAATGTCAGTGATCAGGTTCGGGTTCTGTGAATCGTATGTGAAGCTAGCGATCTCGGATTTGTTGAAGATCCAAGCCTTTGATTCCATTCCAGCGAATACGGGATTGTCGCAGTCAGCGCCGATGCAGCCAGCGAGCAGTTTTTCGCAAAGATTTGCCATAATGTATTATATATCTTTTATTTACGTAATTGATGTTGTAAGTTGAAAAGGGAGGGAGAAGACTCCCTCCGTTTTGTTGTGGAACTTCGTTATTCAGCTTTAAGAACAGCAGTAGACTTCAGTCCTTGGATACCGCCGCCAGCAGGGCACTCGTAACGATAGACATCGAGGTTCTTGTAACCTTCGTGCCAGCTGTAGAGTGTCGGGTTGAGGACGTTAGCGCCAATGAGGACATACTCAGACGGGATCATAGCAACAGCCTTGAAAGAGCTTCCGAGAAGATCAGTAGTGATGATCTTAGTTGCGCCGATTTGCTCAGCAACTTGCTCAGTGCCCATGTACATCGGAGTAGAGGTCTCAGATGCCTGAACTCTTGCGAGAGTGCGAAGGTCAGCCTTGCTCATGAAGACATAGATTGCCTTGCCGTTCGGGTTGTGGATTCCATCGACCAGAGCACGAATGTCATCGACCAAGAAGCCGTTTGCAGTGACAGTAGCAACGTTGGTGTAGGCGTCAGCAGTTGTCTTTGCTATTGCCTCGAAGCTGTTGATCTTATAGTCAGAATTACTTTCGCGACCGTCGCCAACGAGGATAGCTCTCTTCTCTTCGTAGAGGATCTGGTCAACGAGCTCGTTAACGATGTAGTCAACAACAGTCTCGTCATCCCATTCGTCCTGAGTAGAGATCTCAGCCAGCTTGTAGATGAACTGAGTTGTGATGAGCTTGCCAGAGAACTGCAGAGCCTGAGATACTTTGGTGTCGCCTTTCTTCCAGCCTTTAGCGCGGCTAGTCTCATCGGTCTGAGCAGAATCGTTCTTGCGTACAGTGTAACGCTTCACGCCGTTCAGGATCATGAGGTCTTTCAGCCAGTCAGCATTGCGATCCCACTGATCTTGGATCTTGCTCTTGACGATCTCGGGAAGGAAGTACTCTTCGCTGCCAGAAGCGATGGTGATTCCGTTAGTTGAAAGCACAGAGCCCCAGTTCTTAGCAAACTCAGCTCCGTTGCGGGAATTGCGAACAGCCTGTGCGAAATCGTGCACAGCGTTCTGTGTAGAAAGATAATTTTCCATTTCGGTAGTTGGTTCTTCTTTTTGTGTTTGATTGATTTTCTCTTTGATTGCGGTCAGTGACTCTTGCATAGTCTCGACAGTAGCCTTCAGCTCGTCAATGAGGGTGTTGTCCTCAGCAGCGTCAACTGCTTCGATAGTCTCCTGAAGAGAGGCAACAGCTGCTTCTACGACAGCTCTGTCTTCCTCTGACAGCGTGTTCTGAGAAAGAATGGACTGATTCTTAGCCAGCTCTTTCTCAAGATAGTTTTTGAAAAGTTGTTTCATTAAAGTGGTTGGATTATTTTCTTTGGTGTTATAGTTAATAATAAGAGAGTTAATCGAAAATCCGTGGATTTTAGGGCTAACTTTTTGGGATACAATCAAATAGAGGAGATTTTTTTACAATGCTACTTACTCTATTATAATAGCGAAGGTAGCATTGTAAAAATTTCAGGTCTAACTATCAGACTATCAGGTGTATTTTCCTTTTAGCAGCAGCTTCCGCCAATCGCTCTTGTTTGATGCGCTCGATATTGTTCTTGATGGTGAACTCAGATTTGTAGTCAGCGGGCACAGGAGCAACAGCAACAGCGGTGAGCAGGAATTTGCCTGCATAGTAGGTGCCGTCTTCGTTCTCACGAATCTGGTTGAAATCAATGAATCCCTCAGTGCTGTAGGAATTGCAGTCTCCACACATAATCATAGGAATTAGAGTGTCTCTGCAGAATGCAATCTCTTTGTTTACGTGAGCAGCCACATAGAGAGTGTCCTCTCTGATCTCGATCTTGTCTATGCCGCCTATCAGCATGTTGGGATCGTGATTGTAGTTCAGAGCGGGAGTGAGCTTGCCGTCATTGTAGAGAACAAAGAAGTCTTCGAATGATGCAGCGTCCACGATCTCGCCATTGAGGTTAGCTGTGCCGAAGTGAGCAGCGCTTCCCTCGATGAATATGAAGCTGTTCTCTTCCTTCGCATTGAAGATTCTGAGATCATCGCCTCCAAAATATACTCGGTTTAACATTTTTTGACTCTTGTTTTTATACACGCTTCAGCAGATCACGGCTCTCCATGTAGAGCTGAGACAATTCCTTCTCAACATCAAGACCAGCAGTCTTCAGTTTGAGCAGATAGTCAAGCAGCGCTGTTCTCTCTTCGCAAGCAGCAGACAGCGTAGTCTCCAGTTCAGGCAGATTAGCGAGCCTGTATGTCACTGCTGACTGTGGAATGAAGTCGTTGCTTGCGGTGATGAGATGTTTTGCCACTTTGAGCAGCACTTCTGCGTAGTAGCGTATCGTGTTGTTATAGAAAAAGATTCTTGCCTCTTTGACGTTGTTGTAAGTTGAAGCATCGTCAAACAGAAGAGGAAGAGGAACACCAAAGAGATTTGCAAGGACTTTGTAGTGGTCCTTTATTTTTTCTCTGAACTCCAGATTTTTGATGTCTGGCTCGATCGGAGTGTACTTAATATCGTGATTAGCGAGCATAAACTTGTATTTGCCGTCTGCAATGCCGTATTTTTCCGTCATTTGCGACAGCAGTTGCTCTTTTCCAGCAGGATTGATTGGAATATCTTGGCCTGAAAGTATGCCAAAACAGCCGAGAGTCTCAGTCAAATAATCCTCTGCTCCTGACATTTTGTTGATGTCAGCGATTAGTGGAAGAGCGATTCTGAACAGTGAAGTCCTCTCTGTTTGGTACTGAGGAGAGTAAATGACTACTGCGTGAGCGTTTATCACTCTGCTGAACTTGTCATATCGGATCTCCGGGTCCTGCGGAATGCGGTAGTTTCTGTCCTTGTCGTAGAACACACAGATAAAACCGAGTCTCAAGTACTGGTTTACAAGCAGAGTAGTGTTGCTTTCTACGAAATCGTTGATCGCATTGACAGTGATGGTCTCTTTTCCAGTGTCTTCGAATGTCACATTTGAGAGACCTTTCCATATAACATTCATTATTGCTTGAAGATACACATTTCCAAGTGGTTTGTCGCCTTTCTTGTGAAACCAAATGTAAGGCGACCATCCAGCATAGTTCTGGTTCACCTCATTGATTTGCACAGCGTTAGTCTTCTTATCTCGGTTGAACAGTCCCATTTTTTGCTAGATTTTTTGAGTATAGAGAGTCATAGAGCTCCTGACGAGTCAATGTAGCTACCTCTCTTGCAATGTTTTGAGCGTTGGTCTGGGAGAATGAAAGCACATTCTTCTGTGAAATGTTGAAGCTGACGTTAACGGTGAACACATCTTCTGCTCCTAGAACCCCGTTGACCATTTTGAGCGAGTCTACTTGTTCGGTCAGTGCTTTGATTCTGATCTGGTCTTGTTTGATGGTCTTTCCTCTGTTAGAGGTCATTGCGCCGAATGTGATAACTAGCGCAATCAGGATCACTTGAATGCCGTAAGCTATCCATTTGATAACTCTCTGTGCTTTTTCTGTTAGATACATCTTTTATTTTCTTTTATTTTCCGAAAAGTGCGTTTTTAGGGGTGTTTGAGGATAAGTTTTAAGATGCTACCTTCGCTATTATAATAGAGTAAGTAGCATTGTAAACTTTTGCTCCTAACTGTACCAAAAACGGACTTTTTTCATTTTATAGGTTGTCTGTCTTTTTGCCTAGCTTTTCTCTGAGCTTGTCAAATGCGTCATGTCCTGTGATTTTGCCGAAGTTCTCTACAATGGAAGCGGACTCGACAAGAGCACAGTAGCCAGCAACGAATGTTCCAAGATTGAGATCGAATCCGATTCCGCCGTCAATTATAGCGCCGAGAACGATAAGTGACAGATAGGCTAGCAGCTTGTACGCCGTCTGGCGCATCTTGTGGCTCTCTATCTTCACTTTGTTCCTCACAGCAGCCCATATTCCAGTTGCGAAATCCGCTGCGACAAGCACCACTACAGAGACTAGTGCTGGTACGATTCCTACTACAGCGGCGGTTATTCCTCCGAACAACACGCCTGTTACGAATTTGCCCTCTGCGGCAGTCAGTGATGCGCTTACCATAGCAGTAATTCAAACATGTCATTTCCGCTGTGTTCTGCTGGATTCAGACCATAGTGTCTTTGTACTTCTTGAACAAATGAGATGCCGATGTTCCAGTGGCGTCTTGCTGTTTCATTGAGATCTTCAGGATCTACTCCTTTGGAGAACTCAGAAGTTTTTTCTACTGAGCTGTAGCGTGTCAGTCTGTAGCCGTCAACTAGCATGTAAGCAAACACCATGTGATAGAGTGCGTTCTTCAGTCCAGCGTAGTGTTTGTTCTCGATGTTGCCTCCTTCTAGGAGAATCTGGTTTGTCGGATCGGTAGGATTGTCAGACAAGTCAATGTAGTGCTCGTCTGTTAGTCTCTGTTTGAGGTAGAATTCCTCAACAGCGTTGATTGCGGCCTCCACTTCGTAAGAGCTTATGTCGTCCGAAGTGGGCATACCGCTTGAAATGAACTCATTATACGTGATTAGCATTGCTTTCTGGTTTACTTTATATACTAATAATAAACGGACTTATGGAAATCCCTTTGACACAGTATATGCAGTATTGAAAAATAAAGACAGAGTGATGGAAATAAAGAGCGAGAAGGACGCATATGTGACGCTGGCGAGCCGAGTACCGTGCTGCTGGCATAAACCCTTATGGGATGACTCACGAAGCGTTATGCATCAAATTTGAGCACGAAAAAAGCAGCGACCCGAAGATCGCTGCCTGACAAGCATTGAGACGAAAAAGATTATATAATAGAAGTAACCACCCAAGTGTCGCCGTTGTGATTGTCGTATTGAATCAGGATCATCGTCTTTTCAGAATCAATCTTAGTGATGATGACATTATGAGTTCCGTCCGTCCAAGCAACCGAGTTCTCGCTTCTTTCGACTCTCTGGCACTTGCCAGAGAAGGTGAGATTATGGCTGTTGCCAGCAATGTGTTTGCAGTCAGGAGCACCAGTCACGGTGAAAGACACAGTGTCGTTGCTGATAGTGAGAGACTCGATCGTCCACTCATAGGACAGATTCCGTACCTTCAAGTATGTTGTAGAGAAGCATGCGCTCATGTTAGAGAAGCTCTGTGCGTTGGTGACGATGGCGATGACGGCCAGAATGACGGTGATGATGATTGACTTTTTCATTTTTGATCGATTTTAAGTGGTTACAGTTCAATATATGCCGTCAAAACAGATCTCAACGACAATCTTTATATTATCTTAAGAAAAGTATAGCCTTCTTGCAGCTCCCTGCAAATGAGCTAACTATAAGATTTTCAGAGTTTTCTCATCCAACGAATCCGACTAAATGTTATTTTTGGGGCATCAATTAACAAACTAAAAAACAGTAAAAATGGAAAAAGAAAAATTTGAACAATTCGCAAAAGACTTAGAACTTGAAATCGCTGAGTCATTTCACGAGCAGCAGAGAATCTCGAGACACATATTCTCTGAACTGCAAAAAGTGAACACAACAATGGCATCGGAAGCAGATGCTATTAAGAAAATCGAATTGCTGGAAGCTAGCGTACAGAATCTGGTCCGCTACAAGAACCAGTATATGCAACAGCAACAGCACATTGACTGGAATCAAGAACTCTATAATAGACTGAAAGGAGGGTCCAATGAATAAAGCTGGCATTCAAGAGAGACTGGAGATGCTGCCTAAGCTGTACGCTACAGACGGCATGAAACAAAGAGAAGTGCAGATAGTGATCTTCCACATGTTCAGCCGCTGGACTTGGTACGTGGTAGAAGGCGAGAAGCAAGAAGATGGCGACTGGCTGCTGTTCTGCTACTGCCGATCTGGCTTCGGCGAACAAGATGATGAATGGGGCTACGCTACCCTCAACCAATTTGAGGAGATTCCTTACATCAAAGCCTATGTGCCTAAGACCACTCTCGTTATAGACAATGATGGCAATCTTCTTGAATAATTATTCCCAGAATCGTTGGGCGTTGGGAGAAATGGTCTCACTAACTCATTCACTAGTATCGCAAAAGTCAATGTGTGGAACATTCCGGCGGCAAAAGTACGATTTTTTACTTACATGACTGGCAATGAGTTGAAAAACTTCTCCCAACGTTCCACTAATCATTTTTGAGCAAAATTTCACTAGATTTTTCACAGCAAATTCGCAATCAAAATGGCAAAGACAATAGAAAGAAGAAAATTCATGGATGTGAGCATTGAACTCACACAAGACAAGAAGCGTGGCGTGATCACTAGAGTCTACCACGAAAAGAAGTACTTCAAACGCAGACTCGGCTTCGCTGACTGGAAGAAAGCAGACGCAGTAGAGAGGCAACTGGCATACGCTGCACTTGAGAAAGCGTATGAGGAAGTCAAAGCTATCTATTCGGCACATGGAGAGTTTCATCTTGATCTGATGAAGTGTCCGCAAGTTAAAGCTAGCTCATTCAACGACTACGTAATGGAAAAGATACGAAATCTAGAGGACAATCACAGCTACTCTACTGCTATACACTACAAGTCAGCGCTCAAGATATTTGAAGATATGTTCGGCAATGTGCCTCTAGCTAAGCTGTCGGCTAAGCACTTCATCGACATGAGAAATAGAATGAATGAACTGGGCTACTCAGAATCAACGATGAAGATCTACCTCTGTGACTTCAAGGCAGTATGCAACTGGCTAATATACAAAAAGCTGATGAAAGAAGAGAATTATCCGTTCAGAAGATGCATCTATGACACAGAGAAGGTGGACATACCGAGAGGCAAGAAGCGCACAGACTGGTATCTGAGCAAAGAGCAGGTGAGAATTATCTATGACTGGTGGACTGAGCACCGAGACGAACACATCAGACTGTGGCTGTTCTCTTATCTCACTGGCGGAATGAATCTGGCTGATGTGCTGCAACTGAGAGCCGACAACCGATGGGTCAAGTCAAACGGCAGAGAACTTTCGTACTATCGTCTCAAGACAAAGGCAAAGAACGACTTTCCAATCATCGTCCCAGTGACGAAATGGCTTGAGCCACTGCTAGATACTGACATAAAGGCAGGAGATAGGATCTTTCCTTACATAAAAGACAGCATGACACCGCTAGAGGCAGACAAGACTACTGCTTGCATCAACAACCAAGTGTCTAGGCACATAGCTAAGCTGTGCAGGGAGCTCGGAATCGAAGAGGACAGGAGGGTGACAACAACTTGGGCACGACACTCATTCGCAACAGTGCTGACTAGAGAGCTAGTGCCTGCAAACTACATAGAATTTGCGATGGGGCACTGCAACAACGGCGTGTCTGCTCACTACATAGGAGGCTACACGACAGAGCAGATGGCAGAATATTCATCTCTGCTGCTGTGATATTGAAAAAATTGTATCTTTGCTGGCCAGTAATTCGTTACTGGCCTTTATTGTTTCACTAATACAAAAATTAAGAGTATGAAAAAAAGTATCTTTACTGTTTTAATCGCTGCTTTAGCGTTAATCATCTGCTCTTGTGGCGGTCCAGACAAGGCCTTCAACAAGCAGTACAACATCAAAGACGGGCATCCGATGACAAAGAAAGCTATTGAGTTAGTGAAGACTCAGCAGCTAGAAAAGGAAATGCCTGGCTACAAGATTG
>Ga0310691_10002138_pt1 | contig 27288 bp, 22 predicted proteins | sample 176DNAGHGlowgp2_FD_203887 | JGI IMG/M metagenome (GOLD analysis project Ga0310691, IMG submission 203887) | Sheep rumen microbial communities from Palmerston North, Manawatu-Wanganui, New Zealand - 1766 DNA GHGlow gp2 (v2) (version 2) | ecosystem: Host-associated > Mammals > Digestive system >... | reverse complement strand
TCAAATGAGTGGATAAACGAACACTTTCGCGAGCCGGGGATGCCCTTTGAGGGGCTTCAGCCAACTGAATTGATTCAGAAGGTACGGCTTCCACTCACAAATATTAATTTTTAGAACTTACCTAATACTATATTATGGGAAAAGAGAACAAAACAATTCAACTACATGTCAGAATAGATCATGACACCATGAATGTACTGAAGAAGAAGAGCAAGAGCTGTGGTCTCACCCAGAGCAGCTTTCTCCGATATGCTATTCACAGAATGAGTTTTGGCCAGGAACAAGACGTTAGCACGCCAGAAGAAGGGCCCGGCCAAAGACAGGCCTTTGAGGTTACTAACCAACCATTTGTCCACCAAGTGGAAGCCGTTTTTAGCATATTCCGGGATTTACGGGCCCAAATGGGAAAGATTGGCGGAAACCTCAACCAAGCGGTCCGGAATATGAACATATCCCTAAAGTCAGGTGCAAATAGCGTAAGTCAACGTGATGTATGGGTTGTGAAGACATGCTCTGAACAAGTTTCTGATTGTATAGATGGAATATGGACAGGGCTTAAAAACTTGAAACAAGAAGTGAAGAAGCTATGATTGTAAAGAAGCTGAGGCAAGTAGGTGGCGGTCGCTTTCCCGCCGCTGGCTACAATGAGGAGAAGGTGCGGGAAGGCGTTGCCGAATTGCTGGTCGCCAGGAATGTTGATAAGAAATTCCTTTGGCGGCTAGACATCATGCACGTTGTTGGAATCAATGCCAGTGGTGAGGTGGAGCGTTATATGAAAGAGCATTCCATCACTTACGGGAATTCCAAGACGCAGAACAAGCAATTCCATGTGGCCCTGTCCGTCAAGGAGCACGAAATGAACAAATATGAGCTGGCCGAATTTGCCGAATCATTCATGGATAAAATGGGATATGGGCAACAGCCATACTTCGTCTATTTCCACCATGACACGGCTAACAACCATGTCCACATCTTGTCAACCCGTATCAATCGCTTTGGGATAGCCATCAGTGACAGTTTTGACAAGATGAGAATGCAACATGCGACGGACGATATTTTAGGAATCACTCCCGACAAGGAAAGGCAGAAGATTTTCTCCTACAGATTCCAAACGGAAGGACAGTTCCTGAATGTGGCCCGTTCATGCGGCTATAATCCAAAAGCAGAGATTGTAGATGGAATAGAATGTTACATGTTTTTCCGCAATCATTGTCCACAGTTCTCGATAACGAAGGATGAAGTTCGAAAGCGAATGATAACGAAGGATAACCAACAAGCATTGGAGAGAAAGAAGCAGCGTGCCAAACAGCTGAAAGCCATTCTCCTGAAATACCGCCAACAAAGTCTCCTGAGGCATGATGAATCCACAAGAGGGCGTGCTAAGAGAAAGTCAGACCTGGAGGATAGGAAAACAACTGGATTGTCAGGACTTTGCCACAAAGACGGAACTCCTCTCGATGAGAATGAGAAACTGCAGATGAAATGGCTCGTAAAAGAGTTAAAACAGAAATTGGGCGTTGACATTCACTGGCAGAAAGACAAGAATGGTATCGTGCGAGGATATGGCATTGTCGATCATAAAACAAAGACAGCATTTGACGGCAGCCAAGTGTTAAAATTGCCAGATCTCGTTGATGCCCAGCAGAAAGTACAAAAGGGAAAGGGTCAAAAGGTCATAGGGTCAAAAGGAAATGATTCCTTCATTGCTAAGAACGTTGACTCCATCAGTATTGCCAAGCATAAGAATGGCAAGCATTATCTTCGGATTTCTTACAAGGACTATAATCGCTCTGAGATGTTTTTCCTTTCACGAGAAGAGACACTCAACTATCTCAAGGCCAAGGATGCTGCCGAACGTGAGCAACTTAAACAAAAGTTTGCTGCCAAACATCTTCTGCAAGTTGTGGGAGGTAGTCATGATGAGAATAGGGAATGGGAAGTCGGACATAGTCATTATGATGTGGATGATGAGAGAACGCTAAAGAGATAAACAGTTTGATTAAGACAACAAAGAACTTCAAGAGAGGTTATTTTCAGAGATACAAACGTAATAAGTAATCGTCTTCTCCACAAGGCTTGTGGAGAAGTTTTTCCCCTAATAATAACCTTATTTATAAAAAAAGTTGTATCTTTGCATTAAATAGTTGAAAACCTATGAACTACCCGCTGATATCAGAATACATAGAAGCCATCAAGGCTGCCGAAGAGAATTTTGACGAGTTGAAAAACCTTCGTCCAGTGTTGGATGAGGATGGGGAACCTGTGATGACGAGTGGCAACTTTGCTGTGGTCTTCAAGATGAAGAATGAGCAGACGGGGAAACTGCATGCCGTAAAGTGCTTCTTGAAAGAGCAGGAGGGCCGTGCAGAGGCTTATCGAATGATTGCCGAGGAACTGGAAAATGTCAACAGCACTTTCCTCACACCCATCAAGTATCTGGATAAGGAGCTGTTTGTGGATTCAAAGAATTCTGATGAAACCGAGTTTCCTGTTTTGCTGATGGATTGGGTGGAAGGCATGACGCTCGACAAATATATTCGCGAGCATATTGATGATCTGTATGAACTCTCATTGTTGGCCTATCAGTTTAGTCGCTTGGCCATGTGGCTAATGCCCCACCCCTTTGCGCATGGAGACTTGAAACCTGACAATATCCTCGTGAAAGATGATGGAACATTGGTATTAGTGGATTATGATGGTATGTATGTACCTGCCATGAAAGGTCAAAAAGCCCGTGAGTTAGGCAGTCCAGACTTCCGCCATCCTTCAAGAACAGAGAATGATTTCGATGAACATATTGATGATTTCTCTCTTGCCAGCATTCTGTTGTCCCTGAAGGCCATTTCCCTCCAGCCTTCATTATTGGAAGAATATGGTGCTTCAGATCGTCTCCTGTTCTCAGAAAAGGACTACCGCAACTTGTCCGATGCTTGCATCTGGAAAGTATTAACGTCATCAGAAGATAGCGAATTAAATAATTTGTTATCAGTTATTACCGCTGCTTTACAAAAGAATTATTTATCTACAGAAACTCTTTATATACTTTGCTTAAAAGAACCCGAAAAGAATTTCTTTATTGAGGGCAATATTCCCCAAAAGCTGCTATGGAAAATGGGGCTGGACAAATATACCATAATATGCGAAGGAATAGCAAGTGTTTTTAATGGGCATAAATGGGGCTGTCTCAACAAAGATGGCGTTTATTTAATTCCCTGTTTATATGATTTGGTGTCCTTTCACAAATACGATGATAATAAAAATCTGATTCTTTGTGCTTCTGGTGGTGACTTTTTTACGGGAATCCAGGGCGGCAAGGAAAGAACCATTTACACGGGCTCATATGATTTATATGATACTAAGGGTAACTTTCTATTGGGAGGTTTTAATGACTACGAATACCATTATGAGACCTCTACATATAGATTCTTATATGGAAGGAAATGGAAACTGTTTCCTAAAAAATCTAATTACTTATTAGAAAGTAACAGGTTTCATATCGGAAAGAGAGGAAAATGGATCATATTGAATCAAGATCTTATTTTTCCTTTTGATTGCCATTTACAATATGTTGATCGAATTACTGGATATTGGTTTACATCTAAACACAGTTTAGAAGGAGGTCGCTTATATTTAAAAGACGATGTTCTGTATGGGGAATTTAAAGGGTATAGTGTTCCTATCAAATTTCCTAACGACGTCCTGTTTGATAAAATTAGTATTATAAATACAACGACTTTTCTAGGGATTAATCACCCAAATTGTGCCAATGAAGAGCAGAGTGTTATATATATGAATAAAATGACTAAATCAAGTTATTATGAGTGGACCGAGACCATAGACGAACATTATACTTTTGTTTATCGAGGAAAACTCGGATTGTTGAAAGATGGCAAGGAAGTTCTTCCCTGTGAATTTGAATATATAACTAAACCTATTAACAATTGGGTGTTTATTGTAAAAAAATATCCTTATATACCTGATGAAAGAACTTGGGGTAAGTGTTATGTTCTTCTATACCAAATAAAAGATTCTTTCTATTCTGATTACCAGTTCAGGACATCTGTTATTGCAATCAAAATGATAGATAAAGAATATTTAGAGCAACTTCTCTATCAAGGTGCATTTAAACTTCAAAAAGTAGGTGCTGACAGCACAAACATTAAGTCTTACGCATTGATTGAGAATAATTCGGACTTCTTTGAAAAAGGTTTGTTGGATCAACTACACAAACCTCTGAAAAAGGAAGATGAGTATTATTACAATTATTGGCAATCTTGTGACCTTATGAAATTAATGAGGGAACGTAAAAAGAAAAACTACGATGAACAAGATAATTATGGGCTTATGGACGCTTTAGATGGAGATCCGGAAGCTTATTGGAATATCGACTAACAATTAAATGGTGTATGAACTATCCTTTGATATCGGAATACATAGAAGCCATTAAGGCATCAGAAGAGAACTTCGAGCAATTGAAGCATCTTCGTCCGGTGTTGGATGAGGATGGGGAACCTGTGATGACGAGTGGCAACTTTGCTGTAGTCTTCAAGATGAAGAATGAACAGACAGGAAAACTGCATGCAGTGAAGTGCTTTTTGAAAGAGCAGGAGGGCCGTGCCGATGCTTATCGCATGATAGCCGAGGAACTTGAATATGTCAACAGCACCTTCCTCACGCCTATCAAATATCTGGATAAGGAGCTGTTTGTGGATTCTAAGAATTCTGATGAAACGGAGTTTCCAGTCTTGCTGATGGACTGGGTAGAAGGCCAGACTTTGGATAAGTACATTCGAGAACATATCGATGATCAGTATGAACTCTCATTGCTTGCCTATCAGTTTAGTCGCTTGGCTATGTGGCTGATGCCGCAGCCGTTTGCGCATGGAGACTTGAAGCCAGACAATATCCTAGTGAAAGATGATGGCACATTAGTATTGGTGGATTATGATGGCATGTATGTACCAGCCATGAAAGGCCAGAAAGCCCGCGAGTTAGGCAGTCCAGACTTCCGGCATCCATCAAGAACAGAAGATTTCTTCGATGAGCATATCGATGATTTCTCCCTTGCCAGTATCCTCCTTTCCCTCAAAGCCATCTCCCTCCAGCCTACATTGTTGGAAGAATATGGCGCCTCAGATCGTTTGCTGTTCTCTGAAAAAGATTATCGCAACTTGTCAGAAAGCAAAGTCATGGATGCCCTTAAGCCGCTGATGCAAGATACAGAATTGGCTTCACTTTATTCGCTATTCATCCTTGCTTTATCTCAAAATAATCTTTCCCAAGTCTCTTTCCGTCTGTTCAATCTGAAAAGGCCTGAAAATAGAATCAATCTTAATGCAATTAGCAAGATATGTTCAATTAACTGGTTTGGCAAATATGGTTATAGTGTAGATAAATATGGTGCGATTTATAGCAAAGATAAGAAAATCCTTTTTAGTTTACCTTATAGTGTAGTTGTATATAATGTAGCAGACGGAACAGAAATTATTGCAAATAGAGCTTTCGATCATTTTAATGTATGTGCAGATAGTGAGTCTGTTGACATTTCGTATGCATGTTTGGAAAAACTGTATCTACCATCTTCTGTTAAATATATAACGGACAAAGCATTTGGCGAAGATGGTCATAATCTTAAAGAGATAAGAGTATCAACTAATCCAAATTATTATCATTCTTTACTTGGTGTTTTCTCAGACAGAGTTATAACGCAAAAATCATTTGACAAAGTTTTTACTCACTCAAAATCTATATATGATGTAAATGGTGCTGAATATTCAATGGATGGCACATCCCTATTGTCACTATTTGATTTATCTCCAGATGTTTCTATTTATCATATAAAAGAAGGCGTTAAAAACGCAAGTGGAAGGGGCATATCAGGGAAAGGTCTTCCTGAAATTATCATCCCTTATGGTGTAGAATGTATAAAAGGTTTTTCTGGTAACTCACTAAAGAATATTGTTTTACCAAGATCCTTGAAGTCAATTGAGCAAAGTGCTTTTGAGCATAGTAGAGAAATAACATCTTTTGAGATACCAGAAGGAGTAGAGACAATAGGACAATGGGCTTTCTTAGACTGTACCAAACTTAAAAGTGTTGTTTTACCATCTTCCTTGATAGAGATAGGCTATAGAGCCTTTGCTTGTAATAAAACCCTAAAAGAAATTACATTCATGGGTGTACCCTCTTTTAACAGAGAAGATTTTGACCAATGCCCTTCTCTAACAAAAATTGTCATTCCAAAAGGCTCTATGAGTTATTTCAAGAAAAAGATGCCAGATTATATTAATGCCCTAAATGAAAGCAATGAAATCCTTTCTGTATCTGTTATTGATGAGGACTTGAAAAACGCTTGGACAGATGAGGTTGGAGCAAAGTATAGTGCTGACAGAAAACGATTATTAAAAGTTCCAAAAGACATTAAAAACTATTCTGTAAAAAATGGAACTATTGTAATTTGTAATAATGCCTTTGGGGGTATATGGCTTATGCTCTCTCGTCTTTCAAAAAATAAAAAAGCGGAATCTTTAGGTGTAGAGACTATCACAATACCCAATACAGTTGGAATAATCAGTAAAAAAGCTTTTTATGGCTGCTCGAATATTACATCTATTTATATACCGCTTGGATCGAAAAAGAAGTATGAAGAATTGCTACCAGAATATAAAGATAAGTTAGTAGAGATATCAAATGTTGTTTCTATAACTTTTGATAATAGCTCTACTTCTAAGGTTAATAGATGTCGTGTTTTCAAAAAGGATAATGATTGGAAACTGGAAATAGTTTATAAAAATGGAATGAAGATAGAATACCCTCACTCTCTTTTAGAAGGAAATCAATCAATAGTATTCGATAAACAAACTATTGAGAAAATACAATTGTATGTGGGATATTGTGAAGGGTTCTATATCAATCCCAAAGCAGTAGAGGTTGATTTTGAGTATCCATCAATATTTAGTGCTAAAATACTTTTTGATTCTGATTTTATTGAAATTAGTGGAATTACTTGGGGCTTGAATAATAATATAAACGAATGGAAAGTAAAAGGTTTGCGTTCATTCAATATAGAAGAAAGATTGGCTGTAAATAGAGCAGAAGTCGTTCCTTCTGACTATGGAAATAGTGTCTGCTTCTTTATGAATGCAGGAGGACAAACATATATTCCGTTAGATAAAAACAGTGAATTGTGTGTTGGTGATGCTCTTGATATGAATACAGCTAAAATAATTACTTTATGCCGCAAAGGGAATTCTGATATTGTAAGAGTGATGGAATAATAACTTTTTTAAGAAATGCTTAAGGTCGTTGTTAAATAATTGCAAGTGCAGATTAATAGTCCTACTTTTGCAGAAAATTGATAATTTAAATAGTATATGACTAAAGAAGAATTCTATAAAACTGAGAAACTATATCATTATACTAGTTTTGAAAAGGCATTAGGTATATTGGAAACTAATGAGTTGTGGTTTGGCTATCTAAAAGATCTGAACGATATTAATGAGCTGTATCGTCCTATGTTTTTTGAGAGGTTAACTCCAGAGATAGAAAGAATGGCAAAAAAGGAATTAGAAAAATATCAGCAGTTATCCTTGACAAGAGATTTCTGCCGATGTGGCTTTGACATTCCTGCCATGTGGGGACATTACGGCGATAAAGGTAAAGGTGTATGTTTTATCTTTGATAAAGCTAAATTGCTTACTGGCTTACCATCAAACATATATCATGATAAGGTAGATTATGTTTCTCCCGATTATCCTTTTTCTGTATCTTTTAGGGTTAAAGATGGTATAGTTAAACCTTTTACTCCCATCGATATAAGTGAATTCTTTTTCAAAAAGACTTGTGATTGGGCATACGAACAAGAATATCGTCTTTTGGTATATACAGCAGAAAAAGGAAGATGTAAACTCCCATTGAATGATTCGCTAATTGCAATTGTCATTCGAGATGCATATGTAGAAGACAAACATCATAAAGTAACTACTTCGGTCAATTATAATATTCTTAAAAAGGTAAAGAATACATCATGCCTAATATTGAATTATGGCAACTTTATGGGTTCTAGACATCTTCAATATATGGATGCTAAAGAGTTTGAAACAGAACATGATGATACTATATGGTGTTCAAACGATGATATTTATAAAGCATTGCAGGAGGGAAGAGCCCAAATTGATCTGACGTAACATTCCCACATTATTATAAAGAGAAATGAAATAAAAGTATCGACTTTGTAGTCGAAAGATTTAACGATATGGCAAAGATGAAACCAAAGGAGTGCCAGAATGTGGAATACAAGGAGAGTTGGCACGATAAATACCTGGCGTGGATTTGCGGATTTGCAAATGCACAGGGGGCGGTGATGTACTTCGGTGTGAATGATGAGCATGAAATCATTGGTCTTGACAATGTGGACAGGCTGATGGAGGACATCCCCAATAAGATTGTCACGACAATGGGCATCGTGGTGGACGTAAATCTGCATGAACAGGATGGACTGGAGTATATAGAAGTGGAGATAGAACCCAGCAATATCCCCATCAATTACAAAGGGAAGTACTATTATCGCTCAGGCAGTACAATGCAAGAACTGCGTGGGCCTGCGCTGCAGCAGTTTATACTGAAGAAGATGGGGCGTTCGTGGGATGACATCCCCAATGACAGTGCGACGATAGGCGATTTGGACCAAGCGGCAATAGACTATTTCTTGCGGAAGGGCTATGAGAACGGACGTATCACTAACGAAGAACGGAATATGCCCATTGAGATGCTTCTTCAGAACCTGGACCTCATAAACGAAGACGGGAAGCTGAAGAATGCGGCACTGCTGCTTTTTGGCAAAAGACCTCAGAGATACTTCACCAGCGTTAGGTTCCAGATAGGCCGCTTTGGCGTTGACGAGGCAGACCTTATGTTCCAGGATGTCGTTGAGGGCAACATCATCCAGATGGCGGACAGAGTCGTTGACTTGTTGAAGGCAAAATACTTGATTATGCCTATCACATTTAAGGGTATGAATCGGATAGAGAAACTTGAAGTGCCTGAAGAGGCGTTGCGCGAGATACTCTATAATGCGATTATACATAAGGACTATACCGGTGTGCATATCCAAATGCATGTATGGAACGACCATGTGGACGTGTGGAATGATGGCGAACTGCCAGCCGGCTACACACTTGAAACACTTTTAGGACAACATTCATCACGACCGCGCAACAAGAATATTGCCAACGCTTTCTTCAAGGCGGGCTTCATCGACGCTTGGGGTCGCGGCTATAAGAAAATCCGTGAGGGCTTTGAGAGTGCAGGATTGCCCATGCCAGAAGTCGAGAATTTCTGCGGCGGTGTAAGAGTATCATTTAAGAGGAAAAATGTGAATCACGGACATCAAGATGTCCTAGGAAGCGTAGACTATATTTCAGCAAGCCAACTCACTGAGCGTCAGAGGAGAATCGCTGATAGGCTTGTAGAGACGGGTCAATGGAATGTCCTAGAAAATGTCCTAGAAAATGTCCTAGAAACATCCGCTACGCTGGCTGCCTTATTTGGAGTTGATGCCAGAACCATTCGCCGTGACCTAAATGCTTTGCAATCGAAAGGGGTTATACGCCGTGACGGCCCTGACAGGGGTGGGCGTAGGGTTATTCTAAAAAGGATAGAGCCATGATTATTGTAGAGTCTAAACGGAAGAAGCCTGCCACTATATTGAAGAAATATCCGGATGCAATACTGGCCGATGTAACAAGTGGGGCGAAGGATGGCTTAGTTAAGTTGAGTCCTTTTTATCCGCATGGAGGTATCCCCGTACCTTTCAGTGAGGGTTATACGGCTACTTGTGTGGAGGCAATATGGCAGGGGCTGAAGGTATTTGAAGGAGCAGATGTTGATGTGGTGATGTTCCAGAACGACACAATGAAGAACATTAAGCGTACTGTACGCCGTTTTGGAAAGCCGTTAGGGCACCGAAAAGGCGTGAATGGAACGGAACTGCTTGGCTATATAGAGGCGAGGAAGCAAATATATATTCCGACATATCGTTGGGTTTTGGAGAATAAAGTGGCTCATATCATTGAGCGGTTAAGGGCTGCCAGTAATGAGGGGAAAACTATAGTACTGCTGGACTACGACACCAATGCGGATGTGGAGGATCCAAAGAAGCCGCTGTCGCATGCTTCGCTGATAAAGGCATACGCAGAAGGCATATATCCATACGAGGACGTTGTAGTTTCTCAAAATAAAAATATCGAAGACAACGTTATACAATTAGATTTGTTTAATCAGTAAAGGCAAAAAGATATGGAGAAGAAGAGTAATTGGCAAGAATTCGAACAGGTGCTCAAGGAGAATAGAATCAGTAAACTCTATCACTTTACCGACTTCGACAATCTGGAGTCGATTATCGAACATGGTGGGCTTTATTCATGGGCTGATTGCAGTGAAAAGGGAATCAAGATTGCCAAGCCTGGAGGCAGTAGCCAGTCGCGTTCTCTTGATCAGAGAGACAGGCTGGAGCACTATGTCAGACTGAGTTTCGCCAAGGATCATCCCATGCAATTTGTGGCAATGAACGATGGGCGTATCTCTAATCCTGTGGTTTTAGAGGTGGATATCGAAACAGCTCTATGGGAAGACAGTCTTTATGCTGACAGAAATGCTACTAAGAATGGTGCCAACGTCGGTGGTTCTCTGGAAGATTTGAAAGAAATACGTTTTGGCCTGTTTAACCGATTGATGAGATACTTCGACATGAGCGAAGAGGCGAAGACACACTATCAGGCTGAGGTGTTGGTGAAGAATTTCATTCCACTAAAGTATATCACCAACATCGCCAACTTCGGCATCCCCATTCCTGCACAGCCCAAGAAGATGCAGGCCAAGATACCCTATACGGCCCAGATTACCAGAAATACGCCTACTGCGTTTATATTCCTTGTGGATCATTCCGTCAGTATGCAGCAGAAAACCATGCTCTATGGTGAAGAGATGACGATGGCCGAGGCTGCTGCCAGGATCGTAAACAGTCAAATCAACGAGTTGGTACTTAGATGTGTGAAAATGGGTGATACCAGGCATTATTATGATATTGCAGTGGTTGGTTATGGTGAGGAAGCGTATAGCGGATGGCAAGGCGAACTGGAGGGAAGAAAGTTTGTGTCTCCAGAAGAACTGAAGAATCATCCCTTTACGAAAATCGTAACCAGAAAAGAAATAAGAACTAGAAAGGGTGTTCAAGTTAAGGAGGTGGAGCAAGTGCAATGGGTAAATGCCCGCCATGATGGAAGCTGGACTCACTATCATAAAGCATTCAAATATGTACAAGATATGTTAGCAGACTGGATGATAGATCATCATGAGAAAGACTGCTATCCTCCAACCATCATACATATTACAGACGGATGGTTTAATCACGCCACGAAAGAAGAAGTCATGCGGGAGGCGAATGAATTAAAGTCTATGTTTACCAATGATGGTAACGTGATTCTCTTCAACATTCATTTTACAGAAAATCAGAATACTAAGCCTGTGGCATGTCCTATCAATAAGAGTGAATTGGGCGGTGATGTTTACGCAGAGACATTATTCGAAATGTCAAGCCTTCTGCCAGAGCGTTACAACCAGGACATCGCCCGCTGTCTGAATGACGACAGACCGGGACGACATGTGGCAATGGGTGTGAATGCGGATGCAACAACGCTTATTAAGTTGATGGATATAGGAACGCCCACTAATATCAGTAAGAACCAATGAGAGCATTATCAATAGGAAAGATTGGGGAAGACCTTGTTAATGAGGATGCAGTTGTCGCCAAAGAAAGTTTGATAGCTGTGTCTGATGGTGCTGGAGGTGGCGGTGTGTTCGCAGACTTGTGGTCAAGGTACCTTGTAGAGCATTTGCCTAATGAGCCTATTGGTGATTACCTGGCATTTGACAAATGGATTGACAGCATTTGGGAGCCATTCTATAACGAATGTGAGGAAAAAGCGAAGGTCGAAGGTGGGATGCTGCTGAATAAGTTCTATGATGAAGGGTCGTTTGCTACATTGGTAGCTGTTTGGAAGAATGGCCAGTGGATAAGCTATGGTGACAGCGTTGCTTTCTGTTACGATAAAAAAACAATGAACCTACAACACAGTTCTGGACAACTTCCCGAATTCAACAATCCACCGTATCTGGTGAATTGTAAGGATCCCCTTAATGAACAGGGGTTTAAGTCAGGGCAATTCGATGTTCATCCCGACTGTGTTATATTTGCCGCCAGTGATGCTTTAGCACATTATATATTAATGATGTATGAATTGGCCCAAAATGACAAATATGAGGAAGAACTTCAGGAGGCTCTCAATGCTCAGACGAAGAACAGCAATTTTATTAAGGCTGCTATGCACCTGAGGAGAATTGATTTCTCTAAGGATGTGATTCAGAAATTAGAGAACTGTAAGTTTCAGAATTTGTTGACATCACATATAGAACGCCTGAAAAGATTGGGATTCATTGCTCACGACGATTATTCTATAGCATTCATGTAAACTTATGGAAGAGAACAAATACATTGGATACACCCCTGACTACATTGATAAGCTGTTACCAAAGCAGATATTCGTGTTTGGCAGCAATGCCTTGGGCTATCATACAGGTGGCGCTTCTGGTACTGCTCGTAAGAAGTTTGGTGCAGTGTGGGGGCAGGCTGAAGGACTGCAAGGCCAGTGCTATGCCATCCCTGTGGATTATGGAAAAGATGTCAGAAAGGACACGGAAGTGAAATCCGCCGTGGAAAGGTTCATAACCTTTGCAAAAGAGCATCCAGAGTTGTTCTTTCTGGTAACCCGTGTCGGGTGTGGCATAGCTGGATATCAAGACAAAGAGATGGCGGTATTTTTCAAAGATGCTTTGGAACTGAAGAATGTCAGCCTTCCAAAAAGTTTTGTGGAAACATTGGGGGTGGGTGAGATAGACTATGATTTGAATCGTTTCATTGAAGCCCAGGATACAGGACATGCATACAATCAGGTTCTTAAGGAAATCAGGGAAGGAAAGAAACAAAGCCAATGGATATGGTTTATATTCCCTCAAATCAAAGGTTTAGGGCATAGCTACAACTCTGAGTTCTATGGTCTCAATGGAATAGAAGAGGCTAAAGCCTATCTAGAACATCCGGAACTGGGCTCACGTCTTAAAGATATCACTATGGCCTTGCTTGATAGTGATAAACCGTCGATAGATGAAGTCTTTGACTTTCCTGATAATTTGAAGGTCAGGTCGTGCATGACATTATTTGACATGATTTCTCCCAATGACATTTTCAAGAAAGTTTTGGATAAGTACTACGATGGAAAAACTTGTGAGAAGACTATTTGGCGTTTGGAATTCCGAGATAGCAAACTGAAGAATCAGATAAAGCTCAGCAGGTTGACAATCACAAAGGATTATGCCCTCATCCTATCTGACTATAACAACAAGGAAGTGAGAATGGAGCCTTTGGTAAAAGCAGTCTATCTTCTGTATTTAAATCATCCTGAAGGTATTGCTTTCAAAGAACTACCTTCATTCAGAAACGAATTGGCTAGAATTTATTCAAGGTTAAGACCCTATGGATTAAACAGTCAAGCCATAAAGAGTATTGAAGATGTCACAAATCCGCTTTTGAACTCCATCAATGAAAAATGTTCTCGCATAAGAGCGGCATTCTTGGCTGAGGTGGATTCATCGCTTGCCGATCAGTATTATATTGTAGGTAGAAGTGGAGAACCGAAGAAGATTACGCTTCCTCGTGATTTGGTTATTTGGGAATAAAGACGTTCCTCCACAAGGCTTGTGGCTACTTTTTTCTTGGCAAATGGGTTGGATTGTTGTATCTTTGCACAATAATTGTTACAATTATGACAAAAAAAGAAATAATAATACAACTGTGGCAAAAGAAAGAAAATTTGATGGTGTTTGGGACGCCGAAAGGATTTTGCGATACTATCTTTACTTTGCAAATGAGGACGGATTCCTTATGAATATGAATTCTTGGGAAGTATCAACATTTAAAATCAGGCAGCGAAGGTTCCTTGCCGCCATGGAGGCCTATGGAAGAGAAGATAGTATCTTCTATTACCCTGAAGAGCCATTTCTGGATGCTGGTTGTACCGGCCGATATGTAATAAGCAAAAAACGTTCCAAGAATAAGATGAATAAAATCCGTAATCTAATAAGGCAGAATCTCACTCCAAACGCGCATTACGACAAAATGCTGTCTTCTAAAAAATTCTTCAGCAATGAAAAGGATGTCTGGCTTACATTTAAAAAACTATTCGAGCTTAGAAAGGGCTTGTTAACCCTGGAACATAAATGCTCTGAGGTTTTGGAATGTAGGCCTTCTGTTGGAATGATAAATAGAGCAACTGACAGTCTCTACCGCAACAACGTTAGGGCAGTAAACGAAGTCATTGATGAAATGCTCGTTTTGCTTATGGGCGATGACTATGACAAAACTATCACCGAAAAAGAGTTGTTACAGTTTGGCTATCCTGATGTAACTGACGAAGAACTATACGAAATGGAATTGGTGATTAGGGACCGCTTTCATATTGCTGAACTGTGCTAAAGCAGATGTAGATTCTAATCTAAAACAGATGTGATTCATATTTACTATTATCAAACGGATAGGAACAAAATATGGGAAACAAAATACTAATCATAGGGGTAGGCTCTGCCGGCGTGAAAGTTGCAGACAAGATGAACTTGCCAAATAGCAAGAAGATCTTTGTTGACTCTGGCACCTATCATGCATTCGACGATGTGGTATCAGAAGGTGAACAGATAGCCTTAACATGCAGGGCTTATGGGAAATGTTCAGGTTTCTGTAGGTGCTATTGTCGCCCAGACTTTTGCAAAGAAGTGGCAGAAGATTATAAAGATGAGATAAAGGAGTATATTAAAAGTGCATTTGAAGATGAAGACATCAATAATTGGGATTAGCCGTTTAAGGATTGGATCTGACGGGGGATGACTATGACAAGACAACGATTAATCAAAATCCGAAAGATAAGCGCCAACTATTACTTTAGTGAATTTTAACCGGACAGTAGTGTAGTAATTATTAAGTATCTCAAGTATGATAGATTATACCCCTCATCATCAATATAAAGAAATCGTAGATTATATTCCTGAACGAAAGAAAGTTGTCAAAGGGAAGATAATAGGATATGCACTATTACTCACGTACATAGCTCTTATAGGCTGGATATCGATAAGAATAATGGAAAAGACCACAATATGGTCATTTTTTCCTGATATAATAGTTTTAGCTGTGTTATCCTTAGTTATGGGTATTTTTTTCATGCTAATATATGGCTTTTCATCTCCGGGAAGGCCACGGTTAAAATCTGATTTTGGCAATATTATTAAATCTATTGTCGGTTTTGATTTTGGCGAAGATTATAAACTTTTATATACTAGTAGTCATGATTACGAAGAGTACTTGTACATTTTCTCAGAAACATCATTTTTGCCGTTTAGGGATTATTTGGAATCCTTAAAAGATGGTGAAATTGAAGGAACTTCGAGGTGTGTTTCGCATGCATACAAAGATGAAGCTGGTAAAGGATTCACTATAGTTGAAAACCGGCTTCAAAATGGTGGCGGAAATATAGAAAGATTATTAGTTGATTATGAAGAAAGAACAATGAAGCATACATTTACTGTTTACTAGAATTATATAAGGAAGTAGTTAATATGAATAAAGTTATTTTTCTTGACATTGATGGCGTATTGAACACAAAGTGGTGGTATACACAAATGGAAAGGAACACGCCTAAAGACAAATATGGATATACCTTTGACCCTAAGGCTGTTGCTAATCTCAAGAGAATAGTGGAAGAGACTGGAGCCGATTTGGTTGTTTCTTCTTCCTGGAAATGTATGGGGCTTTCTCAGATAGAAGAGATGTGGAGAGACAGAAGTCTTCCTGGCAAAATCATAGGAATCACTCCAAACTCTGTGAGCGATGAGATGTTGCTTAATGCTGACATTGACAGCATAGAACTGTTCCACATCAGAGGAGAGGAAATCAAACAATGGCTGACGAAATATGGAAAACAGGTAAGTAACTACGCTATTATCGACGATATGGACAACATGCTCTCCGAACAGCAATCTCGTTTTGTCCATACCAATCCGGAAGTAGGAATTACCGAGGAAGATGCGCAAAAAACGATAGAGATTCTGAATAGATGATGAACATGGCGAAACAAATACTCGTAGTTCCCGATGTGCATGGGCGCCTCTTTTGGAAGGAACCTGTCATGAAGTACTTGGATGTAGTTGACAAAGTAGTGTTTCTTGGTGACTATCTTGACCCCTATGAAGGTGAGGAAGGACTGGCTGAAGACATCTTTGAGAACATGATGGAGATTGTCCGGCTGAAGCGGAACAATAGAGAGAAGGTTGTTCTGCTGAAAGGCAATCATGACCAGCATTATGCTTCGTAGCGGTTTGAGGAGCTGGCCGGTGGTACTCGCATGGATCATCAGAACTGGAACAAGTATCATCAGACGTTTAGGGATTACAAGGATGTGTTCTAGATTGCACACGTGGAGTTTATTAAAGGGATGCCTTATGTTTTCTCACATGCAGGCCTGACGCTTTACTGGCTGAAGAAAGTTAATGAAAACGTCTGGAACCTCTTTGACAACAAGATTTCCGTAGAAGACCCGGAAATCATTGAAAGAATCAATCTGCTGGATGATGACAGAAAAGGGCAGGATATGCTTGCGGTTATAGGAAGTTACCGTTCATGGTTCGGAGAGAAGACTGGCAGCGTTCTTTGGGCTGATATAGAAGAGCATGCCATACCCTATGCTCCCAAAGCATACGGCCTGAACAAAGTGTTCCAGGTCTTCGGGCACACGAAACTGAACAAAGACTACGATAAGTTGGAGTTTGACAACCTCGCCATGATAGATTCCCGGCAATGCTTTATGATAGATGAGAATGTTAAGGAAAAAATCGTTGCACTTGGACTTCCATGAACTAGTACTTTTATAACTAATGAATAGAAGATTGTCAAATTGTAAACAAAAAACAATATGTGAATAGTATGAAAAAGAAAACATGGTGCAGGGTGGTGAAGATTATCAAGTATATGTTTTGTTTTCCATTTATGCTGCTTATAGCCATCATAATATGGATAGACTGGAAACGTAATTATGATGGTCTTCCTATAGAAACATGGGGAATGCCTCATAGACACGAATAAATGAATTCCCATAAGGAATGATGTGGTTATTCCCGTAAAACTCATAAGATAAAAAATGTAGAGACTAAACTTATGTATAAAAATATTTTTGTAACTTTGCACCCGAATTAACGAATTCTATTATTCGGAAATTTACATCAAGAACGCAGCAATGCGTGCCAACCGAGCTCCAAGGGTAGGGCAATCCCGAAGAGCCACGGTGGCGAGCTTTAACAAGCAGATGTGGGCATACGCCAAAAACTCATTTAAGCTCAGAGACTGTGATTTCCTTATGTGTTCGCATCGCGACATGTAAGGATTTCTTGTTTCCAAAAGTAAGTGTTGTTACTTGTCGTTATACCCAACATTTGAAATGTACCCATATTGTATAATGATTAAATAACAGCAAAATGGAAAAGAAAAAACAATTAACTTGGGATGAAAGACATCCCTTTGGTAACTTGCGTTACTACACTTTCCTTGATAACTTCGTAGGAGTTACTTCATTGGAAGAAACTGCATCTAAAGTAGCTTTGCGCGTATTAAAACGTCACCTTGAAGAAGCATTGGGCTTTGAACTGTCAGATGAACAATTCATAGCTATTTTCTTTAAAGTGATTAATCTTGGGCCAGCCCGGCCGTTGGGAGCATGGTCTTTCCAATACGGATTTGTTATTCCAATGCAAAAAACACTTCAAGCACATGAACTAGATTGTGGAGTAAAAGAAATATTCGATTTCTTCAATGTTCGCAATTACGATAACAGGCGCTATAATAGCCTGCTTCTACATGTTCCTCATTCTTCAACTTCATTTCCTGTAGAGTCTAAAGTCAGTTTTAATGATCTGGATGATGAGGAACGTCTTCTTATTGACTATTACACAGATAATCTATTTATTCCAGAACAAACAGGAGAGAAAATAGACGCCGTTGTTTTCCCATATTGCCGTTTATTCTGCGATGTAGAGCGTTTGGTAAACGATCCTCTGGAAAAGGATGGTCTTGGTATCTCGTATTCGAGGTGGGTTGACGAAGACAGATACAGTAAAACACTTCGTTCATTCAGTTCAATGAGTTCAGCTTTCAAGCTTTATTCAGATTTCCATACCAAAGCTTCATTAAAACTAATTGAAGCGAGAGGAAATATACTATTAATAGACTGTCACAGCTTCTCCAGTGTCCCTAATCTGTTGAATTCGAATCCACCAGATATTGATATTTGCATTGGATATAATGACGATGAGACTCGTCCTAATAAGGTCGTCATAGGGAACATTGTTCAATATTTTAAATCTTTAGGCTATAAGGTTGGTATTAACACCCCCTTCACCAACAGCAAAACGTTTTCTGTGCCCTCAAGATACCATTCGGTTATGATTGAAATAAATAAAAGGCTTTATATGGATGAACAAACCCTTGAAAAGACAGAAGGATTCACGAAATTGAAACTTGATATTCAGTGTCTCTATGGGCATTTATTGATGAAATGAGAATCTCAATAGACACATACTTGTGGAGCAAATGTGGAGCAAATGAGGAAATGTGGTAAAATGAGAAATCTCGCAAGTGCCTTAATATCAGCTACTTGCGAGATTTTGAATTGTTTTGAAAAGTACCCAGAGCCGGGATCGAACCGGCACGAATTGCTTCATTGGTGTTTGAGACCAACGCGTCTACCAATTCCGCCATCTGGGCTTGACGCTACAAAACACGGGAGCGTAATGAATGGGCTTTTGCGTTTTGCGGGTGCAAAGATAAAGATATTTGGGGAATTGACAAAATATTTGTTAGAAAATTTGTAGATTTTCGATTTTTATGGAGATTTGAAGATGGTTGAACTATGATTGCAGAGAGAAGGGAGGATGTTATTTCTTCACAATGAAAGTGGCAATGCTGAGAGGTGGCAAGTCGAAGGAGATGGCACCCGATACCACACTGAAATTGGTGTTGGCAACAAGGTTATCTCGTCGATTGGTGAGAACGGATGTCACTGACGGAGCGTTTGTGAAGGAACGGACATCGACGGTTTCGCTGCGCTGTTGAAGAGGTTCTGCGTTGATGCACACAAAGACTAATTCGGATTCATCGGGCGAAATGGCACAGAGGAGATGCGGATTGTCGGTATGGATATATGTGTAGCCTTGTCGGATGTAATGCGTGAAATGATAGCGAACGTAGTAATTCTTCACTTTCGTGTATTGCTCGTGGTTCCAGTCGGAGCGGATAAGTGACCATTGGTCGCCAAACTCTTCTATGTACTGCCAATCCACCCAGGCATCGGGCTGGAGGTAACGGATGTCGTCGATGAGTCGTTGTGCCATCATGAGATTGCCATGAATACCACGTCCACCATCTCCTGTTTCGCTCATCCAGAAATGTTTTCCTGCGCCACGGACCAACTGACGAAGTTCGTTTCGCTGTGCATTGTCAGCCTTGTAGGTGTGAGTGTTCCACTGAAACACGCAATCCAACGCCTTTCCATCTTTCTGATAGGCTCGGAAATCCTCGATGGATTGGGCTACACTGGTCTCGTCGGAAGCAGAGATACGTGTGTTGAGTCCCGACTCTGCGAGGATGGGAGCAAGAACATGGAGGAAACGGATTTGAGACTTCGTGGAGAAGTGGCATCCCTCCTGCGAACCGTTGGCATACCAGTAGTTGGTTTCGGGTTCGTTGAAAGGGTCGAGGGTTCTGAATTCAAGGCCATAGCGTTCCTTGTAATGACGGCAGACATCCACGAGATAATGGGCGAATTCATCGTAATATTTTAGTGGTACGTTGTCGTCTGTGGCTTTCTTGGCACCACCCACGCAACCGCTCACGGTGAGGTAGTAAGGAGCGGAATTGGAGAATGCTTCGAAGATGGCATCTGGGCGACGTTCACGGATTTTCAGCATCACGCGTCGCTGTGCCTCATCGCGCCCCCAGTGGTATTCGTCATCTTGCGAATCCTTGAATCCTGGCATTTCGGCACGAAGTCCTTTTCCCTCGCGAGGTTTTCCGAAGTGATGTGGTTCACAATTTCGCCATTGCGGGTCATCGCCTCCACCAATGTTGTAACGGAAAATGTTGTAGTTGAGATGTTCTGGAGAACAGAGAAAATCTACGATGGAATCGAGCTTTTCTTCATTTTGCCACTTTCCCACCATGTTTGCCCACCAGCAAAGGGAAACGCCCCAACCTTCGTTGACTTGCAGACGGTTTTTCACATCGACCACGGTCTGCGAATGGATGGTAACGAAATGGAACGAAAAGAAAGTATAGAGGAAAAGGGCAAGCAGACGGACGCGAGGAAAAGACAGATGCTTGCGAGAAGCAAAAAGGTCTGAAGAAACTCCCGTAGTGGTGAATTGAAAAGATTTCATAACAGTTCGTTAATTTTATGAAAGTCAGAGGATATTTCGATGACAAAGATAAATAAATTCGAGGAAAATTGCGTATCTTTGCACGCAAAATTCACATTATTCATAAAAATATGGCACAAGAAGACGTTTTCAAGAAGGTAGTTTCCCATTGCAAAGAGTATGGATTCGTATTTCCTTCAAGTGAAATCTATGATGGACTGGGCGCAGTGTACGACTACGGTCAGAATGGTGTAGAACTCAAGAACAATATCAAGCAATACTGGTGGCAGAGCATGGTGTTGATGCACGAGAACATCGTGGGAATCGACTCCGCCATCTTCATGCATCCAACGATTTGGAAGGCAAGTGGACACGTTGACGCTTTCAACGACCCTCTGATTGACAACCGCGACTCGAAGAAGCGCTATCGTGCAGACGTGCTGATTGAGGACCAGATTGCCAAGTACGACGAGAAGATTGAGAAGGAGATTGCCAAGGCAAAGAAACGCTTCGGCGATGCTTTCGACGAACAGAAATATCGTGAGACCAGTCCTCGCGTTCAGGAAGAACTGAAGAAGCGCGATGCCCTGCATGAACGCTACAGCAAGGCGATGAACGACATGAACTTGGAAGAACTTCGTCAGATTATCCTCGACGAAGGCATTGTCTGCCCTATCAGCGGTACGCGCAACTGGACCGACGTTCGCCAGTTCAATCTGATGTTCAAGACTGAAATGGGTAGCACGGCAGATGGCGCATTCAACATCTACCTCCGTCCAGAGACTGCTCAGGGTATTTTCGTCAACTACTTGAACGTGCAGAAGACTGGACGAATGAAGATTCCTTTCGGAATTGCTCAGATTGGTAAGGCTTTCCGCAACGAAATCGTGGCTCGTCAGTTCATCTTCCGTATGCGCGAATTCGAGCAGATGGAGATGCAGTTCTTCATCAAGCCAGGCACAGAATTAGACTGGTTTGAGAAGTGGAAGCAAACCCGCATGGCATGGCACCAGAACTTGGGCTTCGGTGCTGAGAACTATCGTTTCCACGACCACGAGAAATTGGCTCACTATGCCAATGCCGCTACCGACATCGAGTTCAAGTTGCCTTTCGGCTTCAAGGAGGTGGAGGGTATTCACTCACGCACCAACTTCGACTTGAGCCAGCACGAGAAGTTCTCGGGCAAGAACATCAAGTATTTCGACCCAGAGCTGGGCGAGAACTACACGCCATACGTCATTGAAACATCCATCGGTGTGGATCGTATGTTCCTAAGCATCATGTGCCACAGCTACTGCGAAGAGAAGTTGGAGAACGGCGAAACCCGCGTGGTGCTCCGCTTGCCAGCAGCCTTGGCTCCAATCAAGTGTACCGTGATGCCACTCGTGAAGAAGGACGGTCTGCCAGAGAAGGCACGCGAAATCATCGACGAGCTGAAGTTCCACTTCAACTGCCAGTACGACGAGAAAGATTCTATCGGAAAGCGCTATCGTCGCCAGGATGCCATCGGTACTCCTTATTGCGTGACGGTGGATTTCGACACCTTGCAGGATGACAGCGTGACAATCCGTTTCCGCGACTCAATGGAGCAGAAACGCGTGAAAATCAGCGAACTGCGCGGTATTATCGAAGACAACGTGACGATTACAAGTCTGTTGAAGAAACTGAAATAAACAACCCCATCAATGAACAAAAAGATTCTTTTTGCCCTCAGTTTTGTGTTCGCCCTGATAGGCTTCAGCAGCTGCTCGGAGAACAAGGAAGAGAACGAATACGAAAACTGGCAAGCAAAGAATGATCACTTCATCGACTCCATCTGCTCCGAGGCTCGTTTGGGCAGGGACGGATGGACGATGATTAGGGCATACAACCTCAGCGATTCCATCGTTCAAAACGACAAGAACAGCTACTACATCTACGTGCAGAAACTGGTAGAAGGCGACGGCGTGAGGCATCCCGAATTCAGGGATTCCGTCAGAGTACACTACAGTGGGCATTTGCTTCCATCGAGGAGTTATGCGTCAGGCTACCTGTTCGAGAAGAGCTACAGCAGCACGGAATTGAACGAAACCACCGATGTGCCCAAGCTCTTCGGCGTGAATGGTCTCATCGTTGGCTTTTCTACGGCTGTGATGCACATGGTGGAAGGCGACCGTTGGAAAGTGGTCATCCCTTACTACTTGGGTTATGGCTCAAGTGCATCGGGCAAGATTCCTGGCTACTCCACCCTGATTTACGAGATGGAGTTGGCAAAAATCTACAAATACCAAGTGGACAAGAACACCGCATGGTGGTAAAAGCACCCATTCAGAGACATAAGCAAGAGAAAGCCGCAACGGAAACAGTTTCGTTGCGGCTTTCTCTTTATATTTATATACTGTTATGTGAAATTCATTTCACATCCCCAACCTTGATGAGGTATTCAGCAATCTGGACAGCATTGAGGGCAGCACCCTTCTTGATTTGGTCGCCAGAGAGCCAGAAGGTGATGCCATTGTCATTTGCCAAATCCTTGCGTACACGTCCCACATACACATCGTCCTTTCCAGCCGTGAAGAGAGGCATAGGATACTTCTGATTCTTTGGGTCGTCGATGAGTGTCACGCCTGGAGCCTCGGCAATCGCCTTCTGCACCGTCTCCACATCGAGTGGTTCATCCGTTTCCACCCAAACAGCTTCGGAATGAGCGCGGAGCGAACTGATACGCACACACATGGCAGAGCAACGAGCATCGGTGTGCATGATTTTGCGCGTTTCGTTGAACATCTTCATCTCCTCCTTCGTGTAGCCATTGTCGGTGAACACGTCAATCTGAGGGATGACATTGTATGCCAACTGGTAAGCAAACTTGTTGACCGTGACAGGCTGACCCTCCACCAGTTCCTTATACTGCTGCTGAAGTTCTGCCATCGCAGCTGCACCAGCTCCCGAAGCGCTCTGGTAGGATGCCACGTGGATGCGGTTGATGTGACTGAGTTTCTCGATTGGCTGAAGCACAACCACCATCATGATGGTCGTACAGTTAGGATTGGCAATGATGCCACGAGGACGATTCAGCGCATCCTCCGCATTGCACTCAGGCACCACCAAAGGCACATCCTCATCCATGCGGAAAGCAGATGAATTGTCAATCATCACAGCACCATACTTCGTGATGTCCTCAGCAAATTCCTTCGATGTGCCAGCACCAGCCGACGCGAAGGCAATGTCAACTCCCTTGAAGTCGTCACCATGCTTCAGCAGCTGCACTTCGTACTCCTTACCACGGAATGTGTATTTCTTGCCAGCACTGCGTGTAGAGCCAAACAAAACAAGTTCATCAATAGGGAAATTTCTCTCATCGAGAACGCGCAAGAATTCCTGACCTACAGCACCACTTGCGCCAACAATTGCTACTTTCATTTTACCTTAAAATATAGAAAAACTGTATTTCGAGTGCAAAATTAAAGTTTTTTAGCGACATACACTATCAAATCCACGCAATTTCATTAACTTTGTAGCGCATTTTGTTGCAAAATGCAGCTTTTTTGCAGATTTTGAATGTTTGAAATTGCAATTTATGGACTCAATGACTCAATACCTGAATCTACCTATCACCAACCACACTTGGGTGTTCTTCATCGTGCTTGCCATCATCCTCCTGGCGCCGATGATTTTCTCCAAACTGCGTATTCCCCACCTCATAGGAATGATTCTCGCAGGTGTGCTCATTGGAGAAAACGGTCTCAACATCCTTCAGCGAGACAGCAGTTTCGAACTCTTCGGACAAGTGGGCATCTACTACATCATGTTCCTTGCCGGGCTTGAGATGGACCTCGTCGGCCTCAAGCAAAACAGGAGCGAAGGCTTAATCTTCGGAGCCTTCACCGCCATCATCCCATTCTTTTTCGGATACATCGCAGGCTATTATTTCCTGCACTACAGCCATTCCGCATCGATGCTGCTTGCCTGCATCTTCGCATCCCACACCCTCGTGTCCTACCCCATCGTCGGTCGCTACGGCGTGAGCAAGCACAAGAGCGTCGTCATCAGCGTGGCAGGAACAATGGTGGCACTCCTCTTCGCACTGATTGTACTGGCAGCCCTCGCAGGCAGATTCAAGGGCGGAACGGGCTGGCTCTTCTGGCTACTTTTCATCGGTAAATTCGCCATTTTCTGCTTCGTACTCTTCTTCCTCTTCCCGCGCATCATCCGCTGGTTCTTCCGCAGCTATTCCGATGCCGTCATGCAGTTCATCTTCGTGCTGAGCATGGTGTTCCTCGCCGCAGCCACAGCCGACTTCTGCGGACTCGAAGGCATCCTTGGCGCATTCCTCTCCGGTTTGGTGTTCAACCGCTACATTCCGCGTTCCGCACCGCTCAACAACCGCGTTGAGTTCGTCGGCAACGCCATCTTCATCCCCTATTTCCTGATTGGCGTAGGCATGTTGGTCAACGTGAAGCCACTCTTCACCAGTACCACAGCACAAATCGTCGTCCTCGTCATGGTCGTTGCAGGCACCCTCTCGAAATACATTGCAGCCATCGTGAGCCGCAGGATTTTCCATCTGGGCTCCTTCAGCGGACTGATGATGTTCGGCTTGTCCGAAGCCCACGCAGCCGGTGCCCTCGCAATGGTGATGGTAGGCACCTCCCTCGAACTCAGCCCAGGCGTACCACTCATGGACAATGCCGTGCTCGACGGTGTCGTTGTCATGATTCTCATCACCTGCATCATCAGCTCCATCGCCACCGACCAGGCAGCTCGCAACCTGAAGCTCGAAGACGAAGAACTGGCAGTGGACGAGAAAAAACCCATCAACGACGACGAGAAGATTCTCATCCCTGTCAACGAACCCGAGAACATCCCAGCCATCGTGCAGACAGGCATCATGATGCGCAATCCAGTCCTCAACCGCGGGCTCATCTGCCTCAACGTGGTGAACGAGGACGACCCAACGGGCACACTGATGCACCAGAGCAACGAATATCTCGCCCTCGCAGAGAAAGTGTGCGCAGGAGCCGACGTGAAAGTGCAGGCACAGCGACGACTTGCCGTGAATTTCGTCAACGGCGTGATTCACGCCTTCCGCGAGAACGACGCCTCAGAAATTCTCGTAGGCCTCCATCGCCGACGCACACCCAGCGACTCCCTCTTAGGCCAGTTCGCACAAGGACTCATCAGCGGTCTCAATCGCCAAATCATCATCGTTCGCTACACCATCCCCATCAACACCATTCGGAAAATCATCGTGGCTGTGCCCGAACGCGCCCAGTACGAAACAGGATTCTACCGATGGGTGGAACGCGTGCTGCGAGTGACCGCCGAGATTGGTTGCCGCATCGACTTCCATGCCACCGAAGAAACCAGCCATCTCATCCGCGCATACAAAAACCGTTTCCATCCGAATGTACGCGACGAATACAGCCCATTCGACGACGACGTTTCACTCGAACTCTTAGCCCAAGAAACAGGAGCTGAAAACCTCTTCGTGCTCATCTCAGCGCGAAAGGGAACCATCAGCTACGAAAAGCGAATGAGCAAGATGCAATTCATGCTCAGCAAGTATTTCAGCGACAAGAACCTCATGATTATCTATCCCGACCAGAACGGCGAAGCAACCGACACCACCAACTTCACCGAGCCACACGGCAGCATCTACCACAGTTCCAAGATGAGCCAATGGTTCTCCAAGTGGATTAGCAAAATCGGATAAGGCTGAACGTGGAGCGTGAAAAGTGAAAAACTAAGAACAACGGAAAAAACGGAAACATATCGGAAAAAACAGAAAATAATATTATTTTTCTCATCCGATGATTTCATAAAAAATTTCCGTCCTTTCCGTGGGACACATAAAGATGGTGCAAGCGTATATCATTGTTCCACGGAAATGACAGAAACAACAGAAAGGCTCCGCATGGTGCCAAACAAAGATTTGCGCCGAGCAATTCCGTTTTTTCCGTTGTTAAGAAGTGAAAGTGAAAAATCTCAATTAAGTACAAAGGACAAAAGTACAAGGAACAACGTAGCAAGCGAAAATCCTAAAAAATCCTTTAAATCCCTGATAAAAACTTAAAAACTCAAAAGAATGATAACCCTGAACAACATAACCAAGAGCTTCGGTTCCCTCCAAGTGCTGAAAGGCATCGACCTGCAGATTGAAAAAGGCGAAGTCGTGAGCATCGTCGGCCCCAGCGGTGCAGGAAAGACCACCCTACTCCAAATCATGGGAACACTCGACAAGCCCGACACAGGTTCCGTCCGCATCGACGACACCGACGTCACCCGTCTCAGCGAAAAAGAGATGGCACGATTCCGCAACCAGCACCTCGGCTTCGTCTTCCAGTTCCATCAGCTCCTGCCCGAATTCACCGCACTCGAAAACGTGATGATTCCCGCACTCATCGCCAACCAGAGCCAGAAGGAAACCCGCATACGCGCTCAAGAACTGCTCCAGTTCCTCGGACTCGCCAAACGCGCCGACCACAAGCCCAACGAACTATCAGGCGGAGAGAAACAGCGAGTGGCAGTGGCACGTGCCCTGATGAACAAGCCGTCAGTCATCCTCGCCGATGAACCATCGGGAAGCCTCGACAGCAAGAACAAAGACGAACTGCACCAACTCTTCTTCGACCTCCGCAACCAACTCGGACAGACCTTCGTCATCGTCACCCACGACGAAGGACTCGCCTCACTCACCGACCGCACCATCCACCTCAAGGACGGACTCATCATCAACGAAGAAAA
>Ga0310691_10002137_pt1 | contig 27316 bp, 24 predicted proteins | sample 176DNAGHGlowgp2_FD_203887 | JGI IMG/M metagenome (GOLD analysis project Ga0310691, IMG submission 203887) | Sheep rumen microbial communities from Palmerston North, Manawatu-Wanganui, New Zealand - 1766 DNA GHGlow gp2 (v2) (version 2) | ecosystem: Host-associated > Mammals > Digestive system >... | reverse complement strand
TAGGCAGCACTTTCATGTCATAGTGCTTGATGGTCTTACCTACCAGTTGTGAACCATCGAAATTCTCTACATGTTTTCCGTCAATAACATAGAAGTTGTCATGTGACTCAACAGTTTTTACTTGCACATCCTGCTGTGCTTCAGTTGCCGTGCAGAATAAAACTGCACAAAGCAGAGTTGTCAGAATCTTTTTCATAATCTTGAATTTTATTATTATTGAATGTTACATGTTTATAGGCATTACGCGATAACTGTGTCCCTCGTCGTTGGCATAAATGATGTAGGAGGAAGATAAACCGTCTTTTGGCGTTTTGGTGACAATCATGACATCACCTGCAGGCCGTAACTGATAGGACTCCACTTGCTCGTTCTGGAAATTGGTTGCTTCTGTCATTTCTGCTACGTGAATGCCTGCATCGGCTTCTTTCCTCTTATGCCAATGTGCAGTTTTCCGGGGCTGGGAGATTGCATCTGCATGTGAGGCATTATCCGTGTCCTCGCTAACTCTTTTGGGTTCTTCTTTCTGCGGCGTTATGTCTTCTGAAACAGCCATAGCGACGGGGTTCCGCATTCCCGAGCAGAGCTCGACCCGTAGCCTTTCAATCGCTTGGTGCTCTTGGCTGTTCGTCAGGAGAAAGAAAGCAATTACAGCAGCAGCGGCAGCAGGTATAAACCAGTAGAGGGAAATGGTCTTGCCGTGTCTCTCAGGTTTGCCGTCCATCAGACGATCGAACTCCTCGGCTTTCTCGTCTGAGAGAATGAAATTGTCTTTCAACCTGTCGGTAGTCATCATAAGTAACCGCATATCCTCGTCCTCTGGTGTGAGGGGTTCTTCTGCATGACTGTAGAAGTCATGAAGCATACGTTCTTCCTCTATGGTGGTCTCTGCATTCAGATACTTTTCCACCAGTTGTCTCCGTTTTGTTATGTCATTGAGATTTGTCATTTCTTGTTCCTCCCTATCTTTAAGAGTTCCATCATTTTCTTTCTTGCAGCGCAAATCATCGTCTTTGTGCTGGTGGGCGTTGCATTGCAGGTTGTAGCAATTTCCACCATTGACATTCCTTCGGCTCGCATCATCAACATTCGCTGTTGCGTTCTCGGCAGTTTTGCCAATGCATCGCTTATTATCCGCTCGGTGTCGTGAGTTATCGTCGACTGATCAGCCTGTACGTTTCCGATGATGTTGCAGGTCTCGTCAAGCGGCTCATGTTGCTCTTTATTGAGTTTCAAGATGTCAATGCACACATTCTTTGCAATCAACATAGCCAGTGCTTCGGGCTTCTGATAATCGCTAAGCCTGTCTTGCATTTGCCACAGACGCAAAAGAGTTTCTTGTACGGCATCCTCCGCGTCGTAGGCCAGTTCCTGCTTGTCGAAGAAACTCCGGCAGAGATTCATCAGCTTTGGACGAACGGATGTTGCGATATTTTGAAAGTCTTGCGATTCCATTTTGTTGATGCACTTCTGCTATTAACACGAATAAGAACGGGAAAGGTAAACTAATAAAAATGGAAAGATCTCGTTCGAGGCATTCATTTTATGATGTGACCTTCTCCACCAAAGGTCAAGTCAGACGGCAAAGGTACGGAAAACGGCACAAAAAGCCCTCGGCAAAGCCCGGAAATCGGGTGCCGAGGGTGAAAGTCTTAAACTACTTAAAGAAAGTGACGCTATTTTTTCGCTTCGAACGTGATATCCTTGCGGATGGTGCTCAGGTAATTGGGTTAATAAGACTGGTACAATTCTTGCCAATGCAAATGCTAATAAGTATGACAGCAATGTTCCGATATTTGAAGATTAGTGAATTGGACAAAATATTAGAAAATAATTAAAATCAACATACCCTATATTGGACGTGTTGATGTGGTTCACAGGAGCAAAAGTACTGGATAATTAATACACAGGCTTTACCACTTCCACCCTCATTCCGAGGGCAGCAATGATACGATAAAATACGCCGACACTGGGGGTGATGACACCGTTTTCTATCTTCGAGATGTATGACTTTGTGGTCTGTGTACGCTCGGCCAGTTCGCTTTGAGTCATCTTAGCCTCTTTGCGCGCATCCTGAAGTATCTGACCAGAATAGAACGAGTAGGCAGCCTCTTCGGCTCTTGCACGTTCGGGAGTACCTTCCTTGCCGAACTTGGCATCAAGAACGGCATCGTAGTCAACGATTTTGTGATTGTTTGTCTGCATAATATGCCTCCTTTATCTTTATTGCTTTTTCTATTTCATTCTGTGGTGTCTTCTGAGTTTTCTTTTGGAATCCGTTGAACAGCACCACAATCTCGCCTTCGTCGAAGATGAAGAACACACGATAGATGTTTCCACCGTATTCGGTTCGTAACTCATAGATACCATCACGTACCAGTTTGACGAACTTCTTTGGCAGTCGATCTTGGGACTTCAACAACAGGAGGCCGTATTGTATTTTCTCCTGTTCCTTCTCTTTCAAGGTCTCCATGAAGGCCTCAAAATAGCCGCCGTATGTCCTTATCTTGCGTTTCATGGGTGCAAAGATAGTAAAAGTTGTCGGATTATGCAACTTTTTCGAAGATTTTTTAGGTTTTACAATGAAATCAATGTCTACGGTACTACTTCGGGTCGGTCGAACGATGACTACAAATGCTTCATCGACTACTATAAGGCCATCGACTTCCCCTCTTTCTGCCGCATCCAGAAGAAATATGCTCCCAAGACCGCCCACAACACCTTCTCTAACCTGAAGGTATAGAGTGTGGCTTCGCAATCTTCCTCATCCTCTACGAGATGGGCCTGGAAGACTAGGACGCACGGCGCATCAGCGAACTGCGCACAAAAATAGAACTGCTGGAGAAGAGCGGGGCAGAGAACGGGCAGGAGATAGCGCGGCTGAAAGAGGAACTGGAAAACCGAATGGAGCGCATATCGGGCACATTACTGATTGGGACACAGATGTACAGCCAGTTGCAGCAGCGCCAGTGCATCGCCGAGGCTACTGCCAAGGAGCAGCAGTGCCTGGTGGACTACTTCGCCCAACTGCGTCCGAAGCGCTGGCAGGAGTGGGAGCGGAGATACAAGAACCTCTCCACTGCTCAGTACATCTTCCTCATCATGCAGGACGACCTTCACTTCGATGACGAAACCATCGCTGTTGCCCTCAACGTCAAGCGTACGTCAGTAAGAAGCATGCGCTCAAGGATCAAAGGGAGAGGTAATTCTTGCTAAGGCAAGCGGCAGAGCCGAGCGACGGAAAAGAAACGAAGAAGCCCCCGACAAGACCGAAAAACGGATGCCGGGGGGCAGGTCTTAACCCAGGTTAAGAGTCTTTCTTTTTTTGCTTCGAAAGTTATTTCTTTATGGATCTTGTTACTTTCCTACCTTCAGTTATATTCATTACTCAATTCAATATCCATCGGACATGATTTAAACTGGATCTTCTACCAATTTTATATTAAATTACTCATATAGAGGTTCTTAGACAAAAAACTTCTTCTACTTTCCTTCTACTTTCCTTCTACTTATCCTCTACTTTCCCTCTACCTATCTTCTACAAAATCACACAAAATCGACAACAGTCATGTATCAATCTTGTTTGAATCTTCGACTTTGCTTATACTAAACTCTCGTATTATAGCCACCTTTCTATAAGTCAACCCCTACCTTCCTTTTGAATTCTCGAGAGAATTTAGGACTTTAGTTAGGGTAAAGTCCGACTTTAGAGGCACTAAACTCTCCAATTCTCGAGAGAATTCAAAATCCATCTTTCTCCAAACTCCGACACTTCCATGCACAAATCTGCACTTTAGATAGGGCAAAAACCCATTTTTGTACATATTTGGTAGAAGGTAAGTAGAGGATAAGTAGAAGGAAAGTAGAAGGAAAGTAGAAGATGATATTCAGACTAAACACCTCTATATAAGCGGTTTAACTGAATTTTAGTAGAAGGAAAATATGAAATACAAATTTTGATAGATCATTTAGAATAACTTTCGGGTCGTAAGTATCCATGCCGAGTAACAGAAAGAGAGGCGGCACAATGAAATGCCACCTCTCTATTATGATTTCCGCTCGTAATCAGCAAATGGATTACTTGCACATGATGCCGCGCTTGGAATTTTCCAGGAAACGGATGATGTTCTGGATTTCAGGGCTGTCGGGCACCTGTTCCTTGATCTGGTTGACCACATCGAACACGCTCGTCTTTCCATGGAAGAGCAGACGGTAGGCATTGGCGATATGGTTCTGAACCTTCTTGTCGATCTCGGCATTGTTCATCATGGTGGTGTTGGGACCGCCATACTCCATCGGATTGCCGCCTGCAATGACATAGGGAGGCACATCGTGGGAGAAGGCCGTTCCTGCCTGGATCAGAGAGAGGTCGCCAGCACGGGTGTTGGCATTCTGGATGGCTCCGCTGGAGAAGATGACACCGTTGCCAATCTCACAGTCGCCAGCTATCTTCGTGCCATAACCAAACACGCAGTTGTTGCCTACTACGGTGTCGTGGCTGATGTGGGTACCTTCGAGCAGGAAGTTACGGTTGCCAATCTTCGTCACACCATCGCGGTTGGTGCCGCGGTTGATGACGACGTTCTCACGGATGACATTGCTGTCGCCAATCACTACATACGACTTGGCGCCACGGAAGTTGAAGTCCTGCGGCAGGGCGGCGATGACGGAGCCCTGGTGGATCTTGTTGCCTTTACCGATGCGTGAGCCGCTGCATATGGAGACGAAGGGGAAGATGATACAGTTGTCACCGATCTCCACGTCGTCCTCGATATATACGAATGGGAATATCTTGCAATTGTCACCGATCTTCGCCTTGGGCGATATTTCGGCTCTTGGACTTATTTCACTTGACATATTCATATCATTTTTTATCTAATTACTTTGCACCACCACCGAGGGCCTGATAGAGGTTGACGACAGACTGCATCTTGCTGAACTGGTCGCTGACCTCGTTGATCTCAGCATTGAGCAGGTTGCTCTGGGCTGAGATGACCTCCAGATAGGTGGTATTGGAGGACGACTCCATCAGCTTCTTCGTGTCCTCGACATTCTGCTTGAGCACAGCCACACGCTTTCCGTCGAGTACAGCCTTATCGGTATAGGCATTGTAGGCGGAGAGGGCATTAGACACTTCGTTACCCGCTTTGTAGATCGAGTTCTGCCAGGTGTTGAAGGCCTGTTCATACTTATCCTTGGCCACCTTAAGACCTGCAACAATCTGTCCGTGCTGGAAGATGGGCTGCACCAGACTTCCAACGGCCTGCAAGAGCCACTTGCCTGGATTCACCAAGCCGTTCTGGTTGGTAAAGGCAGCGGTACCCGTGACGGTAATGCTGGGATAGAAGCGGCTGCGAGCCGTCTCTATGTCGTAGAAGCACTGGGCCAGAGACATCTCTGCTGCATGAACATCGGCACGGTTGGCAAGCATCTGGACACCCACTCCTGTAGAGAACTCGGAGGGCAGGCTCTGGCCTGCGAAGGTGCCACGGGCGATGGTCTGTCCAGGCTGTCCAAGCAGCAGCGAGAGTGAGTTCTCCATCTCACGGATCTGACGCTGAAGGTCTATCTTCTGTGTCTGTACCTGATAGTAGGCTGCTTCTGCGCTCTGCACAGCGGTAGAACGGTAGCCGACGCGGTTGTCGTGCAGGAACTGCATCTTCTCCCAGGTCTCCTTCGTCAGCTGCTCCATATCGGTGACGATCTCCACCTGACGGTCGAGCATCAACAGCGTATAATAGAGATTGGCAATGCCGGAGATGATGTTGCACTTCACCACCGTCTGGTAGTCCTTGGTAGCAAGGAGCTGCATCTGGGCACTACGCTTCACAGAGAGCAGATTGCCGAAAAGATCGACATTCCAGCTGGCCGAGATGGGCAGCGTATAGCTCTTTGTGGCTGCGGCACCGTCGAACGACTGGAGGGTTCCCTGCGGACTCAAGGCGACGGAGGGCAAGAAAGCCAGTTTGGCAACCTTCAGAGCCTCGTTGACCATGTGGACATTGAGGGCAGCATTCAGCAGGTCGGGATTGTTGTCAAGTCCCTGCTGGATGAGCGCCTGCAGCTGCGGATCGGTGAACACACTGCGCCAAGGCAGATTACCAAACGAAGTGGTATCCTGTACAGCGAGGGTATCGGTCATCGACACCGTATCGCGCACCAGTCCCTTCGTGTCTACCGCAGGACGATCATATTTATTATAGAGTCCGCAGCTCGACAACAGCAAGGCTGCAAACGAAAATACTAATAACTTCTTCATATTCTTTTCTTCTTTACTTCTCTAATTCGTAGTCCACTGGTTTTGAGTGTGCATACTGAGCCAGTTCGGCTGCCACTTCGGCATTCTCCTCATCCTCGAACTTCAGAGGCGAAATCTTCTCCTGGAGCGACTGGAAGATGACGAACAGCGTAGGAACGACGAATATCTGTAACAGCGTACCAATGAGCATACCGCCAACGGCAGCAGCACCCAGCGTCTGGTTACCGTTCTTACCTACACCCGAGGCGAACATCATCGGCAGCAGACCGATGACCATAGCCAGAGATGTCATCAGGATAGGACGCAGACGGGCTGCGGCACCCAAGATAGCCGACCACGAGATGGCCATACCCGTCTGACGGCGCTCCAAGGCGAACTGTACGATCAGGATGGCGTTCTTGGCCAACAGTCCAATCAGCATGATGAGCGAGATCTGCATGTAGATGTCGTTGGCGTGGCCGAAGAGCATGGTGAACAGATAGCAGCCAGCCAGTCCGAACGGTACGGAGAGTACTACCGACAGCGGCAGGATGTAAGACTCGTACTGTGCCGACAGAATCAGGTAGATGAAGATGAAGCAGAGAACGAAAATCAGTCCTGTGGTGTTGGAAGCCTTGGCCTCCTCACGCGTCAGACCCTGATACTCGTAAGAATAACCCGTGGGCAGCAAATCTGCAGCCACCTTCTCTGCAGCCTGGATAGCCTCACCGGTAGAATAGCCATTGGCCACCGTAGCCGTCACGTTGATAGAAGTGAACAGGTTGAAACGGCTGATGTTCGTAGGACCATAGACACGCTCCAGATTGCAGAACTCCTTCACGGGAGCCATTCCCGCGGGCGTGCGAACATATATATTATTTAGAGACTCTTCTGTCTGGCGCGTTTCAGGCGAGCCCTGAATCATCACACGATAGAGCTTACCGTAGGCATTGAAGTTGGAGGCATACAGACCACCATAGTATCCCTGCAGCGTGGAGAGGACCACAGAGGGCGAGATGCCACTCTGCTTACACTTGGCCACATCGACATGAATCATGTACTGCGGATAGTTGGGGTTGTAAGAGGTCTGAGCCATCTGGAACTCCGGACGCTTGTTAAGCTCAGCGATATATTCCTTGACGATATCATAGAACTTGGTCAGCGAGCCACCCGTACGGTCCTGCATGACGATCGACACACCGCTGTTGGCCGAGAAGCCAGGAATCATCGGCGGCTGGAAAGCCAGGATGGAGGCATCCTTGATGTGAGCGGTCTTGATGAAGATTTGGGCGATGACACCCGTGGCATCAGAGGGGTCGAGGAAGAAACGGTAGATACCGTCGCCCTGCCACAGGCCGCTGATCTTCCACCACAAGCTCTTCTGACGCTCGGAGAATGGCTTCAGCTTGATAATGAACGTGGCCTGGTCAGAACCCGAACCTGCGATAAAGTTGTATCCCTGAATCTGCTCACGGCTCTGGATGGCTGGGTCGGCACCAAGAATCTTGTCCACCTCGTCGATGACCTGACGAGTACGAGCCACAGACGTAGCGGGAGGCATGGTGATAGTACAGAAGAGCGTACCCGTATCCTCGGAAGGCACCAGTCCAGACTTGGCCGTGAACATCGTGGTGACCAGAACGGCAATACCAATAATAACAGTGGCAATGATGGCAAGAGGTTTGCGCACCAGTTTCTCAATGATGTTCTTGTATTTTCCCAAAGTGGCGTCGAATGCCGTATTGAACGACTGATGGAAGCGGTCGATGCGCGACATCTTCTTTTCGTGTCCCTCCTTATCGTGAGGTTTCAGGAAGATAGCGCAAAGAGCTGGCGACAGCGTCAAGGCATTCAGGGCCGAAATGAAGATGGACACAGCCATCGTCACACCGAACTCACGATAGAACGTACCGCTGGTACCGCCGATGAACGACACAGGGATGAACACCGACGCCATCACAAGCGTGATGGAGATGATGGCACCCGAGATCTCATTCATGGCATCAATAGAGGCCGTCAGCGTAGACTTATAACCCTGATCCAACTTCGCATGGACAGCCTCAACCACCACGATGGCATCATCCACCACGATGGCAATGGCCAGAAGCAAAGCCGAAAGCGTCAGCAGGTTGATGGAGAATCCGAACACGCTCAGGAAGAAGAACGTACCCACAAGAGACACAGGCACTGCGATAAGCGGGATGAGCGTCGAACGCCAGTCCTGCAGGAAAACGTAGATCACGATGAACACCAGGAACAGCGTGAAGAGCAGCGTGAACACCACCTCTTCGATAGAGGCATAGAGGAACTCCGTCACATCGTAGTTGATCTTATAGGTCATTCCCGGTGGGAACAGCTTGGCCTGCTCCTCCAATTCGGCCTTCACCTGCTTGGCAATCTCGTTGGCGTTAGAACCTGCAATCTGCTGCACCATACCCAGCACTGAAGGCAGATTGTTGTTTCTCATAGAGACAGAATACATCTGACCGCCCAACTCGATCTTTGCCACATCCTTCAACTTCAGCGTCGTACCGTCGGCCTTACTCTGGATGATGATGTTGCCAAACTCCTCGGCAGTCTTCAGACGGCCTGTATAACGCATGGCATACTCATAGGCCACGTCCGACTGCTCACCGAAGGTACCAGGGGCGGCCTCAATATTCTGCTCTGCCAGCACCCCACTGATATCAGAAGGCATCAGACCGTACTGCTTCATCACATCAGGCTTCAGCCAGATACGCATGGAGTACGTCTTCATACCAGGCGACTGCACGTCACCCACACCCTGAATACGCTTGATGGCCGGGATGATATTGATATTATTGTAGTTCGTCAGGAACTCATCATCGTAACGGCCGTCCTCAGAGGTCAGGGTAAACATCAGCACCTGTGATGTCTGACGCTTCTGTACCGTCACACCGATACGTGTCACCTCTGCCGGCAACAGTGCCTGAGCCTGCTGCACACGGTTCTGAACGTTCACAGCACACATGTCGGGGTTCATACCCTGACGGAACAGCACACTGATCTGTGCCGAACCCGTACTGGCTGTCGAAGAAATATAGTCCATTCCTTCCACACCGTTGATACTCTCCTCGAGAGGCACGATGACGGAGTTCTTCACCGTCTCGGCATCGGCACCGGGGTAGGAAGTCCACACCGCAACCGTTGGCGGTGCGATATCAGGATACTGCTCAATAGGCAGCGAAACAAGTCCGATAAAGCCCAGCAAGACGATGAGGATGGAGATCACCGTCGAGAGCACCGGGCGTTTAATAAAATTAGTAAAAGTCATATTTCCAAAATTTAAGACCTTAGTTCTTCATTGCATTTACAATGTCGCCGGCACTCATGGCCTTGGCCTGCTCGTCGATCTTCTGCTGATACTTCTCCGGGGTGATGGGAACAATCTCCATACCGTCTGTCAACTTGGTGATACCATTGGTCACGTACTTGTCGCCCACCTTCAGACCTTCAGTCACGATGTAGTTGTTACCATCATTCTGGGGATCTACCTTGATTTCTGTATATTTCACCTTATTGTCCTTGGTCAGCAGATATACGAACTTCTTGTTCTGGACCTCAGAGACACACGACTGCGGAATGATAATGGCCGAAGAATTGCTTCTTGGAATGATGATGGCACCAGAGCCACCACTCTTCAGCACGCGATCAGGGTTGGAGAACAGGGCAATCATCTGGATGCTACCTGTTGTAGGATCGATGACTCCGCTCATCTTCGTCACCTTTCCTTCATGACCATAGATGGTTCCGTCGGCCAGCTGGAGCTGCACGGAAGGCATCTCACCGAGTGACGACTGACTCATATTAAGAGCGTCCTTCTCAGTCAGAGAGAAATAGACCTCCATCGAGGAGTTGTTAGAAACCGTCGTGAGTACTGAAGCTGTATTCACCAAAGCGCCCTTCTTGAAGGGAAGCGTACCCACGACACCTGCGGCGGGACTCTTCACATAGCAGAAGCTCAGCATCTCCTTTGCATTGGCAAGACTTGCCAGAGCCTGGGAGAGTCCGGCCTTAGCCTGCTCATAACTGTTAGTAGCTGACTGCAGCTCGAAGTCGCCAATCACCTTATTCTCATACAACTTCTGCGAGTTCTCATAGCTCAACTTAGCTGTATTGCACGAAGCCTGGGCCGTATTCACTGAGGCCTGAGCCTGGCGCACCTGAGCCTGATAGGTCACATTATCCAATACGAAGAGCACCTGTCCTGCACCTACCGTCTGGCCTTCCTTTACGTTGATCTGGGTGATGAAACCCTGCACCTTTGGACAGATCTGCACGTCCTGCACACCTTTGATTGTGGCAGGATAAGTGGTCTGCATCTGCGTACTCGACGTACCGACCGTCACCACAGGATACTCATTGTCGCCAAAGTTCGGGCGACCACCGCCACCGCCGCATGATGCCAAAAGCAACGTCGCAGCAGCAAACATTAAAATCTTCTTTTTCATACTTTTACCTATTGTAATTTTAAACATTAATCTTTATGATCATGATTTGTACGAAAACTATCAGCCTCAACACAAGTTTTCAAGCTGCAAAGTTACGAAAAATATATCTAAAGATATATAGCTGCAATACCATTTTAACAAAGTTTATTGGCTGTTGGAACTATTTCAAGAAAAAGGAACACAAAAAAAAAGCCCTCCGGGTTACGAAGGGCATAAAAGAATGAGAAATAATTATTCTTTTTTACTTAACCAGAGCCTCTCTGGCAGCAGCAATCTTGTCCTTAGCCTCAGCCAGCTGAGCCTTCAGTTCGGAAACAGTCGTAGCGTTGAGTACATCCAGCGGAGCAAGTGCTGATGCAACGGGTTTGATCTCGGGATCGAAATCAGTCAGACGGTTGATGGCGTCAAGGATAAGAACAATACGGAATGTGACGTTGGCTGCAGCCTCATCATTGAAGACGCTGAGGAACTTGTCTGCATTCTGATTGGTCACATAGAGCTGCTCTACGAGAGATGCAGAAGCAAGCTGCCAGAAATAGTTGATGCGGCCATTATCGTTCATAGCATCATACAGGGTGTTCGTTGTCTCATAAATGGTGTTGGCATCCTCAATGGCCTTGAAAGAAGGATCGTCAATGTCAGCGGCCAACTTGGTAATGGCCTTGTCATAGTCCTCTGTAGGCATCTCATACATGGCAGCAATCTTCCTGTCCACATTAAGAGCGCTCAGGACACGATACTTCTCAGCCAAAGTAGCAGCCTCGTCAGCAACACTTGGAGACAACAGATAGTCAGGCTTTACCTGCTTCTCTTCCTTAGTCAGCTGGACACCATTCTCACTCTCCTGCAGGAAGGGCAGCTGGTCAAGCTTACCCAGATCGGCAGAGATGCTGTCCAAATGCATCTTAATGCTAGCCTCAATCTGCTGCTGTTCAAAACTCTTCAGACTGTCGGCATCTTCAACGGCCTGTGCACTTTTCTTACCTCCGCATGCTGCAAATGCAATAGCGGCAAATGCGATAGCTAATACTGATAATTTTTTCATTGTTTTTGAAGTTTAAGTTATTAATAATGTAATATATTTCTAAAATATCACTGGTTATTCTTTCTAACTAATCGTCCAGGGAAATCTGTCAGCAAGAGAACGGTCGCGATGACACACATCAAGAGAAGTACGGCCATGTTAAACCAGAGAGTCTTGACAGGCCATGAACCCAACATTTTCACACTGCTGTAGAAAGGTGCTTTTCCATTACGGCTCAGCGGGGTCAGATACACAAGACCCGTACGCGGCACAAGCTGACGGTCTACCACTTCTACCATATGACGCTGGTCTGCGCCAATGACACAGTCTTCGAGTTTGGTGTTAAAATGATTACGCTTCAACTCCAACAGCGTCTCCTTGCCATACTCTCGAATAAAAGCAGCAACCTTGGCATCACCTTTAAGTGCAATCTGATTGCTACGCTTGGAGAGTATACGCTCAGCCTCTGCCATATAGCTCTTGAGCGACGCATAACCGTAGTCACCCTGATAAGGATCCATACCGCAATAGTCCGTAACGCGGTGGAGATTCTCACGGATAACCTCAAGATGTTCTGGTTTCACTTCCTGTCCCCGCTCCTTTTCGCTCTTCATCGTTTCAAGCTGCGATTGCAGTTCGTTAAGGAAGCCCACATTGTAGAACTGTGTCTCGTATTTCTCTTTGTCGTTCTCAAAGAACTGCTCCTCGTAGAGATTATCCGTAAACGAGGTCACGGCCAATGCCTCATAAGACCATCGCGACGGAATAAGATCACCTATCAACGGTACATTGCCCGTAGTACTCTTAGGTGTCAGATCGGTGAAGCTGACCACCAGACCGCAAAGCAGGATCTGCGGAATCAACAGCAAGGGGATACTGATATAGATAGCCACCACCGAACTCAGGCATTGCGAGAGTAGCAGTCCAGTGAGGTTAGCCAGGAAAGCCGTTACGAATAGGATGAGCCACCACGTCCAGAACAGGCCGTGAATTCCCATAATCGCATTTCCGACAACAATAAACAACAATGTCTGTATCAGCGATACGCCAGCCATATAGACTATCTTTGACCAGATGTAACTACCGTATGACAAATTCAGGAAGCTCTCCCGCTTCAACAGTGCCCGGTCCTTGATGATTTCCTCTGCACTGCCACTCATACCAGTGAATGTGGCCACAATAACAGCCATGAAGAAATAGCTCACCAGATTCTTATTGTCCATGACGGTATACCCTTCTGGGGGAGCATAGCGAGTAAGCAGTGCACAAATCAGCGCCAGCAAAGGAGCCTCAAGCAGCGTGATGCAGAGATACTGCACATTGGTAATCTTGGTCTTGATATTCCTGTGAAGGAAGATCATGAACTGCTTCAGTGCATGCGGTTTCTTCTGATCAGACGGAGGAACGGCGCTGAGTTCTGGTTCGGGCATGATCTCCCGACTATTCAGATAGAGTTCATGCCAATCCTGAGGAGACATTTTCCTTTCATCAGAGGGTTCACCAGTATTGTTGATAGCCTTTTCGTCGATGATGTTCAGCACAATCTCCGGATTCACATTTCCACACGTGGGGCAGGCGCTTGTCTCTGCATCAGCATAGTTGGCCGCCGTCTTAAAATAAGTGATGGCGTCAATAGGATTACCGTCAAACACGGGATAGCCACCACGATCGAGCAGCCACAAACGGTCGAAGAGCTGATAGACATCACTTGAAGGCTGATGGATATTTACAATGATCAACTTGCCTTTCAAGGTCTGTTCCTTCAACAGGAGGATGACTTTTTCCGTATCTGCCGAAGAAAGGCCGGACGTAGGTTCGTCCAAAAAGAGTACGGCTGGCTCACGGATCAATTCCAGCGCAATGTTCAGACGTTTCCGCTGACCTCCTGAAATGTATTTGTTGATGGCCGAACCCACCTTCAAGTCCTTGATGACATCGAGACCGAGGTTTTTCAGCGTCTTCATGACACGACGGTTAATATCCTCATCCGACATACCAGCGAAGCACAACTTGGCGGTGAACCATAGATTCTGGTAGACTGTCAGTTCCTCAATCAGCAAGTCATCCTGCGGCACAAATCCTATAAGATCCTTTGCCTGAGGTTCCGAAATGCTGTGCCCATTGATAGTGATAGTACCCTGTTGGGGTTTCAGACTTCCGTTCAGCAGTGAGAGCAGGGTGGTCTTACCTGTTCCCGATCCTCCCATGATAGCCAACAGCACTCCATTCGTCAAGGTAAAACTCAGGTCGTGCATACCGTTATCGCTATTGGGGAAACGGAAGTTGATGTTTCGGCCACAGAACTCTACTGTCTGTGCCTGTTCGTCAACATTGCTATAAGTACTGATGATAGACGAATAATAGACAGGCCGTCCGTTATGTTTCTTCAACACGCTGCTCTGCTGCCACACCTGATAGGCTCCCGTCAGTACGGGCACATCATTGAGCAGTACCGTATCCTCGCCCAGATAGGTGAATAACAGCAGCCCTGTAGCAGGGTCGAGCAGTGTCTTCAGTGTTCCATCGAAACCTTCGATATGATGCAGCTTGACATGCTCCGTCTCGCGGTTTCCCACGAAATCGGCAAAATCATTATATTGTTCCTCGGAAATGCAGAATTTCTCAGCCATCGTCTTGAACATAGCATGAGCATTCTCACCCTCACTACCACAGAACTCCATGATTCGTAACAGCAAAAGGGATTCTTCGGAGGTTCGTATCTGTCCGTGAAGCGTGGAACAAATGGAATTGACCGTATCCTGAGTGTTCAAATCATCACTCATCTCATAGGCCATACGCATATCGCTATACAGGTCGAGATATAGGTCGATATTGCGGATTCCAAAATGGCGACGCAAATAACTCACGAGCATTTCCTTCGCTCGTGACTCGTCTACTTGCTCAACTTTACCAAACAGGGCAAACAGGCTTACAAAACTAGATAGTATGACGTCTGTCATCTTTACGTGTGCAAATTTATTAAAATTCTCATAATCACAAAAGCAGGCTCAGTTAAAAAAGATTAAACACCTTCAATTAGTCCCATTTGCCTAGCTTTTTCCATTAATAGAGCCATTAAGGGTGCTCGCTCATTTTCCACCTTATCATCAAGAACGGCATCTTTAAGATACTGTTTCAGCACACCCACCTCCCGAGAAGGACGGAGATGAAACAGTTCCATAATCTCGTTGCCGTCGATGACCGGCTGAAGCAGTCTGACATAGTCTTTCTCCTTCAGGTCGGTAAGCTTTTCGCGCACCATCCTGAAGTTCTCGAGGAACAATCTTTTACGCACTTCGTTCTTCGAGGTGATATCGGCTTCACAGAGCGTCATAAGATCGTCGATATCCTCACCGGCATCATTCATCAGGCGGCGTACGGCTGAGTCTGTCACCTCGTCATCGGCGATGGCAATGGGCCGCATGTGAAGTTCAACAAGCTTCTGCACGTACTTCATCTTTGCATCCATTGGCAGCATCAGCCTGCGGAATATCTGGGGCACCATCTTTGCACCTATGATATTATGATTATGAAACGTCCAACCTACAGCTGGATCCCAGCGTTTCGACTTGGTTTTGCCAATGTCGTGCATCAAGGCAGCCCAACGCAGCCAAAGGTTATCTGAGTTCCTGGCCACATTGTCGAGTACTTCCAGCGTATGATAGAAATTATTCTTATGCGCCCGGCCATTCCGCTGTTCCACGATGTCAAGAGCCGCAAGCTCCGGCAGAATGATGTTCAGCAGTCCACAGCGCTGCAGGTCGACAAAGCCTTTGGAAGGCATTGGCGATAGAATGATTTTGTTCAGTTCGTCCTTAATACGTTCTCCGCTGACGATCTTGATACGATCAGCCATCCGTTCAAGAGCCTCAAAGGTCTCATCCTCTATCTGGAAGTTCAACTGTGTGGCAAACCGTACACAGCGCATCATCCTCAAAGGATCGTCGGAGAAGGTAACATCTGGTTCAAGAGGTGTGGCGATGATGCCGTCCTCAAGATCGGCCAGTCCGTTAAAGGGATCGACAAGCTCGCCGAAACGGCTTTTATTCAGGCAGATGGCCATCGCATTGATAGTGAAGTCGCGGCGGTTCTGGTCGTCTTCGAGAGTGCCGTCTTCCACTATCGGCTTACGGGAGTCGCGGCTGTAGCTTTCCTTACGGGCTCCTACAAATTCCACCTCAAGTTCCACCTCTCCCTGACGAAACTTCACCTGGGCCGTTCCGAAGTTTCTGAATACAGAAAGATGTGCTTTCTTGCCCAATGTCCGTTTCAGTTCTTCTGCCACAGCTATGCCGCTACCGACAACCACCACGTCAATGTCGTTCGAAGGTCGCTCAAGAAAGATATCCCTCACATAGCCACCTACGACATAGCATTCCACCCCAAGACGGTCTGCCGCCTCGCTGACTTGGTGGAAGACCTTCTGATCAAGAATCTCTGCCAGCTCTTCGTCGGAATACAGTTTCATTTTGCGTTCAGTTTCGGGCTGCAAAGTTACACTTTTTTTTTCACATATTACAATTTCCCCTGCTTTTTCTTTTTCATTTCAAGAATATTAATTATCTTTGCCTGCGGAAACAAACATCTGGGCAACATGAGAAAAATAGTCATCGTATTAGTGGGTGCATTACTGCTTACGGCCTGCGGAAAGAGTCAGGAACAAGCAGCCAAGCAGTTGGCAGCAGAAGCACGCACTCTATTGGAGAATGGGGATCTGGAAGGCGCAAGAGTAGCTACGGACTCATTGCGGAGAACCTTCCCCGACATTGTCGAGGCCAGGAAATCCGTCATCAGGCTGCATCAGGACATCGAGTTGAAACGAGCACAGAAAGAACTGGCACTCACAGACAGTATCCTCCAGATAGCCAACCGAGGACTGGATTCCTTGCAGGAAAAGGTGGAGATGCACAAGACTGCCCTGCAAGCCACACCAGAAGAGCTGACGGCACTGACGAGGATGAAGATGCGAAGAGACTCCATCCGAACCCAGTTTGAGACCCTCGGAGCCAAAATCCGATACATCCACCAGAAGCAAAAAGAAAGCGGAAAAGTGGAGAATGAAGAATGAAGAATGAAGAATTTGCTATCGCAAATGCATTTTTTCACCTTTCACTTTCCGCTTTTCACTTTTTTGTTGTACCTTTGCAGCCGATTATGGCCAATATGGAAAAGACAAACGCTCAGTTCGAGCAGGCTCTGTCAGAGTGCAGGGCACTGTTTGAGAAGAAGCTTCACGACTACAAAGCCTCGTGGCGCATCCTGCGCCCGACGGCACTCACCGACCAACTCTTCATCAAAGCAAAACGCATCCGCTCTCTGGAGATCAAAAAGGAGTCGATGGTGGGTGAAGGCATCAGGCCCGAGTTCATTGCTCTGATCAACTACGGCATCGTAGGACTCATCCAACTCAATAAAGGATTTGCAGATACCGTCGATATGGACAATCAGGAGGCGATGGTACTCTACGACCAGTATGCCCGTGAAGCCTTGGAACTGATGAAGAAAAAGAACCACGACTATGACGAGGCGTGGCGTTCGATGCGGGTGAGTTCGTACACCGACCTTATCCTTACGAAGATTGAGCGTATCAAGGAAATCGAGAATCTCGGAGGCGAGACACTCGTCTCAGAAGGTATCGATGCCAACTATATGGACATTATCAACTATGCGGTCTTTGGAGTAATTAAGTTAACGGAGTGAAGAAGATAGCCGTCAACATCTGCCGGATTATACTGGCCGTCACATTCATCCTTTCGGGATTTGTCAAGGCAGTCGACCCGCTGGGCACCCAGTACAAGATCCACGATTACCTGACGGCCATAGGATTGGCGCAATATGCGCCCGACATCCTGACGCTCACGGCATCGGTGTCGCTCTCGACAGTGGAGTTCATACTCGGCATCTGCCTGCTCTTCGCCATCAGGCGGAGACTCGTGTCGAGAATCGTTCTTTGGGTCATGATCCTGATGACACCGCTCACACTCTGGCTGGCGCTGGCTGACCCCATCCACGACTGCGGATGCTTCGGCGATGCATTGGTGCTCACCAACTGGCAGACGTTTTGGAAGAACATCGTACTACTGGTAGCGGCCATCATCGTGAGAAAAGCCCCGACGGATATGGCTCGTCTCATCAGCGAGTCAAACCAATGGATTGTCGTGAACTACTCGGTGGTCTTCATCCTCTTCATCATTGCCGGACGGAGCCTCTATACCCTACCCCAGTTCGATTTCCGACCCTATCATATCGGGGCAAACCTACGGGAAGGCTGGCAACGGATGATGGGCGGTGAAGAGTCGCCTTATTCCGACTTCTTCATCGAACGTACCGATGACGGGGAGGACATCACCGAACAAGTGCTCAACGACGAGGGGTACACATTCCTGCTCGTTGCCCCACACTTGGAACAGGCCGACGATTCAAGGTTAGACCAAATCAACCTGATGTACGAGTACAGTCAGGACAACGGATACCCGTTCTATTGTCTGACAGCCAGCTCGGAGAAGGCCATCGCCCGATGGTGTGAGATAACAGGTGCCGACTATCCTTTCTGCCAGACAGACGACATCACCTTGAAGACTGTCATACGGTCGAATCCGGGACTGCTGCTTCTCAAGGACGGAACGGTTATCCGCAAATGGAGCCACAATGCTCTGCCCTCAGAGGAAGAACTCACCAAACGGCTAGAGGATAGCAAGCTGGGGGAACTGCCTTCCGACAACGTTGCCAGCAAGATACTCTGGATACTCACCTGGTTCGTCCTCCCTCTGTTGATGCTCACTCTCGCCGACCGTCTTTGGGCCTGGACCCGCTGGGTGCGTTCGGGAAAATCGACAAAATCCAAAAATCCAGAATTAACAGACAATAATAACCCAATTAAAAAATAAAAAAGTAATATGAGAAAGAAAATCGTAGCAGGAAACTGGAAGATGAACATGAATCTCCAGGATGGTATTGCTCTTGCAAAGGAGCTCAACGAGACATTGAAGGCCGACAAGCCCAACTGTGGTGTGGTCATCTGCACCCCGTTCATTCACCTTGCTTCTATCGCACAGTTCCTCGACCAGGACATTATCGGCCTTGGTGCAGAAAACTGCGCAGACAAGGAGAAAGGCGCTTTCACAGGTGAGGTTTCTGCCGAGATGGTCAAGAGCACAGGTGCCCAGTATGTCATCCTCGGACACTCAGAGCGTCGTGAGTACTACAAGGAGACTCCCGAGATCCTGAAAGAGAAGGTGCTGCTCGCCCAGAAGAACGACCTGAAGGTGATCTTCTGCATCGGTGAGAGCCTGGAAGAGCGCGAGGCCGGCAAGCAGAACGAGGTGGTAAAGGCCGAGCTCGAGGGCAGCGTATTCAACCTCTCTGAAGAAGACTTCCGCAAGATCGTCATCGCCTACGAGCCCATCTGGGCCATCGGTACTGGCAAGACTGCAACAGCCGAGCAGGCAGAGGAGATCCATGCTTACATCCGCAGCATCATCGCCGAGAAATACGGAGAGGCTGTGGCCGATGACACCACCATCCTCTATGGCGGTTCTTGCAAGGCCTCAAATGCTCCCGAACTGTTCGCAAAGCCCGACATCGACGGTGGACTCATCGGCGGTGCCTCGCTGAAGGCCGCTGACTTCAAAGGTATCATCGACGCCTGGAAGAAGTGAAACGGTTTTTCATCATCCTCACACTGTGTGCCGGCTGCTGGTTTGTAGCCGGTGCACAGAATTCTTTCACCGACCAGTTGCAGAAGAGCAGGCCTGGCGAGGGGAAGGTGACCGTAACACAGGACAAGAGCATCGAGGTATTGGTGAACACTCCCCCAGCACCAGCTGCAACCCCACGCTCCAACAGTCCGGCAGACAAGAGTGGACAGACAGCCGCTACTCCCCCAAAGGAGCAGACTACTACCGCAGAAACCATCCTTACCCCCGACACCATCGACACCGACATTCACAAGAAGGTGATGCGAAACGGACATAAGGTGAACGGATTCCGCGTTCAAGTCTTTGCCGGAGGTAACTCTCGCAACGATAGGATAAAAGCAGAACGGACGGGTGAGGAAATCAAGACTCTGTTCCCAACAGAACCAGTTTACGTGCATTTCTATTCCCCACGATGGATCTGCCGCATGGGTAACTACCGCACTTACGAGGAAGCCCACGAAATGCTCTCAAGAGTGAAACAGCTCGGTTACCAATCGGCCATCGTTGTAAAAGGGAAGATAACCGTTCAATACCCATGAGTCAGGAAACAGAGATGCAACCCTATCGTGAAGGACTTGACGAGCTCGCAGGCCACTACCACGAGATTCTGACGCTGTTGGGCGAAGATCCCAGCCGCGAAGGACTGCTGAAGACCCCCATGCGGGTGGCCAAGGCCATGCAGGTACTCACCCGAGGCTATCAGATGGATGCCCATAAAGTGCTCACCGACGCTCTTTTCCGTGAGGACTACTCGCAGATGGTCATCGTCAAGGATATCGACTTCTTCTCGCTCTGCGAGCACCACATGCTGCCTTTCTACGGCAAGGCCCACGTGGCCTACATCCCCAACGGCTATATCACCGGTCTCTCGAAGATTGCCCGTGTGGTCGACATCTACGCTCACCGGCTCCAAGTGCAGGAGCGGATGACCCAGCAGATCAAGGACTGCATCCAGGATACCCTCAAGCCCCTCGGCGTGATGGTTGTCGTCGAAGCCCGCCACATGTGCATGCAGATGCGCGGCATCGAGAAGCAGAACTCCATCACCACCACGAGCGACTTCAGCGGTGCCTTCAATCAGGCCAAGACCCGCCAGGAATTCATGAACTTAATACATAACAATCAAATTTAACAGACCAATGAACCAGACACCCAATTCAAATTACAGAACCAACGAGTCAGTCGGGAAGATGTTCCTCCACAGCTGTCTCGGCAGACTTATCATCTTTGCGGCCATCATTGTGGTGCTCCTGATCATCGCCTACCTCACCAAACCCACAGATCAGGAGATGCGCGACGAGATGAACGACAACATCATGCAGTGCATGGAGATGAACGACAGCATCCGCGGCGACCAGATTGACGACTTCGTACACAACATCGGCTTCATCTTCACCACAGCCGACTCGACGAAGGTTGGCAAAGAATGGCGAGAAGTGTTCGATAAGTACAACCGTTTGGAGATCTACAACCACGCTTTCTTCCGTACCGCCTATGTTTACAACAACGTTAAGACAGAGGGCACACGTGTTGGTTTCGGACTCTTCGGCGCAGTCATCCCCACAGCCAACTTCAACGACTTCCTCCTCCGCATCGGTCCCATGCGTAAGAGTTATAACCAGAAGCTCATCAACACCACTATCATCGATGCCGACCTTGGAACGAACCCCAACATCCAGGAGTTCCACTATAAGCGTAACCCCGACGATTGATCAAGCTATATTTATTGCTTTCCCGCCAACGGGCTACTGCAATAACGGAAAGAGGGTACATCACTTTTCAGTGACTTCCCTCTTTTCCTATATGGTCACACATTCGGAAGTCCTTTATATAATATTTAAGGAACGCGTGCGTGCATCCTTCGACGAAAATGACACAAATATAAATCACAAAAACGAAAACAATTATGAAGAAAACGGTTCTCTGCCTCATGGCAATGGTAAGCGTGCTGACTCTTTCGGCACAAAGGCAGCAAGCTGGCTCAGGAATGAGTATTTACGACTTTAAGGCGATGGATGACTTGGGTCAGGAAGTATCACTCTCTGATTACAAGGGGAAAGTGCTCCTGATTGTCAATACGGCCACCCGATGTGGATTCACGCCCCAGTATAAGGAGTTGGAAGCGCTCTATGAGAAATATCACGCAGAGGGTTTGGAGATACTGGACTTCCCCTGTAACCAGTTTGGCGAGCAGGCACCAGGTACGATTCAGGAGATCCACCAGTTCTGCACAGCCAACTTCGACATTCAGTTTCCGCAATTCGATAAGATTGATGTAAACGGTTCCAACGAGCACCCGCTATACACCTATTTGAAATCGCAAAAAGGTTTTGGCGGCTTCGACTTGACAGACCAGCGGGGGAAGTTCATGGACGACATGCTCCGCAAGCGCGATGCCGACTTTGACAAGAAGAGCGATATCAAGTGGAATTTCACCAAGTTCCTGGTCAGCAGAGAGGGGCGAGTACTGAAGCGTTATGAGCCAACGGACAAGATGACCGACATCCAGACCGACATCCAGATGGAAGTGAATCCCGTGCTGAGCAGCATCATGGCCCGCCGTTCGGTGCGCAAATACCTCGACAAGCCCGTTGAGCATGAGAAACTGGAGACGATTGTCCGCGCTGGCATCAATGCACCAAGCGGCATGAACCGTCAGCCTTGGATCGTCCGTGTGGTGGAGAGCCAGCAGCTGATAGCCGATGTGACAGAAGTCTACAAACAGGAAAATGCAGAACAGGTGAAGCGCGACAAGCACTTCAAGAACATGTTCCGTAATGCCCCGAACCTCATTTGCGTCTGCACACCAGCTAAAGGCGGCGGCGAACTTGATGCCGGACTTCTTGGCGAGAATATGATGCTGGCTGCACAGTCACTAGGCCTTGGAACCTGCTGTCTGGGCGGCCCCGTGCGCTTCCTGAAAGCAAACGAGAAGTGCAAGTTCTTCATGAATCGGCTCGATATCCCTTCCGACTATCAGCTGAACTACATCATTGCAGTAGGCTACCCCGATGAGCAGCCGGAAGCAAAGCCGCGTGATGCTTCGAAAGTGAAATACATCAAATAAACAAGAACAATGAAAAGAACATTACCTTTATGGTTGCAGGCTGCCGTCATTTCATCTTGTATGGCGGCAGTCGTACCTGCCAAGACTTGGGCACAGCAGGCAGAACCATCCGAACAGCTGACGAGGCTATTTATGCCTGGCACCAGCACAGTCTATTCCTTCAACTATCCGACAATCAACACCGCCGGCGAACGCATCGTGCTCTCATCGGCCCTGATTGCCTGGACGCCCACCGACGACCGACAGGAGAGCGACAGCATCGAGACGATCCACATCTACAGTCATGCCACCATCGGCTCCGATGAGGAACGGCCCACCTCGCAGGGCTTCTCTAAGGAGCAGCTCATGCTGCAGACGCTGCCGAGACGTAACTATAAGGAACTCTTGGGCGACAAGACCGCCGTCTATGTGGGACGCTGTATCATCATCGCCCCCGACTATGAGGGCTATGGCGTAACGAAGGACTTGCCACATCCCTACCTCTCACAGCGACTGACGGCACAGCAGGTGCTCGATGCCGTCGACTACGGACTCGAGCTCTACCGCAAGCAGGCGGCAGAGAAATCGGCCGACAACCCGCTGCTGCCCATCAAGAGCGACTGGCGCATGTTTGGCCTCGGCTATTCACAGGGCGCTGCGGTCACACTGGCCTGGCAACGTCTGATCGAGGAAAAAGGACTGGCTGAGCAGCTCCACTTCTATGGCAGCATTTGCGGCGACGGCCCTTACGACCTCATAGAGACCATGCGCTACTATTTCAACGACGACGGTACCAGTTACAACGTGGAGACCGACCACCGCAAAGGTATCAGCACCTATCCCGTGGTTGTGCCCCTCATCATCAAGGGCATGTGCGCCACCCATCCCGCAATGGTCAAATACCGCATCGAGGATTTCCTGTCGCAGCAACTGCTCGACACGGGCGTGCTCAGTTGGATCGACAGCAAGCAATACACCACGAGCGAGATGTCCGGGCTGTGGTACGACCAGCTGCAGGAAGGCTTAGACACCCTCGACCGCCACTATTCCCCGGAGCAGATGGCCGAGATGTTCTCCTCGCCCAGAGAGGGCAAGGTAGCGGGCCATCTTGACAAGATGTTCACACCAGCCACCTTTGCCTACCTGAACAATGCCGACAGTATGGCCACCGTACCGGCTGAGCCCGCCACAGCCCAGCAGGCGCTGCATCGCGCGCTGGCCGACAACTCTGTCGCCACTGGCTGGAATCCCCAGCACCGCATACAGTTCTATCACTCACGCGGCGATATGGTGGTGCCCTTCGGCAACTACGAGGCCTTCCACAACGCCCATCTCGACGAGGAGAACAACATCTACCGCGTCAACGACACTTTCGGCTTGGATGGAGACCACATGGATTGCGCCATCGTCTTTTTCGCAGGATTAAGCATCACCAGCTCCTTCGTCGACAACTATGAGTGGATCAGAGAGGGTGCCACCCCGACAAGTATCGACACGCAGCGCATGACCGCAGACCAGCGTCTGATGGACAACGAAGGCAACTGGTACACGATCGACGGTCGCCGCCTCAGCGGAAAACCAACCAGAAAAGGCATCTACATTCAAAATAACGTGAAAGTCGTTATAAGATAGAGCTGACGCGCCGATGAGAAGTACAGGTGATTGGAAGACAGGCTTCATCCACTCCTGCCCAGAACTGATGGAGTGTGTCAGGCAAGTGGGGTTCCTGCCTCTACTGGAGAGCGGCATACCGGGCTACTCAGCAGAGAGTCTGATGGCCGAGGAATGCCGTTTCACCCAGTTTGAGGACGGTACATGGGAGTGGCCCCTTTGGCAGTGGAAAGGTTCGGTGGTGCGCGAGGGAGGCTGTCTCTATGGCAAGTTCTTTGCCGGCAAGGCGGGCTTCATCAGCCGTGAGTGGTGGCCCGACTTCTGCAACTGGCGCCGCAGCAAAAATCCTGCACCCGAAGAAGGCACTATCGAGGAGATCATCCTCACTACGCTCCGCGAACATGGCAGCATGATAGCCCGCGAACTGCGCGCTGCCTGCAACTTCACCGGAAAGAACATGCGCTCAAAGTTCGACGCCTACATAGGCCGCCTGCAGATGGGCTCCTACATTGTCACCGAAGACTTTGTCTATCCCGTCGACAAGCACGGACGTGAGTACGGCTTCGGCTGGTCGCTGCTCACCACGCCCGAGCGGCTGTTGGGTCATGAAGCCTGCCTGATTCAGGATCGGACGCCCGAGGCATCCTATCAGCACATGACAGACCATCTGTCGAAGCTGTTGCCAGAAGCGACTGAGAAACAGATCAAGAAGCTCATCAAATGAACCCACGGTAGCCCGAAACATGCCCATGCGCTCCAGTATTCTCAAGCCGCTGATGCCGATACTTTCGGCTGTCTACGGCCTGGCAGTCATTTACGTTACCGCTCTACCTCTTGCTGGCGACAGACCGACCGTTGTCGGCGAATGCCTGACTTGGCTGATCACATTGGCCGCCATCGCTCTGACGCTGTTTCTCGTGCATCGTGTCGAGCCGAAAATGTTTCCTGCTGCCAGACAGTTTACGCTGCAGTTGCCTAAGCCAGCCGTCTTCGTAAGTCTGCTGCTGATAGCCCCTCTGTGGCTTGTTGTCGAGGAGTATGTCTTATATGGCATCACGTCGCTGGCTTACACCATACAGTTGGAGCCCCTGACCTACTCCACCGCTGAGCTGCAGGAAGACCTTTTGTCAAGCGTTCATGCCGTGTTGCTTGCGCCACTACTCGAAGAGCTGTGCTTCAGGCAGATGGCCATTTCTCCCTTCCGCCGCCGTGGTGCGCAGATAGTCGTCTGTGTGGTGATGGCCGTCCTGTTTGGAATGCTCCACGTGCGAAACTCCCCCGGTGCCTTCATCAGCGCCATATTCTACGGGTTGGTATTCATTTGGTCGCGAAACATCTGGTATAGTGTGACGCTCCATGCGGGAAGCAACCTCGCGAAAACGCTCCTTGCCGTTTACTGCTGGCTGGGATTGGGCGAGATGCAGATGACGAGAATCCCTGTGATCATCCTGCCCGACACGAAGGTGATCATTGCCAGTCTGTTCTTAGCCGTAGCAGGAGTACTTACCCTTCTCAGGCGAAAAAAATGAAGGGCGAGCGTCTCAGCTCGTCCTTCACTCTTCAGTTTCAGACCCTTAGAATGGCCCGAATCCCATACAACTCGTGGTGCCTATCGCCGTCAGGAATGCCGTGAGCGCAGCTACTAATACCTTCACCGCCAGCTCGATGATCCTTTGCTTCTTCATGGTTCGTTTTTTCTTTTTCGAGGAACGAGGAAGGAGGCGCTCGGCCGAAGGACGCTTGCTACCGGAGGGACGCAAGAATGAGGAAGGAGATTACTCCTGCGTCAGAGTCAAGGACAGATAACTCTTTCAGAGTCAAGGACAGACAACCTTTTCAGAGCCAAGGGCGGATAGTCCGAGCTTTTTCTGCACTTAAACTATTCTCCTTCCTCCTTCCTCGAAAATCTAATTACCCATTGCCTCCGTCGCCAGAGTTATCCGCCGTAGGAGCCAGCACATACGTCAGCGGCGTCTTCTTCTGATAGCGCTTCTCCTTGCCACCGACAGTGCGCTTCTCGCTCCTCGATCGTTCTTCCTCAATCTCTAAGACACTGCAAAATTAATCATTTATTTTTAATTACACAAGTATTAAAATCTTCTGAAACATGTTGTTCAACGTTATTCAACGTTATTCAACAATATACCAAAATATTTGCACTTTTCTTTGGCAATTTCAACCATTTTTTGTACCTTTGCATCATCAAGCCACTGATCCGGCACTTGTGCATCTCACAAAATTGAAGCGCCGCACGTTCCTTCCGGCAGAAGTAAACATTATTTACCAATATATCGGGCAGCCTTAAGCCGCCTTTTTTAGTGCCTTTCAGCCTCTCCGAGTTTCCTGCCACGAAACTCCGACTTTCATTATACTAAAATCCAACTTTCCTGCCTGCAAACTCCAGGTTTCAAAACCACAGATCCAGGCCCATTATTTTGCAATGAAAAATGTAAAGACAATTCTCATTGAGGACATCCACGCCGCTACGCTGCTACACTGTCCCATTTCGAAAAACGAAGTTTGAAGAAAGGCAACATCTAATATTTATTATATTATATATATATTATAATATATATATAATATAATAAATATATAAAACACAAAAAGAGCCGCCCCTCTGTATTCGAAGTCATCCATGCCCCCAATCAGAATAACTTTCATAAAACACCAAATGGGACAGTGTAGCAGCGTAGCGGCGTGGTGTCCTTAGCGTGTGTACAAGGGGGAAAACAAATCTCGAGTTATTTTGGGTGTTTCAGGGAATAATAGTAACTTTGCACCCCAGAGCATATGCAGCTTTTCGAAGTCCTCTCGAACGGCAAATTCAATAAAGATTTCTCTGAAAAGAACTGCTGCCAGCTCACGTCTACGAAGGCGTGGGCATTGGCTGTATCAACTTTCAGAGAGGTATGCCACCCGAGAGGACTGTTGAGGATCCAATTCACCCACGACCTTCGTTTTTTATCAGCATCCGATTGTTTTATTGATAAAAAAGGAATTAACGAAATGAACATCAACAGCGGCGAGGATTTCCTCGCATTACTAAACCGCCTGCTTGAGCTAGCCGTGGGGACAGTACCTGAATCATAGCAGCCGTCATACCCAAGTACCTCTTACCTTTGCATCCGATTATAGAGATTGTTCCATTTTCATGAAATAATTCTTGCAGATGGATGCAATACGGTTTAAGTTTTGTAGCTTTGCTAGAGATTTATGCCGTTGGGGGTGAGA
>Ga0310691_10002134_pt1 | contig 27333 bp, 16 predicted proteins | sample 176DNAGHGlowgp2_FD_203887 | JGI IMG/M metagenome (GOLD analysis project Ga0310691, IMG submission 203887) | Sheep rumen microbial communities from Palmerston North, Manawatu-Wanganui, New Zealand - 1766 DNA GHGlow gp2 (v2) (version 2) | ecosystem: Host-associated > Mammals > Digestive system >... | reverse complement strand
GCCGAGTGACTCCCTACAGTGTAGGGAGATGTCAGCGAAGCTGACAGAGGGTACGTGCAGCCGTTGGCTGCGGCGCTCCCTACAAAACAATACCGTTGGTGTTTTCGGGATTTGCGGACGCCCAAAGGGCGCCCCTACAATAATATTTTTGCAGGGGCGAGTTCCGCTCGCCCGCGAATAAATGTGTAATTGTCGGGCGCTCGGATAAGCAGCGCACCAAATCTTTGATTTGGATTGCGATGCTATATGCAGCTTTGCTGTAATGCGCCCCTACAGATATTCCGTTTATCGTGTGCGTTTCGGTAAGTTGCGGACGCCCGAAGGGCGCCCGTACAATGCGTTGCCGCAGACGATTCGGATATCAGCGGGCAGCGAAATGCCATCTGCATCTATGCCCTGTCCTCCCTATCTATATTTTTACAAATTAATGTAGATTTTTTCTTAATTATGTGCTATAATATGATTACAGTAATTACCAAAGGAGGTAAAATATGCTTTTAGCAGTTGATATAGGCAACACCAACATCGTCTTCGGCTGCGTCGACGAGGACGGCAAGATCCTCGTTTTCGAGCGAATCTCCACCAACCACAACGCCACCGCCGCCGAATATGCCGTGCTTATCCGCAATATCCTCGAAATGAACGACTTCCAGTGCGCGGATATCCACGACGCTATCATGTCGTCGGTCGTGCCGTCCGTGACAAATACGGTCAAGGAGGCTGTCCGCAAGCTGTTCGGTGTTGAGGTCATGATGGCAGGTCCCGGAGTGAAAACAGGGCTGAACATCCTCATCGACAACCCCCGCCAGCTCGGCAGCGACCAGGCAGTCGACGCCGTCGCCGCTATAAACGAGTACCCCACTCCCCTCATCATCATCGACATGGGTACTGCTACGACCGTCTCGGTCGTCGACGCGAACAAGAACTACCTCGGCGGACTCATCTTCACGGGCATGGGCGTCTCCACTGAGGCTCTCATCAACCGCACCGCTCAGCTCCCGAAAATAGACTTCGAACTCCCGCCGAACATCATCGGACGCAATACTATCGACTGCATGAAAAGCGGCTCGCTCTACTCCAACGCCTGCGCTCTCGACGGCATCATCGAGCGCATCGAGGAGGAAATGGGGTGCAAGTGTACCGCAGTCGCTACGGGCGGACTCGCTGATGTCGTTGTCCCGCTTTGCAGAAAAAAAGTGATACTCGATAAGGACCTCCTCATAAAGGGACTTTCGATAATCTACAACAAAAACAGAAAGAAATAAGGAGGGCTAAATATGCCATTTATCAATGTCAAGACGAACGTATCGACCACACACGAAGCAGAGATAAACATCAAGTCCGCACTCGGACAGGCTATCACTGCTATCCCCGGCAAGTCGGAGGGCTGGCTCATGGTAGGCATCGAGCCCGACTACAGGCTGTGGTTCAAGGGCACTAACGAGCCCGCGGCTATGGTGCAGGTGAGCCTCTACGGCGGCGCATCACACAACGCCAAGACCACTCTGACAAGCCACATCACTGGCATCCTCACCGACGAGCTCGGCATATCCTCGGACAGAGTGTACGTCATGTACACCGAGACCGAAAGCTGGGGCTGGAATGGCTCGAACTTCTAAACAATGACGAAAAGGGGCGGATATCAAATCCGCCCCTTTCTGCGTTCCGAACTGAATGATTAACGGCGATTTGTTCGCACGCAAAATTCCGAAGAATCGTCGGACGCCCAAAGTGCGCCCCTACAGTCAGCAATCAAAAGGACTCCCTAAGGAGTCCTTTCCTTTTACTTCTTTGAATACTCGGGCAGAGCCTCGATAGCTCCCGCGTCGAGCTTCTGTATCGCAAGCGCGTCGTTTGCGGTCACGCCGTCGCCTACATCGTAGCAGTCAGCATTAGCCGCGCCCTCGGGCTTGAGCTGGAACTTGTCCTTGTTCGCAATCGACTGGAGGATAGCTACCGCGTCCGCTACTGACACCTTGCCGTCAAGGTTGGCGTCGCCGAGAAGCGTCACCTTCACTGTCTCAGCAGAGGTGGTTGTTGTCTCTGTCGCAGTCGCAGTTGTTGAAGTTGCAGTCGAAGTCGCAGTTGTAGTCAGCGTCGTGGTCTCAGAGGAAACGGGGATAACATCAGTGATAACACTGAGGTCGGTTATCTCGCAGGGCTGGTCAACAGCGACCTTCTTCTCAGCGTCCCACACGTTCGACCACCATATCTGGAACTCGGCAGACGTGATATTCTCGGGGATATCGTCGAGGGGCATTCTGAGAATTATCTCGCCCCCAACGGCATCTTCCTTCCACTCGATGTTCGTCCAGTCGTCGGCAGATGTGCCGAATCCGAGCGCACCGCCGATAGACGCCTTTTTCGCGCCCTTTATCTCAGCCTGGAGCCAGCAGCCCGCCTTGCTGCCCTCCCAGAGCTCGACCTTCTGCTTCATGACCTTGAAAGTAAAAGCGTCGGAAGTGGTAGTAGTAGTCGCAGCAGTAGTGCTACTGACGGTCGTCGTCGCCTTTGTGGCGGTAGTAGTCGTCGGGTCGGGAGTCTTGCCGTTCTTGTAGAGGTCGGCAGGAAGCTCGTCGAGAGTGATGCAGTAGTCGCTCTGATACATCTCGATAGTGTCTTCCTTGGTGTTGAATATCGGGTCGGAGAGGAAGTCCGTCTTTCCGCCGCCGTCGTACCATGTGCAGAAGTACAGCCAGCCTGCCTTGTCCTCGGTGAGGTTGCCGACTGTCGAGAAGCTGTCATTCTCAGCCATTGATACCATTTTCTTGCTGTCGTACTTCTCCATGATGCTGTAGAAGGTCGAGGAGTATGAGCCGTCATCGTGAACGTATGAAGCCTGCCAGTTGTTCTCGGCGAGGTACTTAACACAGCTGTACTTGTCATAGCCGATGATGTCAACGTAGTCGTCGCCCGGGTACCAGTTGGCAGAGGTGTCGAAGTTGTAGCTGTTCCACTCCCAGATAAGGTTGTGGCAGTCGAAGTCCTCGGTCAGGGTCGTGTAGGTATACTTCCACAGCTCCTTGTACACGGCAGAGCCTTCCTTGCCCCACCAGAACCACGAACCTGTCTCTCCGCCGCCGCCTTCGGCTTCGTGGAGGGGTCGCCATATCACGGGAACTCCCTCAGCCTCGAGCTTCTTGAACTCAGCCGCAAGAGTCTCCAGCGACTGACGGTAGTAGTCGTATTCCTTCGTTCCCTTGGTGTAAGCCTTCTTGGGCGAGAAATCGTTATCCTTGGCGTTGTACGAAGTCTGAGCCCAGTCTATACGGTCGCCGATGGTGTAGCTTTCCATCTTGTTCGGCACGTTGATGTGGAAAGAAGCCGTAGCTATACCGTTCTTTTCCTTTACCCAGTCGATGATGCGCTTTGTCGAACCGTCGTCGCTGCCGTATGCGGGACAGCAGAAATTGCCGTAGTCAAAGCCGCGGATAGCGGGATAATGACCCGTTGTATCCTTGAGATACTCAAACTCGGTCTCAAGTCCGTGAGGACCGCCGCTGTATATCTCCTGCTGACCCGAGATTATATTCTTTCCGTACACGCTGTTGAGGTAAGCCATAAGGCTCTGCGCCTCCTTGGTAGCGAGCGGGTCACACGGAGTGGTCTGCGAAGCCTTGATATCGGGCAGAACGGTACTGCCGACAGTGAAATAGTCGAACATCGTCCAGCCCCACGAGGACTTGATCTTCAGCGTATTCTTGCCCGCATTGAGCTTGACTGCGGACTTGATTGGCTGGTAGGTATCGCCCTCGGGAATCGACAGCGAGCCCTGTGATGCGTCGTTTACGTAGAGGTCCTGCTGCTTCGAGCCGCCCACGCCGTGCGCGTAGATGACGAGGTCATACATACCCGCGGAGGCTACCTCGAACTCCATTTCGATGACGCCGTCGTCCTTCATGTAGAGGATGCTTCCGCCGCTCGCGGACGCATCGGAGTCAACGGCGGTCTTTCCCGTGACCGTCGCGTCCTCGAACTCGAACTTAGCCGCGTCGGCGGCGTCTGCGGTGAAGCGTACAGCCGAGCCTACAGCTGTGCCGTTGAGCGCGAGAGCCGCTGACATCGCGACCGCGCTTGCCTTTCTGAATAGATTCTTCATCTTAATTATCCCTCCGAATCAGATTAATTTGTACTTTAATTATACTTCATTAATAAAGTATAATCAATGCTTTTCGGAAAAATTTGCAAAATGTACATTATTTTCGTATATCAGGACAACAAAAAAGCCGCACTTTTAGATAATTCTCACAAGTGCAGCTTAAATTTTATATTAAATTATTGATAGTTTAATCATTTTCAGAACATTCAAACACTGTAGGGGCGCCCTTCGGTTTATTTCGCCGCTTTTAAAAGCTATAAGCGGCGACCAGAGACGCTGTCTCTGGTCTCTGCAAGCCTTTGTAAAGGCTTGAGCGAAACTTTCGGTTTCGCGCGGTAGTTTATTCGGAACGGAAGCAATCTCCGCGCCCCTTATATCTGCGAGAACACCTCGCCTATGTTCCGGCATATCAGCAGGTCGGCGCTGCCGTCGTACTGCGTCGGCGACTTGTTGATGATGACAAGCGAATTGCCCCTGAAATAGCGGATAAGTCCCGCCGCAGGATACACGTTCAGCGACGTTCCGCCAATGATGAGGGTGTCGCTGTTCGATATCGCGTTTATCGCTCCGCTGACCACCGCGTCGTCGAGCCCCTCCTCGTACAGCACGACGTCAGGCTTTATCACGCCGCCGCACTCGCACTTCGGCACGCCCTCGCCCTCGAAGATGTACTCGGGTCCGTAGAACTTCCCGCAGCACGTGCAGTTGTTGCGGTGTATGCTCCCGTGAAGCTCGTACACGCGCTTGCTGCCCGCTGTCTGATGCAGTCCGTCGATGTTCTGCGTCACTATCGCCGACAGCTTCCCCTGCTCCTCCAGCTCCGCGAGCTTGATGTGCGCGGGATTGGGCTTCGCGTTCAGGCAGTTCATCTTCGCGCGGTAAAAGCGGTAAAACTCCTCGGTCTTGTGCTCGAAAAATGTGTGGCTGAGTATGGTCTCGGGCGGGTAGTCCCACTGCTGGCTGTACAAGCCGTCAACACTGCGGAAATCGGGAATGCCGCTCTCTGTGGAGACTCCCGCTCCGCCGAAAAATACGATGCTCTTCGAGCCGTCCACTATCTCCTTCAGCCTTTTTACCTCGTCCGTCATTTCCAGTCCCCCATTACCTTAACGTAGAATTTCCTGTTGCGCGGACCGTCGAACTCGCAGAAGTACACGCCCTGCCATGTGCCGAGCAGAGGACGTCCCGCGGTGACGATGATAGTCTCGCTCGCTCCGACAACGGACGACTTGATATGCGCGTCGGAGTTGCCCTCAGCGTGACGGAATGTTTCAAAGTCGGGGAACACCTTGTTGAAGCCCGCGATGAAGTCGGACTTGACGTCGGGGTCGGCGTTCTCGTTGATAGTGATAGCGGCAGTCGTGTGCGGGCAGTAAACCAAGCAGATACCCTCGTTCACGCCGCTCTCGGAGATAGCCTCCGTGACCTCGGCGGTGATGTCGACAAGTCCCTCTTTCTGAGTTTTCAGCTGGAAATTGAATAGCATAAGTTTTCCTCCTTAGATGTTTTTCTCTATTTATTCGCGAATTATCACTTTTTGTGCAGTTTTTTCAGGTAACGCTCCGCTTTGTTCGGCGAATCGAATCTCTTTTCGGCGCAGGACTTACCTCTGCTCGAGCTGTAGAGCACGCCTTCCTTCCAGTAGTATTGGTCTTCGGCGTCCCCCTCGAGAAATACTTTATCCGATTTCTGTTTAGGCGTGCGATACGGTCTTGGCATGGGATACGGCTCAGGCGCGCACTCCTCCTTGCCCCCTGAAATAAGCTCGTAGAAAAAGGTACAGGCTTCATTTTCCTTTTGAAAGCTCTTCATCACAACGCGCTTGCCGAACTCGTCCTCGTATAAGACCTGCCACCTGCCCGTTTCGTTCGTGAGGACGTAGCAGCCCTTATCGTAGAAGTAGCCCTCCACGCCGTCGCAGCCGAAGACCTCTTCGCCGTCCTTTATCACCTTAAATCGCTTTATTATGCCGCCGTTTCGCATGAATCTGTTGTTGAGACCATCTCCCTGCAATTTTTCTCGAAGCGCATAAACCGTTCTGACCTTCTTTTCATTAGTGTTCGGCAAAGTCCTACCTCCTGTCAGCGCGCACCGTCCATCCACGCGTCATATGCCGTGCGCTCAACGTCCTCACGTCTCATGCCGCGAAAATCTCCGACCGAACCAAGTGTCCTGCAATAAGCGGAGCAGCCCATATAGGTATCGCCTTGCACCGTGAAGTCAGAGCATATATTCACAGTGCTGCCAACGCTGTATACAAAATATCTTATCGAGTGCGAGCTGAACTTGCTCGACGTTCCGCTTGATAGGACGCAGGAGCGCGGTACCGAAAAGTCGTAGTGGCTGCTTTGCGCTTTCGGAGCCGTTGCAGCGGAAGACGCAGCCTTGCTGCTCTTTTTAGCCTGTGCTGCTTCCTGCTTTATCTGATTCTGGTGCTGCTTTTTCTTGTGCGACATAGCGTACCTCCTACTTCTTCTTGGCGTAGTCCCTGCAAAAAGTATTCAGCGGACATTCCCCGCATTTCGGGCTTCTCGCCTTGCAGATGTCCCGCCCAAACTCCACGACACGGTGGCAGAAATCATTCGATTTATCGGGCGGCAGCAGCTTCCGCAGGTCGTCCTCGACCTTGTGCGGCTCCGTATTCTTCGTCAGCCCGAGCCTCCCCGTTATGCGTATGCAGTGGGTATCGGTCACGACGGCGGGCTTGCCGTAGACATCCCCGAGAATGAGGTTGGCGGTCTTGCGTCCGACTCCCGACAGCGAGAGGAGCTCCTCCATTGTGTCGGGGACAACTCCGCCGAAGTCGCTGATGAGCCTCTGCGACATCTCGATTATGCTTTTCGCCTTCGTGCGGTAGAAGCCGCAGGGCTTGACGTCCTGCTCGAGCTCCGCTAAATCGGCATTTGCGAAGGCTTCAAGCGTCGGGTACTTTGCAAACAGCTCCTTTGTCACGATGTTCACGCGCGCGTCGGTACACTGAGCCGCGAGCCGTGTCGCGATGAGCAGCTCGTATGGCTCGCCGTAGTCGAGCGTACACTCCGCCGCGGGATAAAGCTTTTCGAGCTCCGCGACCGCGAGCGCCGCTATCTCCTTCTTCGTCACTCCGTCGCCTCCGAAAGCTCCTCTTTCTTCGCGAGCATTGCGTCGTAGACCTTGTACATCTTCTGCACGGTGTTCTCGAGGAAGTAGTAGTGCTTGATGTAGAAAGCGATGAGCACGACCATTATCGTGACAAGCACGAGAACGGCTAAATTCTGCGTGAAAAGCAGCGTGCATATCAGTATCGTCAGTATCAGCGCGAACATCATCGTCACGAGAAAATGGACGATGCGCTCGTGCTGCATGAAGGCTATTTTATCCTTGTGCTCGTCGAACAGCTTCTGCCACTCCGCGAGCGTGGAGCACTTGCCGAGGCGCTCCTCGGCGGACTTCATATAAGCGGTGAGATATTCGGTCATATTGCCTATCCCCTATCAAGTTTACTATAATCAAATTATACAACATAACACGTAAAATGTCAATATATATAATGTAGGGGCGCCCTTTGGGCGTCCGCACGAAAACGCTATATCTCGTGTTTCAAAACAGTCCACTGGACTGTTTTGAAATGGCAGTTTTATTAAAATAGACTATATGCCGTCCATAGGACGGCACCAAGGGCTTTGCCCTTGGGACCCACCAAAGGCTCTGCCTTTGGAAACCGCGGGGTGACTCCCCACAGTGTGGGGAGATGTCGCGAAGCGACAGAGGGGACGGGCTGTTCAGCTGCCCTCGACCTGCAAGCCTTTGAAAAGGCTTGAGCGAAACTTTCGGTTTCGCGCCGTAGTTTATCAAAATCGGTGGATAAATCCGCGTAACAACACAAAAAACCTCCCCCGATTGCTCGGGGGAGGAAGAATATCGCTTTCGCGAGCTATTCAATTACTCTTCGTCCTCTCTCTTTCTGCGTACTGCGAACGCTACGCCTGCCGCTGTGAGTATCACTGCGAGCGGGATCCCTGCGCCTGCTACGCCAGTCTTAGGATTGGACGTCTTGGAAGCTGTTGTTGTAGCTGTTGTGGTGGTAGATGTCGTAGTAGTCGTTGTTGTGGTAGTTGTGCTCGTTGTTGTAACGATGATGTCGTCTACCATTGTTATCGACGTACCGTCAACGCCTGTCTCACCTGTTACAGTGCCGTTCTCGATAGTGAACGTGATGTCTGTTGCTACAATGTAGCCCTCGGGAGCTGTCTCCTCGTGGAGAGTATATGTACCGTTCGGGAGGTCCTTAACGAGTGTTGCGGATGTGCCCGATGTCCATGTGAGCTCCTTGCCGTTCTCGGTGGATACGAGCTTAGCGCCCGTGCCGAGCTCGACCTTTGTGATGTCGAATACGACATCATTGTCTCTGAAGTCCTTGCCTGTGAGGGTCAGCTTAGCTCCTGCGAGCTCGTCGCCGACAGTATCCTTCTTGCTTATCGCAATGTCGGTCACTGTCATCTCGTCGATCATGGTAACAGTGCTGCTGGTTACCTCAGTGCCTGTTACGACGCCGTCCTCGATGGTGAATGTGATGTCTGTGGTCACCTCGTAGCCGTTAGGAGCTGAAACCTCGTGGAGGGTGTAGGTACCGTCGTTCAGTCCCTTTACGAGCGTATCCGTCGTACCTGAAACGAACTTGATCTCCTTGCCCTTCTCGGTGGTCAGGAGCTTGGCGTCTGTGCCGAGCTCAACGTCCTCGATGTCGAAGATGACCTCTCTGCCTGTGAAGTCCGTACCTGTGAGCGTCAGCGTAGCGCCGGGGAGCTCATCGTTGAATACGTTCTTCTTGCTTATGCTTACAGAAGTCTCCTTCATCTCGTCTATCATCGTTACGGTGTTGCCTGTTACATTGCTGTCGCCTGTAACAACGCCGTCCTCGATAGTGAACGTGATATTGGTCGTTACCAGATATCCGCTCGGAGCTACCTCTTCCTTGAGCACGTATGTGCCGCTCGGGAGGTTCTTGACGAGTGATGCTGTAGTACCCGATGTCCATGTGAGCTCTGTGCCATTCTCCGTAGATATCAGCTTAGCGTCCTTACCGGGCGTGAACTCTGTGATGTCGAATACTACCGCTGTGCCCTCGGAATCCTTACCTGTGAGGGTCAGCTTAGCGCCGGGTATCTCTTCGCTGAGCACGTTCTTCTTGCTTATTGCTACCTCGCCCTTCTTGGTATCGGTCATTACGACGATGCCGTTGTCGTCGAGCTCTGTGCAGTAAACTATCGCGTCAGTGATAGAGAATGTAATGTCTGTAGTTACCTCGAATCCGTCGGGTGCAGCCTCCTCGTGGAGAGTGTATACGCCGTCTGCAAGGTTCTTGAAGTTTGTGGGTGCAGTACCCGACTTGAACTTGACCTCAGTGCCGCTTGTCTCGCTGATGAGAGCTGCATCTGCGCCGAGCTCAACGTCCTCGAGCTTGAACTCAACAGCCTTGCCGTCGTGGGTCTTGCCCGTGAGGGTGATAACTGCGCCTGCGACCTCTGTGCCGTGAGTATCTCTCTTGCTGAAGAGTACGTTGGTCACAAGGGTCATCGTGTTGGAAGCAGTACCCTGCTCAATGGTGGTAACTATAGTAGTTGTGGTGTTCGTACCTGTACCGGGGAGCTGAGTGGTCTGCTTTGTTGTTGTAGTAGTCTCTGTTGTTGTCGTTGTAGTCGTGGTAGTTGTTGTGGTCGTGGTAGTAGTAGTGGTAGTTGTGGTCTCCTTTGCGTCAACCATGTCTATCGCTGTTACTTCCTTGCCGTCAACCGTTACCTTGCCGTTCTCAACGACGAAAATGATGTCGCTTGCTACGAGATAGCCGTTCGGAGCCGCTTCCTCGTGGAGGGTATATGTACCGTCCTCAGCGAATACGATAGTTGCCTTCGTACCGCTTATCCATACGAGTGCTGTGCCGACGCCGTTCTCGAGCGTTCCGCCCTCGCCTACCTTAATGGAATCCTTGGTGAACTCTATCGCTGTAGTGCCGTCGGGCTTTACGCCTGTGAGCTTGAGTGTTGCGCCTTCAACTTCCTCGCCGCCGACGTCTACCTTGTTGATGCTTACATTTACGAGCGAAGTCGTCGTAGTTGTAGCCTCAGTTGTGGTAGTTGTAGTCGTGGTCGTGGTCGTTGTAGTAGTTGTGGTTGTTGTGGTGGTTGTAGTGGTTGTAGTAGTTGTTGTGGTTGTTGTGGTTGTTGTGGGTGTAGTGGTTGTTGTGGTAGTTGTGGTTGTTGTGGTTGTTGTGGTAGTTGTGGTGGTCGTTGTAGTTGTAGTAGTTGTTGTGGTTGTTGTTGTGGTAGGAGTCGTTGTCTCGGGCTTGGGAGCGTCAAGAACCTCGATTCTGTTAGTGCCGTCAGCAGAAATAGAGGACTCGCCTGTTGTTACTGCTGTGGGTGTGCCCTTGATAAGTCCGCTCTCGACCGTGAATGTGAACGTGGACTCTACCCTGTCGTAGCCCTCGGGCGATACTATCTCTTCGAGCGTGTACTCGCCGTCGGGAAGGTTGGTTATCTTCTTTGTAGTTTCGCCTGATGTCCATGTTATGGACTTCTTGTCAGCTGTGAGGTCAGAATCGCCTGTCTGAGTAAGGTCGATAGTGCCGCTCTTGGAGGTCAGGGTCATCTGAGCGCCCTTGAGCTCCTCGCCGCCGCCTACAGCCTTCTTGCTTATCTCGATTATCGCGTCGTCAAGCATCTCGGTCTTGCCCGTTACCTTGCCGTTCTTGTCTATCGAGAATGTTACTGTCTCGTCGTTCTTCTCATAGCCTGCGGGAGCCTTGTCCTCTGTGAGAGTGTAGTCGCCTGCAGGGAGCTTGGAGAGGATAGTCTCTGTAGCGCCCGAGGTGAACTTGAAGGTCGTCGCATCCTGAGATACGAGCTTGCCGCCGCCTGTGAGAGTTACGCCTAAGAGGTTATCGCCTGTGTTGAGAGGCTTTACAAGAGTGATAGTGAGCTCTGCGTCCTTCAGCTCGGCGCCGTTAGCGGCTGCCTTCTTGCTGAACGGAGCTGTGATGATGTCATCGGTAAGGTCTACCTTCTCGGCATCCTTGCCGCCGACCTTTATCTTGCCGTCCTCAACGGTGAAGGTGATGTCAGTTGTTACCTTGAAGCCGCTCGGAGCTGCTTCCTCGTGGAGGGTATATGTACCGTCCTCGGGGTATACGAGCGTAGCGCTCGTGCCGCTTATCCATACCAGCTTCTCGCCTGCTGCGTTTACGACCTTTCCGTCCGTACCCGCAACGATTGAATCAGATGTGAATGTTACCTTTGTAGTGCCGTCCTTCTTGACGCCTGTGAGAGTGAGGGTCGCGCCCTTTATCTCAGTGCCGCCCACGTCGGACTTGCTTATCGGAACAGCAACCTTTGCCTTGGGATTGTCGAGCACCTGTATGCTGTTGGTGCCGCTTGCCGTAATCGAGGAGCCGCCTGTTGTGACGCCTGTCGACTTGGTAACGATGCCGTTCTCGATCGTGAATGTGAACTTGGACTCTACCTTCTCGAAGCCCTCGGGAGCTACTGTCTCTTCGAGAGTATACTCGCCGTCGGGAAGATTCTTTATCTTCTTGGAGGATGTGCCCGATGTCCATGTTACGGACTTCTTGTCAGCCGAGAGGTCCTCGGGCTTGATGTCCGTCTTTGTGAGGTCTGTAACAGTGCCCTTGGGAGTTACGAGCGTGAGAGTCATCTCTGCGCCTGCGAGCTCCTCGCTTCCGCCGACCTGCTTCTTGCTTATCTCTACGACAGCATCGTCGAGCATCTCGGTCTTGCCTGTTACATTGCCCTTGTCGTCTACTGTGAACGCGATAGTCTCGTCGTTCTTCTCATAGCCTGCGGGAGCCTTGTCCTCTGTGAGGGTGTATGCGCCTGCGGGGAGCTTGGAGAGGATAGTCTCAACGTCGCCCGATGTGAACGAAACTGCTGTCTTGTCCTCGCTTACCTTGAGTGCAACGTCCTTGCCGCCCTGCTTGGCTGTTACGCCGCTGAGGTCGATGCCGTCCGTTGACTTTACGGTGAGTGTTGCGCCCTTGAGCTCTGCGCCGTTCGATGCCGCCTTCTTGCTGAAGGGAACCTCGATAGCCTTGTCGTCGAGCTCGAGCTTCTCAACGTCTACGAGCTTGCCGTTCTCGTCTATCTCGAAGTCGATAGCCGTGTCGGTAGTGTAGCCGAGAGGAGCTGTGTCCTCGATGAGTGTGTACTTGCCTGCGGGGAGCTTGGAGAGAACTGTCTCCTTCTCGCCCGATGTAAATGTTACTGATGTCTTGTCCTCGCTTACTGTGAGCGTTACGTCGGACTCGCCCTGCTTAGCTGTTACGCCGCTGAGGTCCTTGCCCTCCGTAGACTTTACAGTGAGCTTAGCGCCTGGAAGCTCCTCGCTTCCGCCGCCTGTGACGTCCTTCTTGCTGACAGTGGCTGTGATGAGCTCATCAGTCATATCAACAGAATCAACGTCCTTCTCGTTTATCTGTGTCTTGCCGTCCTCGGTTATAGTGAAGTCGATAGCTGTCGCCTTTACGTATCCGAGAGGAGCAGTATCCTCGATGAGTGTGTACTTGCCTGCGGGAAGCTTGGACATAACTGTCGACTGCTCACCCGATGTGAATGTTACGGAGTGCTTATCCTCGCTTACTGTGAGTTCAACGTCCTTGACGCCCTGTACAGCAGTTACGCCGCTGAGGTCGAGGCTGTCCTTGGACTTCACTGTGAGCTTGGCTCCTGCGAGCTCCTTGGCTGTGCCGCCGCTTATCTCCTTCTTGCTGACAGTTGCCGAGATGAGCTTATCTGTCATATCAACGGAAGCGACGTCCTTCTCGCTTATCTGAGTCTTTCCGTCCTCAGTTACAACGAAGTCGATGGAAGTCGCCTTTGTGTATCCGAGAGGAGCGGTATCCTCGATGAGTGTGTACTTGCCTGCGGGAAGCTGTGAAAGAACGGTCTTTTCAGTGCCCGAGGTGTACGATACTGATGTCTTGTCTGTGCTGAGTTCAAGCGCTACGGCTGTCTCGCCCTGCTTTGCAGTCACGCCGCTGAGGTCCTTGCCGTCATTGGACTTGACTGTCAGCTTAGCGCCTGGGAGCTCCTTGGCTGTGCCGCCGCTTATCTCCTGCTTGCTTATAGTAGCCGTGATGACCTTGTCTGTCATGTCGACAGATGCTACAGCCTTCTCGTCTACAGTTATCTTGCCGTCCTTATCGACTGTGAAGCCGATAGATGTCGCCTTTGTATAGCCGAGAGGAGCGGTGTCCTCGATGAGTGTGTACTTACCTGCGGGGAGCTTGGAGAGGACTGTATCCTTCTCGCCCGATACGAATGTTATCTGACCTGCCTTGGTCTTGTCGAGCTTGGCTGTTACGTCTACGCCGCCCTGTGTAGCAGTCACGCCGCTGAGGTCGGTCGTGGAATCGTCAGCCTTGACTGTCAGCTTAGCGCCGGGGAGCTCCTTGGCTTCGTCGCCGCCGAGACCCTTCTTGCTGATAGTTGCTGTGATGATGTCGTCCTTGAGTACGACCTCCTCGACCTCCTTGCCGCCGACTGTTACCTTGCCGTCTGCGACCTTGAAATCGATGTCAGTCGTTACCTTGAAGCCGTTCGGAGCTGCTTCCTCGTGGAGGGTATATGTACCGTCCTCGGGGTGTACGAGAGTGGGAGCTGTACCGCTCTTCCATACGAGCGTATCGCCTGCTGCGTTCACGAGCTCGCCGTCTGTTGCGACTGCGATGGACTCGGAAGTGAACGTTACCTTTGTAACGCCGTCGGGCTTAACGCCTGTGAGCTTGAGAGTAGCGCCCTTTATCTCGGTGCCGCCCATGTCGGTCTTCTTTATCGGAACGCTTACCTTCTTCTTGGGGTTGTCGAGCACCTGTATCTTATTGGTGCTGTCTGCTCTTATCTCGGAGCCGCCTGTTGTGACAGCCTCGGGAGTGCCCTTGATAAGTCCGTTCTCGACTGTGAATGTGAACTTGGACTCGACCTTCTCAAAGCCCTCGGGAGCTGCTGTCTCTTCGAGAGTGTACTCACCGTCGGGGAGATTCTTGATGCTCTTGGAAGCTGTACCTGATGTCCAGCTTATGGAGAGCTTATCCGTTGAGAGGTCTGCGTCTCCTGTCTGAGTGAGGTCTGTGCCTGTCTTCTTGGGAGTTACGAGCGTAAGAGTCATCTTAGCGCCTGCGAGCTCGCCGCTCTTGCCGACTTCGTTCTTGCTTATCTCGATGAACGCGTCGTCGAGCATTGTAGCTGCGCCTGTAACTGTACCGTCAGCGTTGACTGTGAACTCCACAGTCTGGGGATTTAGCTTGTATCCTGCGGGAGCCGCATCCTCTGTGAGCTCGTACTTGCCCGCGGGAAGCATCGAAAGCGTTGTGGGTACATCGCCAGATGTGAATGTTACTGATGTCTTGTCATCACTGTGAGTGAGTGTTACCTCCTCAGAGCCGCGCTTAGCGGTAACAGCTGAGAGGTCCTTGCCGTCGGCGGACTTGACTGTCAACTTCGCGCCTGCGAGCTCGGAGCTGTTTGCAGCTGCCTGCTTGCTGATGTCAGCTGTGATGACCGAATCCTTGAGCTCGAGCTTCTCAACGCCCTTGAGCTTGCCGTACTCGTCTATCTCGAACGCTATCTCCGTAGCTGTTGTGTAGCCGAGGGGAGCAGTGCTCTCGATGAGCTTGTACTTGCCTGCGGGGAGCTTGGAAAGCACGGTCTTTTCCGTTCCCGATGTGAAGGAAACGGACTTCTTGTCTTCGCTTGTCTTTAAGCCTGTGCCGCCTGATACAGCCTCTACGCCCGAGAGGTCAAGGCCGTCGAGGGACTCTACTGTGAGCAGAGCGCCCGCGAGCTCGGAGCTTCCGCCGCCTGTGATGTCGAGCTTGCTGATTTCGGCTGTGATAGGAGCGTCAAACATTGTAGTATCGCCCTTAACATTGCCGTCCTTGTCAACAGTGAACTCTACCTTCTCACTTGCCTTGGTGAAGCCGAGAGGAGCAGTATTCTCTTCGAGAGTGTACTTGCCCTCGGGGAGCTTGGAAAGAGTTGAAGATGTATCGCCGGAAATAAATGTAATACTGTTGTCGGTTCTGGAATCGAGTGTTCCGCCGCCGCTGAGTGTTACATCATTAAGAGTCTGACCGGGCTTCGGGTTTGTGAGAGTTACAGTAAGCTTAGCGCCCTTGAGCTCTTCACCGCCGCCGACAGCCTGCTTGCTGATAGTAGCGGATACGGGAGCGTCCGCGATAACGAGCATGCTCTTGCCCTTGATCTTACCTGTTTCGGTGATCTCGAACGGTATCTCGGTAACCTTCTTATAGCCGAGAGGAGCAGTATCCTCTATGATCTTGTACTTGCCTGCCTTCAGTCCCGTGATAACTGTGGGAGCTGTGCCCGAAGTGAATGAGATGCTCGGATCAAACATATTAGTTCCGAACTCAAGCTCGACTTCCTTATCACCCTGCTTGGCAGTTACGCCCATAAAGTTGATAAACTGAGGACCATCCAGCTTGATAGTAAGCTTAGCGCCGGGAAGCTCCTCGGAAGTGGAAGCGTCCTTCTTGCTGAACTTAGCATCGAATGTTATTTTGGGAATGGGCTCGTCGGGGAGCTCCTTGAATACAAAGTGCCACTCGGAAGATCTGTTCTCGTAGTAGCCTGCTGTCATGAGCCATCCGCGTGAGGTCTCATCTGTTCTCATCTCCGAATCAGCATTCGGGTTGAGGAAGATACCTGCCGCGTCGTCTATTCTTGCATTCTTTACGGTGTTGAGGTTGTAAACAAGGCTTCTGCAGAATGTATCTGCGCCATTACCACTATCATCGTGGGGGTCTATCTTCTCGCCATCAATGTAGAGGGCAGGATACTTTATCTTTATCCTGTCGTCCTTAGTGTACTTATCATCGAAGTTGAAGATAAGTATCTGACCCTTTTTGAGTCTGATATCGATCTTGGCACAGTCACTCATGAAAGGAACGAGCGGATCTGCATCAACGTAGATATCAGCGCCCTCGGGGAAGCCTGTGCAGTCGATATAAGCGTAATCGTTTACGATTATGGGCTTGATAGTGCTGGGAGTATTAACCAGAGTATCGGAAGTTTCCTTCATCTGGTCGATCATCGGCTGAATGATGTTGTTCTTCATGTCATCCGATTTCTCTTCGGAAACAGTAACGCCGGTACCGTTCATGCCAACGCTCTTTGCACCGTCGCCGTTGTCCGGAACGTGTATCTTAGGAGCGATAGCCTCTGCCCAAGTATCAAGCTTGAATGTACCGGGTTTGTTATCACCGGAAGCCTTGATGTCAGTGGGAGGAACCACTCTGTCAGCTACGAAAGCCGAATCAAATACTTCCTCTTCGATAGTCTCACCGGGAACCCACGGACTCGGCACTGTCTTTATTTCGGAGGGGTAATCGTAGTAGTTCGCAATGTAGATATGACCTGCAAACGGACCTGCAAGGTCGGGAGCCATAACGCTCGCCGTCTGCTCATAGTAGTTTGCAGCGAAGTTTGTCTCTGCGTGTCCGAACTGATTATATCTGTCAGCAACGATACCGAAGTAAACACCGTTGCCAAGGATAGAATCGAATGTCTGGTCAGAGCTGAAGTCAGCCATCTTAAGGTTGAACTTCTTGGTAAATGTTGCTGTTGACTTATCGGGAGAATTAGTCTTTGTCAAAGGCTCCTCGCTTACAACGAACGAAGAGAGCGTATCGCCGTCAGGGATAGCCGCACAATCCGTTCTTGTACCGTTTGAACCGATAGCTCCGCTTATCGTAAGACCTCCGTCGAGAGAGTTCTTAGCTTTGAGGAGTTCAAAGTTGATGCCCTTCTCAGTGCCCTTGTAGCGCTCTAACGGTATTTCTTCTCCGTTATCGCCTATCCAGTGCTGATCCTCAAATGACTGAGGCTCAAGCACAAGCTTATCGGAATTGTCGACAACTATAGGAGCAAGATAGTAAGAATTATTTCCTGTACGATGCTCAACAGTTGCGAGCACGTAATACTTCTCATCTGCAGTAATAGTTGTTTTCTGATCGAAGTTAAATTCGATATTGAGAGCCTTGAGCTGATCCTTGTAAACGTTTATCGCAGAGGAGTTTGCTCCGCCTATTGCCTCGAACGTATACGAAGGAATCGTATCCGTAGCCTTCTCGGTATTAACGCAGTCAGCATACGTATTCAGCTCAGTGTCCTTATCAAGCGTACGGAACAGACGAGCGCCCGCAACATACTTGGACTTATCGTACTTGATCTTTTCGCCTTCGGTTGATGAGCCGTTCTCACCGAAAGGAACGAACTCATTGAAAGTGACAGCCTCCTGATAATACTTAGTGCTGCCGACGCCCTTATTTGAAGCATCGGGTGTCACCTTCTGAATAGCCCAGCCCTTGAGGTCTGTACGCTTCTGAACCGCCTCGGCATTTTCAGCGATGTATGAGAGCAGATAGTAATTATATCCCTCTTTGTCGATGAAGCTTCTGTTACCGTCAACATCATAAACGTTGAGGTCGGCAACGAAAGTTGAAGCCTTAGCAGTTACAGCAACGGTGTCGTTGCCGTAAGCAGCGTCAGGGGTAGGAGTAGTACGAACACTCAGCTCGCTGCTGGGAATGAAGGTATAATCTCCGATAGAATCGACTGCCTCACAGTCCTTGAGCGATGTAGCGTCCTCGAGCGAAAGCTCACCTCCGCTGTTGTTTTTCAGGAGAATACCGTCAACACGCTCAGTAGCGGGCTGACGTCCACCGATCCTTGGTCGGAGCTCATCGCTGAATTTTGCGGAAGTCCAGCTGGAGCCGTCACCGATCTCAAAAAGCTGGTAGTAATCGCGGCTCTCGTCGTCTTTATAGACATAACCGCCGAAAGGATTACTACTGCTTCTGCCCACCGCATGAACGAGAAGGTAATACTCATTGTCGCCGACCTTGACATCAGCAGGATTTCCAGCTTCGTCAACAAAGTTCAGCTGAGCGTAAAGCTCGTTGGCATACTTATACGTAACGTCGTCGGCCTTTTTAAGTGCACCTTCTCTGTCCAGTGAGAAAATGGTCTTGGCGCTGTTGATGTCAGATGTTTCACCAGCCGCCATAGAATTCGGCAACACGTTCGGGAAGAGCGAAACAGCAGTAAGAGCCGCTGTAACGCCGCTAATCAGGCGTTTGCCCAGTGATTTTCTCATGGTTTAATCCCATCCTTTCCATATCATATTTCTAAAAATCAGCAGTTGTCAACCATATTTGTACATACACGTTGACATAGTATGCCCATTTTTGATATCTATATTATAACATAATGTAAACAGGATTTCAAGTATTGACAAAACACTATGTTCAAAAAAATACAATTAAAAAACTGTTTACATTGCACAAAGGGTTCATATGACCCTTTAAACTACATTTTGACGGGATTTTTCGCACTTTCGACCTTTCGGAGCAGTCATCGTCAATTCATTTAATCTCATTGAAGATATAAGTTGCCAACATATGTGCATCATTTGACTTGTATATAATTTTTTTATGGGAAATGTTATTTTGTTCTCAATCTCATACAGCTCCCGCCGCTAAATCCCGTTATTCCTGCGAGTTTAAATTTGTATTTATTATCGCTTTTGTAATGACAATTTGTCACAGATGCAGACAATTTTTGCACCGTCTGTCACCTTCGCGTCCGTCCGAAGTATCAGATAGCGATTGTTCATTTTGCTGTATACAAACGGTCATTTTATTACACGTTTCGGAGTCTGCATTTCCGTCTGATCGCACAAATCAGCGTTTAAAGACGTCCCCAATTTTAAGCAAGCTGCCGACGCACAAGCTTCAGTATAGCTCCCACGCTCTGACGCAGAAAGAGTGTCTATCACTTTATACAGAAAAAACTGACCGTCAACCAGCTTTTTGTTTAACTTATTGTATACAACTTGCAGACAATTACAGGTAGAAAAGGGAACGGCAAGGGGAGCCCCCTTTGGCGGAATCGCAGGTTACCAAATATAAGCCGTTACTTTACGGCTCGGTAGCCCGCTTTTTCCGTTAAGAGGAGCAGCCTAATGCCGTCCCCTTTTCAATTCATAATTCACTATTCATTCAGCGGCTTGCCGCGCAAAAAAGCCCGCTCCTTGCGGAACGGGCTTTACTTGTTAAGGGTTATTGATTATTCGTTGATCTTTGTAACAACGCCTGAACCAACTGTTCTGCCACCCTCACGGATAGCGAAACGGAGTCCCTCTTCGATAGCGATAGGAGTGATGAGCTCAACGTCCATAGCTACGTTATCGCCAGGCATGCACATCTCCTTGTCAGCAGGAAGAGTAACAACACCAGTAACATCAGTTGTTCTGAAGTAGAACTGAGGTCTGTAGTTGTTGAAGAAAGGAGTATGACGGCCGCCCTCTTCCTTCTTCAGTACGTATACCTGACCGCTGAACTTTGTGTGGGGGTGGATCGAGCCGGGCTTGCAGAGAACCTGTCCGCGCTCAACCTGATCTCTTGTGATACCACGGAGAAGAGCACCAACGTTATCACCAGCCTCACAGAAGTCGAGAGTCTTTCTGAACATCTCAAGACCTGTAACAACAGTGTTGAGCTTCTCGTCAGAGAGACCTACGATCTCTACAGGCTCGTTTACGTTGAGCTTTCCGCGCTCTACTCTACCTGTAACAACGGTACCACGACCGGAAATGGTCATTGTATCCTCGATAGGCATGAGGAAGGGCTTAGCATCGTCTCTCTCAGGGCTGGGGATGTACTCATCAACAGCGTCCATGAGGTCGAGGATCGGCTTGTAAGCGGGATCGCTAAGATCGTCGGGAGCGTTAAGAGCTGCAAGAGCAGAACCCTTGATGATAGGTGTATCATCGCCGGGGAAGTCATAGCTGGTGAGAAGGTCACGGATGTCCATCTCAACGAGCTCGAGGAGCTCCTCATCGTCAACCTGGTCAGCCTTGTTCATGAATACAACGATTGCAGGAACGCCAACCTGACGAGCGAGAAGGATGTGCTCTCTTGTCTGAGCCATAGGACCATCAGAAGCAGCAACAACGAGGATAGCACCATCCATCTGAGCAGCACCTGTGATCATGTTCTTAACGTAGTCAGCGTGACCAGGGCAGTCAACGTGAGCGTAGTGACGCTTGTCTGTCTCGTACTCAACGTGAGCTGTGTTGATTGTGATACCACGCTCTCTCTCCTCGGGAGCCTTATCGATCATATCGTAAGCCTCGTACTGTGCCTGACCCTTCAAAGCGAGAGTCTTTGTGATAGCAGCTGTAAGAGTGGTCTTACCGTGGTCAACGTGTCCGATAGTACCAATGTTTACATGGGGTTTGGTTCTTTCAAATTTAGCCTTAGCCATTGGAAATTTCCTCCTTAATATAGAAAAATACAGAAATCTGTATATATATTATAACAGATTGTTCTGGTAAATTCAAGTGTTTTGGAGAAAAATATTTCTCCAAAACACATGATTTTGTTGATAATTGCCTTTTTAAGCCATTATTCAGCAATATAAAGGACTTAGTTCTTGCTTCTGGAAGCCATGATCTTCTCGGCAATGCTCTTCGGTACTTCCTGGTAGCTGTGGGGCTCCATTGTGTACTGACCGCGTCCCTGTGTGTTGGAACGGAGGTCTGAAGTATAGCCGAACATTTCAGAAAGCGGAACGAGAGCGTCGATCTGAACAGAGCCTGTTCTTGCTTCCTGACCCTGTATCTGACCGCGGCGTGAGCTGAGGTCACCGATAACAGTACCTGTATAGTCGTCGGGAACGATTACTGCAACCTTCATTACAGGCTCCATAAGGATAGCGTTCGCCTGCTTGAGAGCTTCCTTGAACGCGATAGAACCTGCGATCTTGAATGCCATTTCCGAAGAGTCTACCTCATGGTAAGAACCGTCGTACAGCTCTACCTTGACGTCAACGACCTCGTAGCCTGCGAGTATACCGGACTTCATAGCGCCCTGGATACCAGCGTCAACAGCGGGGATGTACTCCTTCGGGATAGAACCGCCGACAACGGCGTTCTTGAACTCGTAACCCTTGCCGGACTCGTTGGGCTCTACGCGGATCTTGACGTGACCGTACTGACCCGAACCGCCCGACTGCTTCTTGTACTTGTAGTCGATATCGGCTGTGCCCTTGATAGTCTCCTTGTATGCAACCTGAGGAGCACCAACATTAGCCTCGACCTTGAACTCACGGAGGAGGCGGTCAACGATAATGTCAAGGTGGAGCTCACCCATGCCGGCGATGATAGTCTGACCTGTTTCCTCGTCAGTCCATGTCTTGAAAGTAGGATCCTCTTCAGCAAGCTTTGCGAGGGCGATACCCATCTTCTCCTGACCAGCCTTTGTCTTGGGCTCGATAGCGAGCTGGATAACAGGCTCGGGGAATTCCATGGATTCGAGGATTATGGGGTGCTTTTCATCACAGAGAGTATCACCTGTTGTGGTGTTCTTGAGACCAACAGCTGCGGCGATATCGCCCGAGTAAACAGTTGTGAGGTCCTTTCTGTGGTTAGCGTGCATCTGAACGATACGTCCGAAGCGCTCCTTGCTGTCCTTGGTAGCATTCAGAACGGAGTCGCCCTGATTTATGATACCTGAGTAAACGCGGAAGAACGCGAGCTTACCAACGAACGGGTCTGTAGCGATCTTGAATGCGAGAGCTGCAAACGGCGCGTCATCGGAAGAGGGTCTCTCCTCCTCGGCATCTGTATCGGGATTAACGCCCTTGATAGCGGGAACGTCGAGCGGAGAAGGCATATAGTCGATGATAGCATCGAGGAGCTTCTGAACGCCCTTGTTCTTGTATGAAGTACCGCAGCATACAGGTACCATTTCGTTAGCTATAGTAGACTTTCTGATGCAGTGCTTTATCTCTTCCTGAGTGAGCTCTTCGCCGTCGAGGTACTTCATCATGAGCTCCTCGTCCTGCTCTGCAACGTGCTCTACCATATCGTCGTGGTACTTCTGAGCGAGTTCCTTCATATCCTCGGGGATATCCTCTACCTTGATATCAGTACCGAGGTCATTTGTGTAGATGTAAGCCTTCATCTCAACGAGGTCGATAAGTCCTCTGAATTCGTCCTCAGCACCGATGGGGAGCTGAATCGGAACGGCATTACACTTGAGTCTGTCCTTCATCATGTCAACGACACGATAGAAGTCGGCACCCATGATATCCATCTTATTTACATAAGCCATACGGGGTACCTTGTAGTTATCAGCCTGACGCCAAACGGTCTCAGACTGAGGCTCAACGCCTCCCTTAGCGCAGAGAACGGTTACAGAGCCGTCGAGTACGCGGAGTGAACGCTCAACCTCAACAGTGAAGTCAACGTGTCCGGGAGTGTCGATGATGTTAAGTCTGTGGCCTGCCCAGTAGCAAGTTGTAGCAGCGGAGGTAATTGTGATACCGCGCTCCTGCTCCTGCTCCATCCAGTCCATGGTAGCGCTACCCTCGTGAGTCTCACCGATCTTGTGGTTTACACCGGTGTAGAAAAGGATACGCTCGGTAGTCGTGGTCTTACCTGCATCGATATGAGCCATGATACCGATATTTCTGGTGTTTTCAAGCGAACAATCTCTTGCCATATTATCCTCCTTGACCGATTACCAACGGTAGTGAGCAAACGCCTTGTTTGCCTCAGCCATCTTGTGAGTATCGTCACGCTTCTTGCAGGCGCCGCCTGTTCCGTTGAGCGCGTCGAGGATCTCACCGGCAAGTCTTTCCTTCATTGTCTTCTCGTTTCTCTCTCTGGAATACTTTGTTATCCAGCGGAGACCGAGTGTCTGACGTCTCTCAGGTCTAACCTCCATAGGTACCTGATAAGTAGCACCGCCGAGACGGCGAGCCTTTACCTCGAGCTCAGGCATGATATTCTCCATAGCCTGCTCGAATACCTCCAGAGCGTCCTTGCCTGTCTTTTCAGCTACGATGTCGAATGCACCGTAAACTATCTTCTGTGCAACACCCTTCTTACCATCAAGCATAATGTTGTTGATAAGGCGTGTTACGAGCTTTGAGTTGTATACAGGGTCCTGTAATACATCACGCTTTGCGATATTACCTCTTCTTGGCATTTCGCTTCCCTCCTTCACATAGATTCATGAATTCATAGGTACTCGTACCGCTGCGGTTACTGCTCCGCGTGTGGAGCTCCGCTTCGCCGCAGGGTATGTTTGCAGCCAATGCAGAGGGAATATAGCGATCTATATATCATCTCCGCATTATTCTGCGGCAGTAGTTATCCTATTTTAATATGAGTGCGGCAGTATTTATACAGCATATCCGCGCGCTGTGCAGAAAAACTTACTTCTGCTTGGGCTTCTTTGCACCGTACTTGGAACGAGCCTGATTGCGGTTAGCAACACCCTGAGCGTCGAGAGCGCCTCTGATGATGTGGTAACGCACACCGGGGAGGTCCTTAACACGTCCGCCTCTGATGAGAACGACGCTGTGCTCCTGAAGGTTGTGGCCGATACCGGGGATGTAAGAAGTTACCTCGTAGCCATTTGTGAGCTTAACTCTGGCGATCTTTCTCATAGCTGAGTTAGGCTTCTTAGGTGTAGCCGTTCTTACAGCTGTGCAGACGCCTCTCTTCTGAGGAGAGCTCTGGTCGATCTGAGTCTTCTTCTTAGCATTGTAACCCTTCTGGAGTGCAGGAGCTGTGGACTTTGTCTCAAGGTCCTTTCTTCCCTTACGTACGAGCTGGTTAAATGTAGGCATAATCTTCCTCCTTTTTTAGATATTATGAGTGCATATTACAGCACACTAAGATATTATATCCAAAAAAAGGCGGCTTGTCAAGAGAAAATCTCAAAAAAGCCGCTCTTTTCGTTATATTTGGTTATTTGCACAGTCCCGCCGACCATGCCGCGGAACATATAGGGCAAATTTGTCTATTTCCCGCGCGAGTGTACGCCGCTCAGTCTTTCTTTCTCGCAAACAGCAGTATCAGCGGGTATATCTCCAGTCGTCCGAGGAGCATATCGAAGCAGAGCACTACCTTCGAGAAGGAGTCGAGTCCGCCGAGGTTGCCCGAGGGGCTGAATCTGCCAACGCCGAAGCCGATGTTGTTCATACAAGTGATGACCGCCGAGAGGTTCTCCTCTATCGAGAAGCGGTCGTGCGAGATAAGGAGCACCGATATCGCCATAAGGAGCATGAAGAGTATGAAATAGTTGGAGGCACCGCGTACAACGTCCTTTTCCACGGGCTTGCCGTCCATTTTTATCGTTGCTACGGCGCGGGGGCTGACGATATATTTCAGCTCGCGGATACCCGTCTTGACGATTATCATTATTCGTGCGACCTTCATGCCGCCGCCCGTCGAGCCCGCACACGAACCCACGAACATCAGCAGGAGCAGAAGCGTCTGCGCGAATACAGGCCACTGTCCCGTGTCGGTAGTAGAGAAGCCCGCCGAGGTTATCGTTGAAGCGACCATGAAGAAGGAGCGTCTCAGCGCCTCGGGTATGGAGTCATACTGCTTCATGACGGTCAGCGTGATGATGCCCGTCGCAAGTATGATTATGCCGAAATAGGTGCGTACCTCCTCGTTCTTGTACGCGAGCGAGAACTTCTTTATCAGTATATAGTAGTAGAGGTTGAAATTGACTCCGAAGAGTATGATGAACACCGCAACGACCATTTCGATGAAGGGACTGTTGTAGTGACCGATGCTGTCGTTCCACATTGAGAAGCCGCCCGTACCCGCCGACGAACACGCGTGTATTATCGCGTCGTACAGCGGCATACCGCCTATGACGAGCATTCCCGTCTCAGAGAGCGTGAGCGCGATATATATGCCGTAGAGTATGCGTGCCGAGAAGCTCGACTTTGACACGAGTCTGCCGACGTTCGGTCCCGCGCACTCCGCACGCATCATGTGCATGGTTCGCGAGTCGTTGCTCGACATTATCGCCAGCACGAACATCAGCACGCCCATACCGCCCAGCCAGTGAGTAAACGCCCTCCAGAACAGACAGCACCGCGACATTGCCTCGACGTTGCCGAGGACGGTGGCTCCCGTGGTCGTGAAGCCCGATACGGTCTCGAACAGGGCGTCGAAGTAGTTGGGTATCTCTCCCGAGATAACGAACGGCAGAGCTCCTATCGCGGACATCGCTATCCACGACGCGGCAACGCTGACGAATCCCTCCATCGAGTAGACGGTGTTGTCGCTCGGCTTCTTTATCGTGAACGCGAAGGCTATAGCCATCGTAATCACGAACGGTATCAGGAACGAAAGCAGTATGTGGTGCTCATGGTATACGAGTCCCACGCCTATCGGGAGGAGCATACACAGTCCCACTACCTTCAGTATCTGACCCATTATATAGGTTATCATTCTGTAGTTCATGATGTTACCGCAGCATCTCCCTTTTAGTCGAAAATTTCCTTGAGGTCGCCGAAGCCGCGGTTAGTCGTGACAACGACCACGCTGTCGTTCACCATGAGACAGTCGTCGCCCTTCGGTATGATGAGCTCATTGCCGCGGACTATGCTCGCGATGAGTATGCCCTGCCTGAGCTTCATTTTCTTCAGAGGTACTCCCACGTAGTCCTTGTGCTCGCGGATAACGAACTCTATCGCCTCGAGCTTGTCATTGACGAGCCTGTACAGCGTCGTTACGTTGTTTCCTGCGGAGTTCTGCTTCGCGCGGACGTACTGGAGTATCTGGTTTACGGTTATGTCCTTGGGCGAGATGATGCTGTCGAGGTCGAGGGTGTCCGTGAGCTGCATGAGCGTCATGCGGTTTACCTTCGTGACTACCTTCTCGACGCCGTTGTTCTTCGCAAGGAGCGAGAGGAGGATATTCTCCTCGTCTATACCCGTCAGGGTGACTACCGCGTCGGCGTCGTATACACGCTCCTCCTTGAGGATATCGTGGTCTGTGCCGTCCGCGTGTATTACGCTGACCTTGTTCAGGCGCTCGCTCAGCTCGAGGCAGCGCCTCTCGTCGACCTCGATTATCTTGACCTTCACGCTCATCTCGCGGAGCTGCTGAGCGAGGTGATATCCCACTCTGCCGCCGCCGATGAGGACTGCCGACTTCACGCGCTTCTCGCGGTATGCGGCGCTGATGCTCTTGAAGAACTTGACCATATTGCTGTGCGAGGCGGTCATGTGGATCTTGTCGCCCGCCTTGAGGATAAAGCTGCCGTTCGGGATAACGACCTCGTCGCCGCGCTGCACCGCACATATGAGGACGTCGAGCCTCAGCCTGCGGGAGAGCTGTGTGAGGGCGACGTTATCGAGTATGCTGCCGCTCGTTATGCGAATCTCGGCGAGGTCTACCCTGCCCTTTGCGAAGGATTCGATGTTGATAGCCTCGGGGTAGCGGAGCACCTTTGCTATCTCGTTCGCAGCGTTGAAATCGGGGTTTACCATCATGCTGATACCGAGCTCCTCACGCATGAAAACGAGCTGCTTGTCAAATTCGGGACTTCTCACGCGCGCGATACAGTGACGCGCCTTCATCTTCTTTGCGATGAGACATGAGAGGATATTGACCTCGTCCGAGCTTGTGACCGCGATAAAAATATTGCACCTGTCAACGCCCGCCTCGTCGAGAACGTCGGTCTGAAGGCAGTTGCCTACGATGCCCTTAACGTCGTAGTCGTTGACGATAGAGTTTATCTTTACTTCGTTGCTGTCGATGACAGTGACATTGTGCTCGTCGCAGAGCACCTCGGCAAGTGCGCAGCCAACTTTGCCGCCGCCGACTATGATAATTTCCATAATTCCTCCAGAAATACGAAAAAAAGTGGTAAGGTATAACACCTCAGAATAATTATACAACCAATTAAATGATTTGTCAAGAGCCAGACGAGCGGCGGTTCGGATGTAGTGGCGGCGGAACGCCGCTCGCAAATCCGCGAATCGGTTGCTGAAACATTCTGTAGGGGCGCCCTTCGGGCGTCCGCAAATCCCGAAAACACCAACGGTATTGTTTTGTAGGGAGCGCCGCAGCCAACGGCTGCACGTACCCTCTGTCAGCTTCGCTGACATCTCCCTACACTGTAGGGAGTCACTCGGCGCTCCGCATTAAAACGGTGCATCCTCGCCTCATTTACCATTTGTTTCGGATCCGTTTGTTGTCCGTGAAGGGCAAAGGAGACAACCTTCGGGACAAGGAGGGGGAGAAAAAGAAAACTGGAACAAAAATCGACATTTCTCCCCCTCCTTTTCCCTACGGTTTTCCCCTTTGAATCTCTTTTCCCTCTCCCTTTTTCTCCTCCTCAT
>Ga0310691_10002133_pt1 | contig 27336 bp, 18 predicted proteins | sample 176DNAGHGlowgp2_FD_203887 | JGI IMG/M metagenome (GOLD analysis project Ga0310691, IMG submission 203887) | Sheep rumen microbial communities from Palmerston North, Manawatu-Wanganui, New Zealand - 1766 DNA GHGlow gp2 (v2) (version 2) | ecosystem: Host-associated > Mammals > Digestive system >... | reverse complement strand
ACCACATTCTATCCCAGCCGAATCCTCTAATCACAGGGGCATTCTTGTGCTCTTCAGCATAGGTTTTCAGTTTCTCCTGAATCAGCTTGACCACACCGTCGGGGGTGTCAGTCTCAGGATTTGGTACGATATGGCTAAAGCTGCACGTGCCGTACTTCAGCACAGCTTGCGCATGATGCAAATGCGCGTCTCCGAGACCGGGAATAACGCTCTTCCCTTTGCAGTCAATGACCTCTGTGGTATCCCCAATCCAATCAGTGGCACCTGTCTCATCTCCAACGTATGCTAATTTGCCGTCTTTGATAACGAGTGCCTCCGCATGCGTTTCTGTTCCATCCAATGCAACGGAATAAACTTTTGCGTTCCTATAAACTTTGTCTGCTGTCTCTTTCATTGTTTTGCTGCTTTATTTGACTATTTGTCTTTTATAGTTGTCACCATAATCCAACACCTGCGCATCAGCGCCTGCGAGCTGCTTCGCTTCTTTTGCACTGCCGATATAGGCAAATATGCCGTTCTTCACTAACGCGGCCTTGGCAAAGGGGCGCTTTTCATCCATCGTGATGATGTTGCCGAGAATAATCGATTTTTTCATTGCTACATTATTTTTAAGAATAGACATATTTGCACTTGCAAAATTAGCAATATTCCCTAAAAAAAGAATCACGGTTCATGCCTTGAACCGTGATTCTTGCTGATTTCGTAACTTTTTTTTTTGATTTCGCAACTTTAGGGTTCTCCAAGCCCTTTCATCCAAGCTTTCACCGACTTTCCCGTCTTGCGCTTAACAACATCACTAAAAGTGCTATAACTGCGGTAGCCGCTCTCTAAAGCCAACTGCTGGATGGTGTATGAACGCTGAGTGTCTAAAGCCTCGCGATAGAGATGGACGAAATGATTGATGCGTAAATCGTTGATATAGTTATTGTAGGTGGTGCCCTGACTGGAAAAATACTGGCTGAGATAAAGACGGTTGGTACCGATGGATTTGGCCAGTTGGGCAAGGGTCATGTCGTGCTGTAAATAGAGTTGGTTATCTATGCAATGCTGCTGAAGCAACAGTCCGATGTTCTTGGACATGCCAAGCGGCAAGGCCGGGCGATTAGGCATGGATGATGAAAGGTCATTGTCTTCCTCTTTCTCGGTAGTGGGCATTTCTTCTGCCGTATCATTATCAGGGATGCTCAGGTCGCTTAACGTTTCTACCCGCCACAAGAGATAGCCGAGAAGCACGATGTAAAACACCTGATAAGCGTAGTGGAAAAGTGGGGCATCGCCTACAACCGTATATAAAACGAACACCAGCAGCATGAAGGCCAGTACCACAAAACTCTGCCACACCTCCTTGTGCTCCAAATCGGCATAGTTGTCGCGCAGCCAACGTCCGTATTGTCTCGCCGCGCGAACCATATATATCGCGATACATACGCACAACAGCAGCAGATAGACATAAAGCATCGGAACAACAGTATAACTAAGGGTGGCAATGCAGAATACCGCTCCTACAACCAACGGTACTGTCATCAAAGCAATGGGCCACAGTGGCCGCCGGCGGTCTTGCAGCATGTTGAGCATGACGATGATGACCAAAGGCACAACTACGCTGTCAAGCAATCCGCCTATAAGGTCGGTCATCACAATATCCTCAACGGAGGTAAGAAAGAATATCTGCATATACCACAAGTGGCACAAGGCAGTGGCGGCAAAATAGGCGGCCGTCCACCGACGCAGGCGGACTGGCGGTGTAACGTCACGGGCAAAGGCGTTGCCCTGACGGAACAGCAGATAGCAGCAAGCTACCAGAAACAGTGCTGACACTACGGCATATAGCATGCCAAAGAGGGTATCCTCTCGAATCTGTTCGTACATAATCGTTTTGCTTCAGCAGTTTCTTGCCTTCATGATACATATTATGAATTATGTGTGCAAAGATAAGAAAAAAAGGTAAAAATGAATAGTGAAAAGTGAAAAATTTGCTTCCGCAGCGGATGTTTTTCACTTTTCATTTTTCTCTTTTCCCTTAATTTCGTACCTTTGCATAAGATTAACACTTCAAGTTTCGCATGTTAAGTAGATATATGAAGTTAAAGGGAGATAGCCGCTTGTCAGCGGCAGGAGATAGAGGACATTACGCTGTCTGTTGTTATTCTGCAGTAAAGCAAATGTCTTTTATCTACCTCTATCTTCTTCTAACTCCCTCTATCTACAAAGCAAACGGAACTTCCGAAACTTAAAAGATTAACACATAATTGTCTATAGATGAAACTGAAATTCTCGATACACTATAGGACAGCATGGGGCGAGAGCCTGCACGTGGTGGTGAAATTCCACAGCCAGGACGGCACGACCAGGCGGCAGGACCTGACCATGCTGACCGACGACGGCGACCTGTGGAGCATAGAGACGGCAGCGCTGATGAGCCGCCAGCACCCCGTGGCCTACATCACCTACCACTATGAGGTACACGACGGCGAAGGAAGGGTGCTGAGAAGGGAGTGGGACGGGGTGCCACGGACATACCACTTCGACGCGACAAAGGACTATGTGTTTCCTGACGCGTGGCATGACCGTCCGCTGGCCTACCACCTCTACAGCAATGCCTACCGCACAGCCGTAGGCATGCCGCGCGACGAACGGGTGAAGCCGCTGGCTCTGCCGCTGTTCAGACGTACGGTGGTGTTTCGCGTGTCGGCCCCCCAGGTGCAGCAAGGCCAGTCGGTGGCCGTCTGTGGCAGCCACCCGGCACTGGGCTCATGGAGCCCCAGCCGTTACCTGAAGATGCACTATGCCGGTCAGGGCGAGTGGCTCCTGTCGGTGAACGCCCTGGGCTTCGACATGGCGATAGAATACAAGTTCGTGGTAGTAGACGACGCTACCCACGAGCTGCTCCGCTGGGAGGAGGGCGACAATCGCGTGATGACACCACCAGACTCCCCCACCCCACAACCAATAGTGGCCGACGGCCAGGTGCTGGTACTCTATGGCGACCACCTGCGGCTGGCCGAGACAGCATGGCGTGCAGCAGGCGTCTGTGTGCCGGTGTTCTCACTGCGTAGCGAGCACTCGTATGGTGTGGGCGACTTCGGCGACCTGCGCCGGCTGGTAGACTGGACGGTGGCTACAGGCATGAAGGTCATCCAGACGCTGCCCGTCAACGACACCACAACGGACGGCCGCTGGCACGACTCCTATCCGTATAACATTGTGAGTGCCTTCGCCCTGCATCCGCACTATGTGGACCTGGAAACTGCCGGCGAGCTGCGCGAGAAGCAGCAGATGACGATGTTCCGCCGCCGTCAGCAGGAGCTGAACGCCCTGCCATACAGCGACTATGAGGCCGTGGAGCGGGTGAAGATGGAATACCTGCATGCACTCTACGACGAACAGGGTGCCAAAGTGGCGGCCCTGACGGACTACAAGGAGTTTGTAAAAGACAACGAGGCGTGGCTGAAGCCATACGCAGAATATTGTGCGACGAAGCACCAGCACGGTCAGCAGAACCAAGGTGAACAGCACAGCCAACACAGCCCACAGTCCTTCACCTATTTTGTGCAGTATCTGTTGCACAGCCAGCTGAAGGGGGTGGCCGACTATGCCCGCAAGAAGGGCATAGTGCTCAAGGGCGACCTGCCCATTGGTGTCAACCGCGAGAGTGCCGAGACATGGAGCCACCCGGAACTGTTCAACCTCGACGAACAGGCAGGAGCACCCCCCGACAGCTTCTCGAAGACGGGCCAGAACTGGGGATTCCCCACCTACCACTGGCCAGACGAGGACAACGGACAGCGGCAGAAAGCCCACCAGCATGCCACCTCACTGACCGACTGGTTTGAAGCACGCATGCACCATCTGGCACAGTATTTCGATGCGCTGCGCATAGACCACGTGCTGGGATTCTTCCGCATCTGGGAGATACCATGCCATGCCGTCGACGGACTCCTGGGCCACTTCTCGCCGGCATTGCCGCTGACAGTGGACGAGATAGCCTACTTCGGACTGACGTTTCACAAGGAGCTTTACACCAAGCCATTTATCAACGACCGCCTGTTAGAGCGCCTTTTCGGCATCCATGCCCAGTATGTGCGCGACACATTTCTCACCCGCAAGGCATACAACCTTTACGACCTGCGCGACGACTATGCCACCCAACGGCAGGTGGCAGATGCCTTTGCCGACCGGCGCGACGAGAACAGCCTGTGGATAAGAGACGGACTGATAAGGCTTATCAGCGACGTGCTGTTTTTAGAAGACCCTCACCGCCCTGGCATGTACCACCCGCGCATCGGTGTCATGAGCGAACCCATCTACGAAGCGCTGTCGGCCGACGAGAAGGATGTCTTTGCACGCCTGTACAACAACTACTTCTTCCAGCGCCACTCGTTCTTCTGGGGTCAGCACGCCCTGAAGCGGCTGCCTGCCGTGCTGCACAACAGTCGTATGCTGGTGTGTGGCGAGGACCTGGGCATGCTGCCCGACTGTGTGAAGCCCGTGCTCGACGAGTTGCGCATACTGACGCTCGAAATTCAGCAGATGCCCAAGCATGAGGGTTTTGAGTTTGCCCACCTCGATGCTAACCCCATACGTTCGGTGGCCACCATCTCGACCCACGACATGGCACCCCTGCGGCTCTGGTGGGAGGAAAGCCCAGAGCGCCGGCAGCGCTACTATACCACCATGCTGCAGAAAGAAGGACGGGCACCCGTTCACCTGCCCGCCCATCTGGCCGAGGAAATCATTGCCCGCCACCTCTACTGCCCTTCAATGCTCTGCATTCTCTCCCTACAGGACTGGCTGGCCATGGATAGCGAGCTGCGTGCCCCGCAGGCCGCAGACGAGCGCATCAACACACCCAGCAACCCCTATAACCGCTGGCAGTGGCGCATGCACCTGACCATTGAGGAGCTCATGCAGGCCACCCGCTACAACCAAAAGCTGCGCACCATGATGGTACGCAGCAAGCGGGTGTAAATTTTATTCGAGAAGGGAGAAAGGAGGAAGGAGATTGGCTACGTAATTAAACGGATTGGGCTATTCTCCTTTCTCCTTACTCGATACTCCCCCTACTAATTCCTGAATATCAGTCCTTCGCCGAACTCATCGACAATGATAGGCTTCGTGCGGTCTACCTCATCGGCAAGTATCTTACGCGAGAGGTCGTTGAGCACCAGGTGCTGGATGGCCCGCTTCACGGGTCGTGCACCGAAGTCAGGGTCGTAGCCCTCGTGTGCCAAGTAGCTGATGGCTGCATCGGTGACCTGCAGACTGATGCCCTGTTGCTGTAGCATGTCGGCCACGCGGTTCATCTGCAGGCGCACCACGTCGGCTATCTGTTGCTGGCTCAGTTGCTCGAAGGTGATAATCTCGTCAATACGGTTAAGAAACTCCGGGCGCATAGTCATGCGCAGCTGTTCGCGTGTGGCATTGCTGGTCATGATGATGATGGTGTTCTTGAAGTTGGCCGTACGGCCCTTGTTGTCGGTCAGTCGTCCGTCGTCAAGCACCTGCAGCAGGATGTTGAACACGTCGGGGTGTGCCTTTTCTATCTCGTCGAACAGCACCACACTGTATGGTTTGCGGCGCACGGCCTCCGTCAGCTGACCGCCCTCGTCATAGCCCACATAGCCCGGAGGCGCACCGATGAGTCGTGACACGGTATGCTTCTCCTGATACTCAGACATGTCTATACGCGTCACCATCTGCTCGTCGTTGAACAGATACTCGGCCAGTGCCTTGGCCAGTTCGGTCTTACCGACACCCGTGGTGCCGAGGAAGATGAACGAGGCAATAGGCCGCTTGGGGTCCTGCAGGCCGGCACGGCTGCGGCGCACGGCATCGCTGACGGCACGGATGGCCTCGTCCTGGCCTATGACACGCTTGTGCAACTCCTCCTCCAGGTGCAGCAGCTTGTCGCGTTCGCTCTGCATCATGCGCGTCACTGGTATGCCCGTCCAGCGCGACACCACCTCGGCTATGTCGTCGGCAGTCACCGCGCCCTCCAGCCCTCCGCCGGTGGGCGACGCCTTCATCTGTGCCTGCAGGGTGTCCAGTTCCGCCTCCTTCTGCTTCAGCAGTCCGTAGCGTATTTCGGCCACACGTCCGTAGTCGCCCTCGCGTTCGGCACGCTCAGCCTCGAACTTCAGCTGTTCTATGCTTTCCTTCGTCTGCTGATACTTGTCCGAGAGCGACTTCACGCTCTCCCACTGTGCACGCATCTGCGTCTCCTGTTCGCGCAGCTCGGCTATCTGCTTGTCCAGCAGCTGCAGCTTCGAGTCACCGCCAGAACTGGCGTCAGCAGTGGTTTCACGGCGTATGCTCTCACGCTCTATCTCCAACTGTGCCCTCCGACGAATAATCTCGTCGAGCTCCTCAGGCACCGAGTCGCGCTCCATGCGCAGCTTGGCGGCAGCCTCATCCATCAGGTCAATGGCCTTGTCAGGCAGGAACCTTTCCGAGATGTAGCGCTCCGACAGCTGTACGGCAGCGATACAGGCATCGTCCTGTATACGCACCTTGTGGTGATTCTCGTAGCGTTCCTTCAGTCCTCGCAGTATGCTGATGGCCGACAGTTCGTCGGGCTCGTCGACCATAACCGTCTGGAAGCGTCGCTCCAGGGCCTTGTCCTTCTCGAAGTACTTCTGATACTCGTTGAGCGTGGTGGCACCGATGGCCCTCAGCTCGCCACGTGCCAGCGCCGGTTTCAGGATGTTGGCGGCATCCATGGCTCCCTCGCCGCCGCCGGCTCCCACCAGGGTATGTATCTCGTCGATGAACAGAATGATGCGTCCGTCGGCCTGTGTCACCTCGTTGACGACCGCCTTCAGCCGTTCCTCAAACTCACCTTTGTACTTCGCACCGGCTACCAGTGCGCCCATGTCGAGCGAATAGAGCTGCTTGTCCTTCAGGTTCTCTGGCACGTCGCCACGCACGATACGTCCGGCCAGTCCCTCGACGATGGCCGTCTTGCCCGTGCCCGGCTCACCGAGCAGTATGGGGTTGTTCTTCGTACGCCGTGAGAGAATCTGCAGCACGCGGCGTATCTCGTCGTCGCGTCCGATGACGGGGTCCAGCTTGCCCTGGCGTGCCAGCGACACCAGGTTCTTGGCATACTTCTCCAGTGACTGGTAGTTGTCGTCGGCCGACTGCGACTGCACCTTCTGTCCCTGACGCAGTGCCTGGATGGCGGCCCGCAGCTCCTTTTCGGTGATGCCGGCATCCTTCAGGATACGTCCGGCCGTCTGACCGTCGGTGAGCAGTGCCAGCAGCATCGGTTCGCACGACACGAACTCGTCGCCCAACTGGCGGGCATAGTCCTGCGACTTGAGCAGCACGGTGTTGGTGGCCGAACCCAGGTAGGGTTCGCCGCCGGTCACACGCGGCAGGTGGTCGAGCTCGCTGCTGACGAGGGTGTCTATCTGCTGACTGTTGACACCGAGCTTTTGAAAGAGAAAGGCGGTCACGTCGTGTGCCTTGTTCATGATGCCTGCCAGCAGGTGAACCGGCTCTATGGTCTGCTGGCCACGGCGTTGTGCGGTGTTGACGGCCTCCTGTACCGCCTCCTGCGCCTTGATGGTAAACTTGTCTAATGTCATACGTTTGTCCTCCTAATATTATTTATTTGCTTTATACATTACGGTGGGCATGTCTGCCTACCGCCTTCAGACAAACGCTGTGCCGACCACAGAAAGCCGACAAAACGGCAGTCGTGCGTGCCATTTTGTCGGCTTACCTTGTCGTGGCCTATGGTCTTTTGGCTTACAGCCCGTGGCCGTCGGCCTATTTACAAAGCTTGCAGCCCTCACATTTGTTCAGTTCGCCCTTGAAGCGCTTCTCCACCAGATAGTGCAAGCGGTCGCGCAGAGGCTCCAGCTGCAGTTTGTCGACCACCTCGTTGATGAAGGCGTTCTGCAACAGCAGGCGTGCCTCGCGCAGGGTGATGCCGCGCTGCTGCATGTAGAACAGGGCGGCGGCGTTGAGCTGTCCTACCGTCGAGCCGTGGGCACACTTCACGTCGTCGGCATAGATTTCCAGCATGGGCTGGGTGTACATGCGTGCCTCGCGGGTGGCACAGAGGTTCTGGTTGGTCATCTTCGACTCGGTCTTCTGTGCGCCCTGCTCCACCAGCACCCTGCCTGCGAAGGCACCCGTGGCCTGTTCGTCGAGCACATACTTATAGAGCTCCTGGCTGGTGCAGTGGGTGGCATGGTGGGTGATGAGCGTGTTATTGTCGACATGCTGCTGCTTGTCGGCTATGACGCATCCGTTGCATGAACACTCTGCACCCTGACCCATGAGCTGCAGGTCGAGCTTGTTGCGGGTGATACCGTTGTGCAGTGTCAGCACGTTATGACACACGCTGCTGTCGGCCTCCTGGCGTATGTAGACATTGCTCACGCGGACGTTCTTGGCGTGCGTCTCCTCCATGCAGTAGAGGTCGAGGCGTGCTCCCTGGCCCACAAACGCCTCGATGACCTGCGTGGCCAGAAAGCGGTGGTCGTCGGCCGTGTGGTCGCAGAACAGCAGCTTGGCCTCGGCGCCGGGCTCCATGACGATGAGTACGCGGCGGTTGACCATCAGGTCGACGTCGGCGCGCAGGATGTTGATGACCTGCACACAACGTTCTACCACGGTGTTGCGGGGCACGTAGACCAGCAGTCCGTCTTGTGTCAGCATGGTGTTCAGGCTGGTCACCCCGTCGTTGTCGGCACCGGCCAACTGATTGTAGTAGCGGGCTACGTCGGCAGGCAGCCGTGGCAGCAGCTCCCTTAGCGACCCGATGACCACGCCCTCAGGCAGCAGTCGTCCGGCATTTACGGCCCCGCCATCCTTGCCTATCGGGCCACCAAGCTGTCGCTCTTCGTCGGCGCTGCGTGCTGCTTCGCCGGTGTTCGGACGTGCCTTGAGTGCATTGCGCCCTGCCGTGTCAGCATTGCGTGCCGGGCTATATGGATCGTCGTTGACCACGAAGTAGAGCAGTGTCGAGAGGTTAGGCACGTCGCAGCGGAAGGCATCGTAGGGATTGACGGGAATGGGCAGCCGCTTTAAGTTGAGCCCATAGTTGGGCGCAAACAGCGCCTGCATGTCAGTGTACTTGTAGCGTTCCTCCTTGCGAGTGGGGAAACCCAGGGTCTTAAAGCGCTCGTATGCCTGTCGGCGCACGTCGTTCATCACGTCGCACGAGTGGGCGTTCAGCATGTCGCCACACTCCTCGAACAGTTCTATGTATTGTTTCTCTGCCGTCACCACTTTTCTATCTTTGTCCTGTTGATTGGTTAGCCTATTCTTTTCTGAGCCACTCGTAGCCCTGTTCCTGTATCATGGTGGCCAGCTCAGAGCCGGCAGTCTTGACGATGCGCCCTTGATAGAGCACGTGTACCACGTCAGGGCGTATCATCTCCAGCAGACGGTCGTAGTGGGTAATGACAATGCACGACGACTCCGGCGTGCGCAGCTTGTTGACGCCCTCGGCCACGATGCGCATGGCATCCACGTCGAGTCCGGAGTCTGTCTCGTCGAGTATCGACAGCTTAGGCTCCAGCATGGCCATCTGGAATATCTCGTTACGCTTCTTCTCGCCACCGCTGAAGCCCTCGTTCACCGAGCGGCTGGCCAGCCGGTTGTCCAGCTCTACTATCTTCTGCTTCTCGCGCATCAGCTTGATAAACTCGCCAGCCTTCAGCTCTGGCAGCCCCAGGTAGCGGCGCTTCTCGTTAACGGCGGCCTTCATGAAGTTAGTCATCGACACCCCTGGTATCTCCACCGGATACTGAAACGAGAGGAACAGGCCCTCGTGGGCGCGGTCTTCGGGTTTCATGGCCAGCAGGTCCTTGCCGTTGAAGGTCACCTTGCCCTCGGTCACTTCATAGACGGAGTTGCCCACCAGCACGGCACTCAGCGTCGACTTACCTGAACCATTGGGACCCATGATGGCATGTGTCTCGCCGTCGTTGATGGTCAGGTCGATGCCCTTCAATATTTCCTTGTCGCCTATCTTGGCATGCAGGTTTCTTACTTCTAACATATCTTCTTTGGTTTATCGCGGCGCGAAGGTACAATATTTTATGCAATCGACAAAGAAAAAGGAGCAAAAAATGCACACCGGCGTTTTCCGCCTGCAGTTGTCAAGACTCAAATTACGTAAGTTTATGTAAGTTTAACAGACGTCTACCAAATATTCCCTCCCAACGGCTGCCAATACGCCGCCAGCGGCCTGAACACCCGCCTCTGAGTGCAAAGAGGGCCTCCATGACATGCATACAGGCAGTGTATGCAACATATAGAGGAGGGTTACGACCCTTATGGACACCCTCCTTGCAGCGGGTGACTTTAGGCAAAGCAAGTGTAGATAAGGGTAATTTAATTTAGTAATACAAAGGTAAGCAATTATTCCGTAACCTCTAAACGCCACTGTTAACGCGTGTCAACAAACAAGGGAGTATGCCATGCACGTAAACAAATTGGCGGCACGCCGGCGACAGCCGGGTGCTAAACGCCACCAGGAGCCGAAACTACGTTGACCGGACGGCCGCTGACGAAGGCCATGACATTGTCGATGGCCACACGCAACAGTCGGCCACGGGCCTCCTGGGTGGCCCAGGCAATGTGGGGCGTGACGTAGGCATGGGCACATGCCAGCAGCGGATTGTCGGCCCGTGGCGGCTCGTCGGTCAGCACATCGGCGCAGTAGGCCCGCAAGCGCCGGCCGTTGAGGGCATCGGCCACGGCGCGGTCGTCGACCAGCGGACCACGTCCGGTGTTGATAAGGATCGCCGACGGCTTCATCCTGGCAAGCGTCTCACGGTTGACAAGATGGCGGGTGTCGGGGGTCAGCGGACAGTGTAGGCTCACCACGTCGGCCGTGGCCAGTAGCTCGTCCAGCGTCTGTTTCTCGACGCCGGCAGGCAATTGGTCGGCACGCCGACTGGTCAATGCCGCCACATGCATGCCGAAGGCCTGGGCGATAGCTACCACCCGGCGGCCTATATGCCCCAGTCCGACGATGCCGAAGTGCTTGCCCGACAGCTCGGTCAGCGGCGTATCCCAGTAGCAGAAGTCGGGGGCGGCGGTCCACTGCCCCGTCCTGTTGGCCAGGGCATAGTGCTCAGTGCGGTTGACTACGGTCAGCAGATGGGCAAACACCATCTGCGCCACGCTATCGGTGCTGTAGGCCGGCACGTTGGTCACGACGATGCCTTGCGCATGAGCCGCCGCCACGTCGACCACGTTATAGCCCGTAGCCAGCACTCCTATGTATTTCAAACGCGGCAGCTGCGCGAGCTCCGTCCGGCCCAGCACCACCTTGTTCGTCAGCACGATGTCGGCAGCCTGGGCCCTGCTGATGGTGTCGGCAGCCCCAGTGCGGGCATAGACCGTCAGTCGGCCGACGGCCTTCAGCGCATCCCATGCGCGGCCTTCAGGGTCGGTCGTATAGCCGTCAAGTATTACTATGTTCATAGTCTGTCAGTGTCTTGATTTGTAATCCGCGTGCAAATGTACGACTTTTTTGCTATTCCGTGCCGCTCGCAATAAAAGAAAAATGGCCTTTCGCTTGGTTTTTCGTCTGTTTTGTCGTACCTTTGCGCCTTAAACCAAGAGACTGCTGACAAGTATGAGCGCTACCAACATACCCCAAGAATTTAACAACTTCTTCCTGAAGGACGTGTCGTTTGTCAACCTGATGACACGACGCATATTCAACGTACTGATAGTGGCCAACCCCTACGACGCCTTCATGCTGGAGGACGACGGACGTGTAGACGAGAAGATATTCGACGAATACATGGAGCTGGGACTGCGCTACCCGCCAACCTTCACCCAGGTTTCGACCACCGACGAGGCCAAGGGGGTGCTGGACACGACCGACATCGACCTGGTCATCTGCATGCCCGGCAATGCCGACAACGATGCCTTCGCCGTAGCCCGCGACGTGAAGCAGATAGCACCGCAGATTCCCTGCGTGGTGCTGACGCCCTTCTCGCACGGCATCGCCAAGCGCATAGCGCACGAGGACATGAGCATTTTTGACTACGTGTTCTGCTGGCTCGGCAACACCAACCTCATACTTAGCATCATCAAACTGATAGAAGACCAGATGAACATCGACCACGACATCAAGGAGGCAGGCGTGCAAATGCTGCTGCTGGTCGAGGACAACATCCGGTTCTACTCGTCGGTGCTGCCCAACCTCTACAACTATATACTGGCACAGTCGAAGAACTTCTCGACGGAGGCTCTCAACCCGCACGCCGCCGCACAGCGCAAGCGGGGACGGCCCAAGGTGGTGCTGGCCACGACCTACGAGGAGGCTATGCACTGGTATAACATGTATCCGAACAACGTGCTGGGCGTCATCAGCGACACCCGTTTCCCTATGCAGGGCACCAGCGCACAGCTGACACACATAGAGGAGGGCGACCCCGAAGCGGGTCTGAAACTGCTGCGCGAAATCAGGCGCCGAGACGAGTACGTGCCGCTGATACTGCAAAGCTCGGAGATACAGAACAAGGCGAAGGCCGAGCAGGAGCACTTCCACTTTGTGGACAAGAACTCTAAGAAGATGAATGTAGACCTGCGCCAGCTCATCGAGGAACATATGGGCTTCGGCGACTTCGTGTTTCGCGACCCTACAACCAAGCAGGAGGTGTGCCGCGTGGCAACGCTCAAGGAGCTACAGGACAACATCTTCAAGATACCACGCGACTCGATGCTCTACCACGTCAGCCGCAACCACATGAGCCGCTGGCTCTGTGCCAGGGCGATATTCCCCGTCAGCCAGTTTCTGAAGACGGTGACATGGCACAAGCTACAGGACGTCGACGCCCACCGGCAGATAATCTTCGACGCCATCGTGCAGTACCGCCGCATGAAGAACATCGGCATTGTGGCCGTGTTCGACCGCCTGAAGTTCGACCGCTATGCGCACTTTGCACGCATCGGCGACGGCTCGCTCGGCGGCAAGGGACGCGGACTGGCGTTCCTCGACAACATCATCAAGCGCCACCCCGAACTGAACCAATTCGGCAACGCCACGGTGCAGATACCCAAGACGGTGGTCCTGTGTACCGACTTCTTCGACGAGTTCATGGACAAGAACAACCTCTGGACGATAGCCCTGAGCGACGCCGACGACGAGGTCATCCTGCAGCACTTCCTGCGGGCCCAGCTGCCCGACGCGCTGATAGCCGACTTCTTCACCTTCTTCGAGGCCGTCAAGTCACCCATCGCCGTGCGCTCGTCGTCGCTCCTGGAGGACTCCCACTATCAGCCCTTCGCAGGCATCTATGCCACCTATATGATACCCTATCTGGACGACAAGTACGAGATGCTGCGCATGCTGGCCTGTGCCATCAAGGGTGTCTACGCCTCGGTGTACTACCGCGACTCGAAGGCATACATGACGGCCACGTCGAACGTCATCGACCAGGAGAAGATGGCTGTCATACTGCAAGAGGTCGTCGGACAGCAGTACGGCACACGCTACTACCCGACGTTCAGCGGCGTACTGCGGTCGCTGAACTACTACCCCATCGGCGATGAACTGGCCGAGGAGGGCATCGCCTCGCTGGCACTGGGACTGGGCAAGTATATCGTAGACGGCGGACAGACACTGAGGGTGAGCCCCTATCACCCGCGACAGGTGCTGCAGACCAGCGAAATGGAGACGGCCCTGCGCGAGACACAGACGCGCTTCTATGCCCTCGACCTGAGCCACGTAAGCGACGACTTCAAGGTGGACGACGGATTCAACATCCTGAACTTGCGAGTCAAGGAGGCCGACAAGGACGGCTCGCTGCAAGGCATAGCCTCGACCTACGACCCCATGGACCAGGTCATCCGCGATGGCATCTACGAGGGTGGCCGCAAGGTCATCTCGTTCACGGGGGTGCTGCAACACGACATCTTCCCGCTGCCACAGATACTGCAACTGGCCCAGAAATACGGCTCGGACGAGATGCGCCGACCCGTGGAGATAGAGTTTGCCTGCAACCTCCGCAAGGCGGACAAACCGGATGACAGCAGCAACGCATCAACTCGTCGACTCGTCAACTCGTCAACGCTTGGCGACTTCTACCTGCTACAGATACGCCCCATCGTGGACTCCAAGCAGGTGCTGGACGAAGACCTGTCGGCCATTGCCGACAGCGACTGCCTGCTGCGCTCGCACAACTCACTGGGCCACGGCATTTCGGAGGATGTCGTAGACGTGGTCTACGTCAAGACAGACGACAACTTCACCGCCGCCAACAACCCGCAGATAGCCAGCGAGATAGAACAAATAAACCGCCAATTCCTGGACGGCAGATATGCCACCAAGACCGACGACGGCACGCAGGTAGGCTCGTCGTACATACTCATAGGCCCAGGACGCTGGGGCAGCAGCGACCCCTGGCTGGGCATACCCGTGAAGTGGCCGCATATCTCGGCAGCACGTGTCATCGTCGAGGCTGGTCTGAAGAACTACCACGTAGACCCCTCGCAGGGCACGCACTTCTTCCAGAACCTGACATCTTTCGGCGTGGGCTACTTCACCATCAACACCTATACGGGCGACGGCGTGCTACAGAAGGACATTCTCGACAGCATGCCGGCCGTAGACGAGACGGAGCATGTGCGCCATGTGCGCTTCAAGAAACCGCTGAAAATCATGATGGACGGCAAGAAGCAGCACGGCGTGGTGACCTTTGAACATTGACCATGTTATAGGGTACGCCATTGTCAATTGTCAGTTATCAATCATCCATTGGCCATTGGCCTCACTGTCCTCCAAGCAAGAGGAAGTAGTCGATGAGGTCGTCCCACGACTTAAACTGGTCGGAACCAAAGTGCAGGAAGGTGGCCATGGCATCCGCCTCCTGCACTTTGGCTATAAGATAGTCGCCGTAAAGCAGGTCGCGACGCTCGGTGAACACCACATGGTGCCAGGCGGGCACATTGACATGGTCGTAGAGCCACTGCTGCACATCAGCGTGAGGGCGGCTGTCGTCGGCCACGAAGTAGACCTGATAGCGCTCAATGAGCAGCCGCACGGCCTTCTGCATTGACGGCGCAGGGTGCTGGTAGGCATCGGCAAGGGTTTCCACGCCGATATAGACGATAGGACGCTGGCGGTGCTCCTGGGCATCGTCAATCCAGCGGAGCACGGGCACCACACTGTGCATGAACGAGCGGTCGTCCATGCGGTGCTCGCCGTGGAAACGGATGGCCTGCGGATAGTGCGCGCGAAACAAGTCGTAGGTATCGACCGTGGTGTCGTGGTCGCCAAAGAGGCCCCAAACCTGTTTCGAGAAGGGAGACGTGCTTTCCGAGGAGGTGGAAATGGCGCCTTCTGAGGCAGGAGGGGTAAACCGCTGCTCCGACTGCTCCTTGTATTCCTTTATCAACTGCTTATCGACATAGAACTCCTGGATGCCGTCCTGACGGGGATTCTGAAACTGCTGGGTACCCGTCATGCCGTGCTGACGCATGGTCTCGCCCATCTCCAAGGCGGGGTTGACACAGATGCGGTCGTAGCCGTAAAGCTGCTCGCAATACATGCCGCCCATCGACGTGCCCAGTATGACATCGGGCTGCTCCTGCCGGCAAAGGGTACGCAACAGGGTCATGGCCTCGGCGGGATGAACGGGCAGGTCGGGGGCCAGGATACGGGTGTTGGGGAAGACGGTGCGCAGTCGCGCCACGGTGCCTGACTGTCCGCTACTGGCAAAGCCGTGGCAATAGAGCAGCGTCTTGCCTTGCAGCAGGTCGGGAAACTGTTTGACGTAGGGGTTCTCTGGGGTCATGATGTTTAAGTGATTATTAATTCCGGCCGCCAAAGGTAGGCATTTCGGCGCGAATAAGCAAGCGTTTTGGAAAATAAAAGAGGAAAATGTTTGGTTCTTCAAAAAACTTTACTAACTTTGTGGCATCATAGAAAGACTACGTATGAAACTACCCACGACATCATTTACCGCACGCCTGCTGACCGTGCTCACAGCAGGCATCCTGCTGACTACAGCATCGAACGCACAGCTCAGAAACCCTATCATCGAGGGCTTCCATCCCGACCCATCGGTGTGTCGTGTAGACAGCGACTACTACCTCGTCAACTCATCGTTCCAGTATTTCCCCGGTGTGCCTATCTATCACAGCCGCGACCTGGTGAACTGGACACAGATAGGCAACGTGCTCGACCGCGATAGCCAGCTGCCACTGGAGGGTGCCACCTCGTGGCTGGGCATCTATGCGCCGACCATCCGATATAACGATGGCACATGGTATATGATAACCACCAACGTCGGACATGGCGGCAATTTCATGGTGACAGCCCCCAAACCCACCGGACCATGGAGCGAACCGATATGGCTCAAGCAGCAAGGCATAGACCCATCGCTATACTTCGAGGACGGACACTGCTACATGGTGTCGAACCCTGACAACCATATCATGCTGTGCGAGATAGACCCGAAGACCGGCGAGAAGCTCACCGACAGCCGTGTGCTGTGGCGGGGCACGGGTGGACGATACCCCGAAGGGCCGCACATATATAAAAAGGACGGATTCTACTACCTGCTTATCTCGGAGGGTGGCACCGAACTGGCCCACCGCCTGACTATAGCACGTAGCCGTGACATCTGGGGGCCCTACGAGGCTAACCCCGCCAACCCGCTGCTGACCAACTGCTCAATGGCGGGACAGGGCATGCAGATTCAGGGCATAGGACACGGCGACTTCGTGCAGTCAGTAGACGGCAGATGGTGGGTAGTGTTCCTGGCCTACCGCAACTTCGGCGGCAGCTACCACCACCTGGGGCGCGAAACGTGCATAGCACCGGTAAAGTGGGAGAAGGACCAGTGGCCCGTCGTCAACGACCAACAGCCCATAGACACGCTGCTATACGTCGCACCGCCAGCCAAGCAGCAACCTATGAAACGCCATATACACACGGTGTTCAACTCGCTGACGCTGGACCCGGAGTGGGTGTACATACAGAATCCGGTGATGCAGAACTACCAACTGGTGAACGGTCAGCTGCGGCTACGCTCGAACGGTTCGCTATGGCTCAACGACCGCCCGACATTCATGGGCCGCCGACAAGAAGCACCCGCCATGCAGGTGGAGACGGAGGTGGACATTCATGAGCCGGCCGGCGACCAGTACGGACTGGCCATCTACCAGATTCACGACGGCCACGTGCGCTTCTTTGCCACGGCCGACGGCATCACGCTTGACTATCGGTTGAAGTCGCTCGACGGCATCAAGAACGCCGACCAATGGAAAAACGGGCAGCGCCCCAAGAAGGTACGGCTGCGCATCACCAGCGACGGACTGAAGTATCAGTTCTGGTATGCAGCCGACTCAGAACGCGAGTTCCGGCTGTTCGGACAGATAGAGTGCTCGCTGCTCAGCACCGAGATAGTGGGCGGCTTCACGGGTGTCACCATCGGCATGTTCTGCGACGTGGCATTCTCAGAGCGCAGCCAGGACAGCGGCTATGGCGTATTCAACTATTTCGACTATGAGGAAAAATAGTGGCTGCTGACAAAATATTTTACGTCTTTCTACGTTCTAAACACAGAGAAGCATAGGCATTGAATGCTGAACGGACATATCAGACAATAAAACTTCATACATTAACTAAAAGACAAGTATTATGAAAAAGTATTTAGCTGAAATGGTGGGCACCATGGTGCTCGTACTCATGGGCTGCGGCGTGGCAGTAAGCCTCGGATGCGACCCCGTCAACAACATTCCCGCAGTGGTAGGCACAGCCATCGCATTCGGACTGGCAGTGGTCGCCATGGCATACACTATCGGAGGCATTTCAGGTTGCCACATCAACCCCGCCATCACGCTGGGCTGCTTCCTCGCAGGACGCATGGATGCCAAAGACTGTGGCATGTACATGGTGTTCCAGTGCATCGGCGCATTCATCGGCAGCATCTTGCTCTATGTGCTCACACAGAACGTGCCCGGACTGGAGGGGACAGGTGCCAACGACCTGCAGGCTAACGTGTCGGTACTGGGTGGTCTGCTGGCTGAAATCATCTTCACCTGCGTCTTCGTGCTCGTCGTACTCGGTGCCACGGCAAAGACCAACGGCGCAACCAACAACTTCGCCGGACTGGCCATCGGCCTGAGCCTCATACTGGTACACCTGGTATGCATACGCTACACCGGCACGTCGGTCAACCCCGCACGCTCGCTGGCACCAGCCATATTCCAAGGCGGCACCGCACTGACTAACCTCTGGATATTCATCGTCGGCCCGTTTGTGGGCGGTGCCTGTGCTGCAGGCATCTGGAAGCTCATAGAACCCGAAGACAAGAAGTAATCGGCTACCGTCAACGCATCGTCAAGCCAGGCCATAGCGCCTGGCTTGATTTTTTCTCCACTTTCCTTGCATGGTTTCAGAAAAAATTACTACCTTTGCAGGCGAAAAATAAAGTTCACTAACTTAAATAACAAAAAGCTATGGTAGATTACAAATCTTTAGGACTCGTGAACACCAGGGAGATGTTCAAAAGAGCCATCAACGGCGGATATGCCATTCCCGCCTTCAACTTCAACAACATGGAACAGCTCCAGGCCATCATCAAGGCATCGAGCGACATGAAGAGCCCCGTCATCCTGCAGGTGTCCAAGGGCGCACGCAACTATGCCAACGCCACCCTGCTGCGCTATATGGCACAGGGTGCCGTGGAGTATGCTAAGGAGCTGGGATGCAAGCACCCCGAAATAGCACTCCACCTCGACCACGGCGACAGCTTCGAGACCTGCAAGAGCTGCGTGGACTATGGTTTCTCAAGCGTGATGATTGACGGTTCGGCACTGCCTTACGAGGAGAACATCGCCCTGACCAAGAAGGTCGTGGAGTATGCTCACCAGTTTGATGTCACCGTTGAGGCAGAGCTCGGCGTGCTGGCCGGTGTCGAGGACGATGTCGTGGCCGCTGAGTCTCACTACACAAAGCCTGAGGAAGTCATCGACTTCGCTACCCGTACAGGCTGCGACTCGCTGGCTATCTCTATCGGTACCAGCCACGGTGCCTATAAGTTCACACCGGAACAGTGTACCCGTGACCCGAAGACCGGCAAGCTGGTGCCTCCTCCCCTGGCCTTCGACGTGCTCGATGCCGTTATGGAGAAGCTGCCCGGCTTCCCCATCGTGCTCCACGGTTCCAGCTCGGTACCCCAGGAGTATGTTGACATCATCAACCAGTATGGCGGCAAGCTGCCCGACGCTGTAGGTATTCCTGAGGAGCAGCTCCGCAAGGCCGCCAAGAGCGCCGTCTGCAAGATTAACATCGACTCTGACTCTCGTCTGGCCTTCACGGCAGCCGTCCGCAAGGTGTTCGTCGAGAAGCCCGGTGAGTTTGACCCCCGTAAATACTGCGGTCCTGCTCGCGACGAGATGGAGAAGATGTACAAGCACAAGATTGTCGACGTGCTCGGCTCTGACAACAAGCTGGCCCAGCTCGACTAAGTAAGTCACGGATGTCTGGCGATTAATAATGCCAGAGAGCACAAAAGAAATGAGGATGCGCCCCGTCAGGCACATCCTCATTTCTTTTGTCACCTGTCCTGTGCTTACAGCAGGTTCATGGTGTCCGTGGCTATCATGAGCTCCTCGTCGGTAGGAATGACGACCACCTTGACCTTAGAGTCATCGGCCGAGATGATGCACTCCTCGCCACGCTTGGTGTTCTTCGACTCGTCGAACTTGACACCCAGGAACTCCAGTCCCTTGCATACCTCAGCACGCATGCTGAGCTGATTTTCGCCGACACCGGCGGTGAACACGATGACATCGACACCACCCATGGCGGCAGCATAGGCACCGATATACTTCTTGATGCGGTAGAAATACATGTCCTGAGCGAGAACGGCACGCGGCTCACCGGCCTTGGCGGCAGCCTCCACGTCGCGCATGTCGCTGGAGCCGCCGGTAATGCCAGCCACACCACTCTTCTTATTAAGCAGGTTCGACATACCGTCGGCATCGAGACCCAGCTTCTTCTCCAAGAACGTCACGGCACCGCCGTCGATGTCGCCAGAGCGTGTACCCATGACAAGACCCTCCAGCGGTGTCAGGCCCATCGACGTGTCGACGCACTTGCCGTCAACAACAGCAGCGATAGAGCCACCATTGCCCACATGGCAGGTGATGACCTTCGTGCCTTCAGGCTTCATACCCAGGAACTCCAGGGCACGGGCGCTGACGTAGCGGTGACTGGTGCCGTGGAATCCATAGCGGCGCACACCATACTTCTCGTAGAGCTCGTAGGGGATGGCATACATATATGCCTTGGCGGGCATGGTCTGATGGAAGGCGGTGTCGAACACGCCCACCTGGGGCAGGCCGGGCATTAGCTCCTTGACAGCATTCACACCCTTCAGGTTGGCAGGGTTGTGCAGGGGTGCCAGGTCGCTGACGGCCTCGAAAGCCTGCAGCACCTCGTCGGTGAGCAGCACCGACTTATTGAACTTCTCGCCGCCATGCACCATGCGATGGCCCACGGCATCAATCTCCTTCAGGTCCTTGATGACACCTATCTCAGGGTCAGTCAGCAACGAGAAGATGAACTTCACGCCCTCAGTATGTTCGGGGATGTCGTGCATTATCTGCTTCTTCTCACCATTGGCCAGTTTCACCTTGACAAAGGCGCCGTCCAAGCCTACACGCTCGGCACCGCCACTGGTCATCACGCTCTTGTCGTCCATGTTGTACAGTGCGTACTTGATGCTGGACGAGCCACAATTCAATACTAATATCTTCATAGTCTTAATGCTTCACTATTCACTCTTCACTATTCACTATTCACTCTTCACTTCTTGGCATCCATGGCCTGACAGGCGGTGATGGCCACCATGTAGTAGATGTCTTCGACCGAACAGCCACGCGAGAGGTCGTTGACCGGACGGGCAATACCCTGCAGGATGGGGCCGATGGCGATAGCGTCGCCCAGGCGCTGGACGAGCTTATAGCCGATGTTGCCCACCTCAAGGTTGGGGAACACGAGGACATTAGCATTGCCGGCAATCTCGGAGCCGGGAGCCTTCTTCTGACCGACACTGGGCACGAGGGCGGCATCAGCCTGCAACTCGCCGTCAACCTTCAGCTCGGGGTCAAGCTCCTTGGCCAGACGAGTGGCCTCGATGACCTTGTCAACCACCTCGTGGGTAGCGCTGCCCTTGGTCGAGAAGCTCAGCATAGCCACGCGGGGGTCAGCGAAACCAGCTACCGACTTGGCCGTCTGGGCGGTGCATACAGCTATCTGTGCCAGCTCGCTGGCGTTGGGCATGGGTGTCACGGCCACGTCGCCAACGACGAGCACACCATTCTCGCCATACTGGGGCTGCTTGGTGATGAGCAGCATGCCACCGCTGACACAGGTGATGCCAGGGGCACACTTGATGATTTGCAGGGCGGGGCGCAGGGTGTCGCCCGTGGTGGAGAGGGCACCGGAAATCTGGCCGTCGGCACCCTCGGTCTTGATAATCATGCAACCCAGATAGAGGGGATTCTTCACCAGTTCGCGGGCCTGCTCAATGGTCATGCCCTTCTTCTTGCGAAGCTCAGCCAGCAACTGGGCATACTCCTCGCTCTTGTCGCAGTGCTCGGGGTCGATGAGGGTAGCCTTGTCAATGTGCGTCAGGCCCTTCTCCTTAGCCAGGGCATGCACCTTGTCAGGATTGCCGATAAGGATGATGTCGGCGATGTCTTCAGCCAGCACACGGTCGGCTGCACAGAGGGTACGCTCCTCTTCTGCTTCGGGGAGCACAATGCGCTGCTTGTTTGCCTTAGCACGCGCAATGATTTGACTTAATAAATCCATAGTCTGTACGATGTTATAAATTAGCTTTTAGATAGAATGTCTGCAAAGGTACGGCTTTTCTTTGAACTTTGGCCTTTGGGGGCTGCACTTTATGGCTGCCCTTTATGCTTATTTAACGATTACCCTCACAAGAGCTGCTGGGTGAGAATGCTCTCAAGCTTTTCGGCGGTGAGACGCAGGTGGAACTGGCCGTGCATGGCCGTACTGATGCTGCCTGTCTCCTCGCTGACCACAATGGCCAGGCAGTCTGACTCCTGCGAGATTCCCATGGCAGCGCGATGGCGCAGGCCCAGCTCTTTGGGGATGTCGAGGTTGTGGCTCACGGGCAGTATGCAGCCGGCGGCCACGATGCGCTGAAGGCTGACCACCATGGCACCGTCGTGCAGGGGCGAGTTCTTGAAGAAGATGTTCTCAATGAGCAGCTGGTTGATGTTGGCATCGACGCGGGTGCCGGTGGCAATGATGTCGTCGAGCGGCGTGGTGCGCTGTATGACGATGAGGGCACCCACCTTCTTCTTGCTCATGCTCAGGCAGGCCATGACGATAGGCATGATGGTCTGCTTCAGCTGTTCCTGGTTGCGGTGCTGGTCGTTGACGAACAGATGGCGAAAGCGCCGGAAGCGCTGATGGGCACCAATGTTGTAGAGAAACTTGCGGATGTCGTCCTGGAAGAGGATGATAAGGGCGATGACACCCACGCTGACGAGCTTGTCCATGATGGCCCCCAGCAGGCGCATGCCCAGGACTTGCGACACGACGAGCCAGAGCACGATGAACACCATGATGCCCATGAAGACGTTCAACGAGCGCGACTCCTTCATCAGCCGGTAGATGTAGAACAGCATCAGGGCCACCAGCGTGATGTCGATGATATCTTTTATGCCAAACTCAAAAAACACCTTATTCTTACTTTATTATGTTACTGTTTCACTGTTTCACTCTTTGTCGCCGTAGGATGCCCAGCTGTCAAATCGTCCAGATGGTACGATTGGGCTGCATGCAGGCGCACACACTCCACGGCGGCACGTACATCGTGGACACGCAGAATGGACGCTCCCCGGCTGAGGGCTACGGCATGCAGGGCCGTGGTGCCGTTGAGGGCATGGTCGGCATCGGTGTCCAGCAGGCGGTAGACCATCGACTTGCGCGACAGCCCCACGAGCACAGGCAGCTGCAACAGCTGCAGGGCATCGAGGCTGTTGAGCACGGCATAGTTCTGCTCCAGCGTCTTGCCGAAGCCGAAGCCAGGGTCGACGATGAAGTCCTTCTGGCCTACCGACCGCAACTGGTCAGCACGACGCTCCAGGTCTATCAGTATGTCGTGCATCGACGACTGGCGCGACATGAGCACCAGCGGGACGCCACCCCCCAGCCGCCCCCAGGGTGAGGGATGCTGCGCGTCAGCAGATGACAACGTGGACGACGCCTGAGCCGGGCCTTCGCCCACGTCGTTGATGATGTCCACCCCATACTCCTCGACGGCCATGCGGGCTACATCAGGACGAAACGTGTCGACGCTAATGACGGCATCGCCACACGTGCGGCGCACCACGGGCAGCGCCAGCCGCAGGCGTTCCATTTCTTCCTGCTGGCCTACGGGCTGACTGCCGGGGCGCGTGCTGCATGCCCCCACATCGACCATCGTGCCGCCCTCGTCCACTATCTGTCGCACACGGGCAGCTATGGCCTGCTCGGTCTGCTGCCTGCTGGCCGCATAGAACGAGTCGGGCGTAATGTTGACGATGCCCATGACCTGCGGTGTAGTGAGGTCGAACAGCCGTCCGTGGCAATTAATGCTATAGTCCATAGTCTTTAAGTTGACGAGTTGACGCTTATTTCTTACATACCAAGATTCGCGCATCGACGGCCACCACGTCATCGCCGTCGGCCAGCAGCGGATTGATGTCCATCTCCTTGATTTCGGTGGCGAAGCGCAGCAGCGTCGACAGGCGCACGATGATTTCGGCATACTTCTGCTCGTTGATGCCCTGCTGGCCACGGGTGCCCTTGATTATCTTGTAGCCCCGCAGCGAGTGGAGCATGGAGTAGGCCTCGGCATAGCTCAGGGGTGCCAGACCCGACTGCACGTCCTTGAGCACCTCGACGAAGATGCCGCCCAGTCCGCAGAGCACCACATGGCCGAAGCGCTGCTCGTATTTGGCACCGACAAACAGCTCGGTGCCCTTCAGCATGCGCTGCACCATGACGGCCGTAGCCCCCTCTATCTGCATCATGCGGTCAAACTCCAGCGACAGGTGTTCCGGCGTGCGGATGTTGAGTGCCACGCCGCCCACATCGCTCTTGTGGATGGGCCCCACCACCTTGGCCACCACGGGATAGCCCACGCGCTGGGCAAAGTCGACGAGCTGGTCCTTCTGGTCGCTGACCATTTCAGGCACCATCGGTATGCCGGCACTCTGCAACAGCTGGCGCACGATGTCAGGACTGACATAGGCCCCCTGGTCGTCGGCCGACGGCGGCAGCGACGCGATAATCTCACGAATACGGGGCACGTCGACCCCAAAGAGCTCTATCTCGGGCGGCGCGGGTGCCGGCGTCTTCATGACTTGCGACAGGGCGGTGGCCAGCGTCACCTCGTCCGAGAAGTTGACGTGACCCTTGGCCAGGAACTCGGCCACCTCGGGGCCGGCGGTGTGCAGGCTGGGCAAGATGGGGAAGATGGGTTTCTTGCACTCCAGCATCTTCTGGTGCAACATGTCGTAAGCCTCGTAGAGGGTGGTCAGCCCGGGTGTGCCGTAGATGACTGCTATGGCATCGATGTTGTCAAAGCGCTGCTCGCAGTAGTCGATGGCCAGGCCCAGCTGCTGGGGCGTGCCCGTGGCCAGGATGTCGATGGGGTTGGCCACCGACGAGCCTGGAAACAGCTGCGCCTTCAGCTCGTCGGCCACGGGGCCCGTCAGGCGCGGCACGCTGAGGTCGCCCTTCGACAGGGCGTCGGTCAGCATCACGCCGGGACCGCCGGCATGGGTCACTATGGCGAAGTTGCGGCCGCGCAGCGGCGGCAGCGTGAAGATGCAGCCCACGGTGGTCAGCTCCTCGCGGCTGTAGCAGCGCACGATGCCGGCCTTGCGGAACAGGGCCTCCACGGCCGAGTCGCTGCTGGCGATGGCACCCGTATGACTGCTGGCGGCCCGGCTGCCACTCTCTGACGAGCCGGCCTTGATGGCGGCTATGCGGCAGCCCTTGCGGATGAGGCTGGCGGCATGGAACAGCAGCTTGTCGGGGTTGCCCACATTTTCTATATATAGCAGCTTCACCCGCGAGTCGCGGCTGGCATCGAAGTGCTCGTCCATGTATTGCAGCACGTCCTCGGTGCCTATCTGCTTGCCGTTGCCGATGCTCCAGACGCTGTTAAACTGCAGGCCCTTGATGACGGCACTCTCCAGGATGAACACCGCCGTGGCTCCGGAGCCGCTGATGAAGTCAACGCCCTGCGGGTTGAGCTTCGGTATGGGCTGGGTGAACACGCTGTGGTGGTGGCGGTTGAGCAGTCCGATGCAGTTGGGACCGATGAGCGACGCGCCATACTGCGCACAGCAGTCTATGATGCGCTGCTCCATCCGAGCGCCCTCCTCGGTCTCCTCGCCGAAGCCGGCCGAGATGATGATGAAGGCACGCGTCTGCTTCTCGCGGGCCATCAGTTCTACGGTGTCCGGACAGAGCTTCGCGGGAATGACCAGCACGGCCAGCTCGGTGGGGGGCAGCTCGCGGGCATCGTGAAACACCTTGATGCCCTGCACCTCGTCCTCCTTGGGGTTGACAATGCGCAGGGTGCCCTCGTAGCCGCCCTGGAGAATGTTTCTCACCACGGCGCCGCCGGGCTTGTGTACGTTGTTGGAGCCGCCGATGACGGCAATGCTCCGGGGTTCTAACAGTTCACGGTTAATCATGCGGTAGCGAATAATACAGGTACTTTGTCAATGGTCAATGGTCAATGGCCATTGTCGTTGCTTAAACAACGACAATGGCCTTCTCGGGGTGTGCCTTCTGCGACGCATCGGGGAAGAAGAAGCCTAACTTCAGCACGTAGCTCACCGTACTGCCCGCCGTGGCGCCCGTCGGCTCGTCCTCCTCGTCATACTCCGGGTCGAACAGCTGGCCGAAGGGCGCACGCACATAGTCGGCATACGTCGTGCCGTCGTGGCAGATGGTGCCCAGGCTGGCATTGATGAAGGGCACCTGCGTCAGCAGGAAGTGCTCGATATCGGCCGACAACTGGCGCAATGGCTCGCTGGCATCGTCGGCCAGCTTCGCAGGCTTGTCGCTCAACAGGGCCAGCCGCTCGGCCAGCGGACGGACGGCATCGCGCTGCTCCCTGAGCGCATAGAGGCGGTCGTTCAGATGGATAAAGGCACCCACGGCCTCGTTGTACACCATCTTCTGCTCGGCCGTCAGCCGGCTCTGGCCGTCAGCCTCCGCCTCCTCGCGGCGCTTGCGACGCTCCTTGTTCACTTTCACTATGGCCGTAGCGGCAGCTGCCACAACGGTCACGCCCAGCGTAGCCAGTGCGGCCCATGCTGATTTGTTGTTCTTCAGTTCCATAGCGTTATCGATTGTTTTAAGTTGTCCTTGTCCATGCCGCCCACGGGGCACTTCCCGTCGGCTCTTGGCAAACTGCCAACAAAGGTACGAAAAATCGGGCGGAAAAACAAAATTTCTACTGCTTTCTTTTGCCTTTAGCCCATTTTTTTGTACCTTTGAACCCTGAAGGCTCTCCTTCCGACAGCCACGTCTTCTGGCCGTCCGCCATCCCCAGTCATGGTTTTCAGCGCCCGCCATTCATATCAGCAGCGCCCGCTACTAATATCAGCAGCGCCCGCTGCTAATATCAGCACCGCCCGCCAAAGCCTCGACACCCCCGCCCAAACTCCCCGTTTCCCTGGCCCTCTCCCCCAGTTTCCCCAGCCCTCACCGGCAGCTTCCCCGGCCCTCGCCGCCAGCCTGCCCTACCCTATCTTCCCATTTCCCCGGCCCGGCTCCGTGCCTTGCGGGGGATTTTTGTGCCGATATATCTCTTAGGGGGCTATACATATTATTATTTTATGTTATTCTTAATGCCTTATTCGGATATTATTTGTATCTTTGCACCCAAAAGGGTACGAGACTCGGTTGCGCCTCGGCATTTGGAGCAAGCTCCACTGCTCTCGGCTTGCACGAGCCTTGTCGCCCATAACCCAAACATGTTAGGATTATGACTACATTAGCACAGAGAATCAGTGAGACGCCGATGGCACCGTACGCCGCACTGCTGCGGGGCATGACGCGCGAGCAGAAACAGATAGTGGTGACGTACCTCACCGAGTCGATGGAGGAGACTACCGTGGTGGACAAGAGCAATGCGGAGATTATCCGCGAGAAACTCAAAAGGCGGAAAATTTCGCCGGAAATCAAGTGGATGGTTCCAAGACTGCCTGTTTTCCCGGAGTGGGACAGACAGGAGGCGTGGAACAGACTGACAGACAAGCAGCGGGAAGATGCTACACGGCTGAACCTGACTGCTGACG
>Ga0310691_10002132_pt1 | contig 27342 bp, 30 predicted proteins | sample 176DNAGHGlowgp2_FD_203887 | JGI IMG/M metagenome (GOLD analysis project Ga0310691, IMG submission 203887) | Sheep rumen microbial communities from Palmerston North, Manawatu-Wanganui, New Zealand - 1766 DNA GHGlow gp2 (v2) (version 2) | ecosystem: Host-associated > Mammals > Digestive system >... | reverse complement strand
CCTTCTTCGTATTCAGCATCTTCTCTTCCTTCGGTGTCATGAGGTTATAACCTCCTGCCTGCCCGCGGGGAATAATCGTGACTTTCTGAACCACCTGTCCGTTTTCAAGAAACAGACCGATGATCGCGTGACCAGCCTCGTGATAGGCGATCAGCTTCTTGGTTTTTTCATCATATACTCTGCTGACCTTGGCAGGACCCATCATGACACGGTCGATCGCCTCGTCAATCTGTTTCATGCCGATCTCATTCACATTGTCCCGTACCGCAAGAATCGCCGCTTCATTCAGGACATTCTCAAGATCCGCACCGGAGAATCCCGGCGTACGCTTCGCCAGAGCATCGAGATCCACATCACCGGCAATATGCTTGTTTCTTGCATGTACACCAAGAATCGCACAGCGGCCTTTTCTGTCCGGCAGCGCTACGGTAATCTGACGGTCAAATCTTCCGGCTCTTAACAGGGCCGGATCCAGAACATCCGGACGGTTGGTCGCGGCAATCACCACAACACCATTGTTGTCCTGCATTCCGTCCATTTCCACAAGGAGCTGGTTCAATGTCTGTTCCCGCTCATCATGACCGCCGCCGAAGCCGGCTCCGCGCTGTCTTCCGACCGCGTCGATTTCATCAATGAAGATGATGCACGGGGCTGTCTGCTGAGCCTGATGGAACATGTCACGCACACGGCTCGCGCCGACACCGACGAACATTTCAACAAAGTCCGAACCGGAAATGGAGTAGAACGGAACGTTCGCCTCACCGGCGACCGCCTTGGCAAGCAGCGTCTTACCGGTTCCCGGGTGTCCGCTCAAAAGGATACCCTTGGGAATCCGGGCACCCATCTTCTTGAACTTGGAAGGATATTTCAGATAGTCGATAATCTCGGCCATCTCCTGCTTCTCTTCATCGCATCCGGCAACGTCGTCGAACTTGACCTTGGATTTGTTTTCCAGTTTCGCGCGGGACTTGCCGAAATCGAACGCCCGGGCATTCGCGCTTCCGGCTCCGTTCATCCGGTTCATCATCCAGATTCCCATGACCACAACCACAATCAGCGGGAACATGGAATACAGGAATTCCAGGAAGAGATTGCTTGCGTCCGCGTCCACAATCGTCAGCTTGGAGCTGTCGAGCTGATCCACGATCTCATTGATGGAATTGCCGGTGGAAGGAATGGATGCGTTGAACGAAACCTTTTTGCCATCCTTCGTATAGCTTCCCTTGACCGTGGAAATATTCTGTCCGATTGAAAGAGTGGATTCATCAATATTCTCTGTTTCAATGATCTGCATCAGCCGATCATAACTCAGCGACTGCGAAGGAGCCGACTGATTCAGGGTAAACAGAGAAATCACCGCAACCAGCACAATCAGATACGGAAGATAATTCAGTACTTTTTTCTTGTTTTTGTTATTCTGCATTGCACCTATACTCCAAAATCACATTCAGCGATAGAGCTCATCCTTTAAGACACCGATAAACGGAAGGCAGCGATACCGCTGATTGAAATCCATGCCGTAGCCTACGACAAACAGATCCTCAATCGGATATCCGACATATTCCGGCTGCACATCCACTACCCGCCGGGCTGGTTTGTCAAGAAGTGTAACAACTTTGACGGATGCCGCTTCTCTGGCAAGAAGCAGCTCCTTTACCGCCTGAATCGTATAACCGCTGTCCACGATATCCTCTACCAGCAGAATATCCTTTCCGACCACGGATGTGTCGAGATCCTTCAGAATCTTGATATCCCCCGTACTGCGGGTTCCCTCATAGCTGGTAACATCCATAAAGTCATACTGAATATCCAGATCGATATACTTGATCAGATCCGCCAGAAACGGAACAGATCCTCGAAGCAAAGCAATCGCGAGCGGCTTTTTGCCCTCTGCCTCATAATCCGCGGTGATCTGTTCACCAAGCTCGCGGGCACGGTTTCTGATCTGATCCTCACTGACGAGAATTTCCTTAATATCCTGCTTTAAAGACATTCGTATAGCCTCCGTAGTGTTCAATGCGAATATTGTATCACAGAAAAATCCGGCCTTATAGAATAATGACTCTTATCACAGCCAAGCCCCGGAACAAGGATAATCTCTCCGGCGGCGTTCTCAACAACGGGCCATGTATCCCTCTGGCAGATCGGAATATGGCGGTCTATGAAAAACCGGTGCACCCGCTTTGTGCCAAAACGCATCGCAATTCTGTCTCCGTTCTCCACGCTGCGGACAATAATCGGAAAGTCCTTTTCCGATACCGTCACCGCGTTGACCCCCGGCTTTCCTGGTTCAGTCCGGAAATACGGACTTTTCAGCGCCAGAATCTCTTCCGGATTTCTGCATGCATGCCGGTACGGCGCAGGAATCCGCTGCAGGAAGATCCGTTCTCCGTCCACTGCAATCCGATGGTTTCCGCAGGGAATCACCGTATCCTGTTTTTTCATGATCACGGAATCGATTTCCCTGATCCAGGCCAGACCGGCATGAGCCAGCTCCGCTTTTCCAAGCTGACGCAGAAGGGTCAGGCGGTCTTCTTCCTTAAGATTCCGATACTCCATCAGATCTGCTTCTCCCTGATGAATACGGGCGGACACCCGGCATCTTCTCTCCTGCAGCACGGCGTTTTCCTTTTCCATTTCCGCCGCCAGCATCTGTCTTGTGAAGGAATCCATTCCCTCGACATGTTCCGCCCGGATCCGGTTGCGGGCATAGGAAAGATCCGCGTTGGTATGATCGATATAATAGCGGATGCCGTGTATGTCACAGTACTGCCGGAGTTCCTTCCTGGTAAAGGAAAGCAGAGGACGCACAACCCATACGCCATTTATCATCCGCTCCCTGCGCAGCCCGTAATAATCCGGAACGAGGTTTTTTTCCTTCTGCATGAGATAGGTTTCAATCGCGTCATCCTGATGATGACCGACCAGGACCCCGCGGTACCCATACTCCCGTACGGTCTGAGCAAAAAAGGCATAGCGGTGTTCACGGGCCCTGGCCTCGAAGTTGCCTTCCGCTTCAAACGGGTCATTCATGACATGCAGAACAATACCGCGCTCCCTGCAGAATGTACGGACATACGCCTCTTCTTCCTCTGCCTGAGCCCGGTGATGATAATTGACATGCGCCGCGGCAACGGGAATTCCCTTTTCCATGCACCAGGCAAGCAGTGCCATGGAATCCGGACCGCCGGAAACGGCCGCCAGCCATATTCCATTCGTCTGTTTCACAGAAGGAATCGTATCATATCAGCTGCTCTTCTGTCCGCTTCCGGAAAACAGGATTTCCGTGACTCGTTTCCGGATTTCCAGAAACAGTTCGGAATCCACATCTATATGTGCTCTTGTATGCAGAATCCGCGCGGTATTGATATAGCGCAGGTCATTGAGAAACAGAGTGGAATTCTTTCTCAGCCCCTTCGGCATGCCGATCTGCATGAGATGATCATAATGCGGACTGCATTCACCGGCTTTGCGGTACATCTCCTCATTGCTGGTGAGCGGAATCACCAGAGCTTTCCGATGAGAGATCGAAAGAATCAGTCCGAAATGCTGATATCCCATTTCATTATTGAAACTCTGTCCGTAATCCAGCCAGCAGATATCGCCGGGATGCACTCTGATGCCGATATCTTCCCCGCTGGCGTACCGTCCTCTCAGAACCCACATGACTTCCGATTTCAGGTTATGTTCGACATAGCCGGGAAGAAATCTTGAATAGATGACTTCTCTCAGATGGATATATGTCTTCCATTCCTGCGGTGTTTCCACCATGGTTTCTGCTCTGTCAGTGCCGAGCAGCGCGTTTGCACTCTGATAAAAACTCATGATCAATCTGCCTCCTGTAATTTAGATAGAAAGGCAGAAGAAAAATCCGCGTTTTTTTACGCGGAATCCGATTTCTGTTTTTCCTGATGACGGATGGTATCGACCGGATCTTCTCCATGCGACATCGGCGGCCAGCCGGTCAGGCGGTTGACGATGGAGAGAATCGGATGCCATTTCGGATTGATCATTCCGGTCGCTTCTATGAAGAGATCTGCCGCGAACACAAGCAGAAGAACCAGAATCATGCCCTTTCTTGGATAGAACCAGGTCAGAATCGCAGCGAAGGCAAACATCAGCGTCACAATATAAAGAACTATGACCGTTTTGCGGTGGCCGAGCTTCAGTTTCAGCATCAGGATATGATGCAGATGACCGCGGTCCGCTTCCATGATCTTCTGTCCCTTCAGCTTCCTTCTGACAATTGCGATCAATGTGTCGGAGATCGGGATGAAAAGCACCAGAATCGGAAGACCCAGGGTAATCAGAGCCGTCGTCTTGAACCCAAGCAGAGACATGGCCGCGATGGTGAAGCCCATGAACTGGGCACCGCAGTCACCGACAAATATGGATGCCGGATGAAAGTTATAAGGCAGAAAGCCGAGAATTGCGCCGGAAAGACAGAGAGAAATAATACAGATATCCCTTCTTCCCATAAAGAAACCCAGAATGCCGATGGTCATGGTGACAATCGTGCAGATACCGGAAGACAGACCATCCAGACCGTCAATCAGATTGATCGCGTTGGTGATGCCGATCAGCCAGAAGAAGGAAATCCCCTTGACGATCAGCGGATTCGATATTTCAATCGACAGAATATGCAGGGAGTCCAGATACAGATTGCCGACCATCAGCGTAATCAGGGCGCCGCATATCTGAAAAAGCATTTTTACCTTGGGCGGCAGATCATAGATATCATCAAGCAGACCGCCGATAAAGATCACTGCTCCTCCGAGCAGAATACCGTTGAGCTTGAGGTCAGCCCGCCAGAGAAGCGTCATGGACAGCAGAAAGGCTACATAGATCGCCACCCCGCCGATCCGGACAATCTTTCCGTGATGTACCGTACGGGCATTTTCCACCGCGTAGATCCCCAGCCGCAGACCAATGTACTTGGCGACTGGAACCAGCGCAAAAGAAATGATGAAAGGCAGCAGAAAATAAGGTAGTGCGCCAATCACAAGATTCATATCCGCAGCCCTCCGATGCCCCAATTATATCATCAGCGGCAGCACTGAGGCTGCCGCTTGTCAGATATACAGAAATGAAATCACAAAAGATCCGGCAAGATACGCCAGTGCGAGCACCAGCATCCAGTAAAGCACTCTGGCCTGAAAAACATATCCCTGCTTCAGAAAACGGGAATAGTCCAGAGCGGACATTCCATAGAAGCTCAGCATGAATGCGGCCAGGTAAATTCCTGTCCGGAGAAAAAACGAAGAAAGATTCATTTACTTTGTTCCGAAGATACGGTCTCCGGCATCGCCAAGACCCGGGACAATATAACCGTTTTCATTCAGATGGTCATCCAGTGCCGCGAGATAGATGTCCACATCCGGATGCGCGTTCTGAACTGCCTTGACCCCTTCCGGAACACCGACCAGGCAGACCAGCTTGATCTGCTTTGCGCCGCGCTCCTTGATCATATTGATGGCAGCCACTGCGCTTCCGCCGGTCGCGAGCATCGGATCCACCACCATGACAATGGACTGATCGAGGTTCTTCGGGAATTTAGCGAAATACTCATGCGGTTCAAGGGTCTTTTCATCCCGGAACAGACCGATGAATCCGACCTTGGCAGTCGGAACAAGCCGGCGGATTCCATCCAGCAGCCCGATTCCTGCCCGCAGAATCGGAACGATGACAACTTCCTTGCTCAGGGCATAACCAATGCACGGACTGACCGGTGTCTCAATCTTTACCGGTTCGGTAGGAAGATCCCGGCAGACCTCATAGGCCATGAGCTCGGCAATCTCATCCAGATTCTCCCGGAAATCCTTGGTTCCGGTTTTCTGATCCCGCATCTGTGTGAGTTTATGGGTAATTAACGGGTGTGTCAGTACTTCAAGCATGTCAGCCTCCTGTTGTTCTATTGATTTTCTCCTGACCATCATACGAAAAACAGGCTTTGAATTCAACCGCGGGATAGAATGAGATATACTGAAGGCTGTGAAGATTCTGATCCTTCCCTCACTCTGTACGCCCGAATCCGGATCAGCAGTTCTGACTGCCAGAAACCTCGCTGATCTCTTTCGGATTGAAGGCATTCCTTGCGCTGTCTGCAGTGATCCTGCCTCCAGCTTCCATGGGGTATCCTTTTATTCCGCCCCACGGCCGGTCTACTCGCTTTATGGCGGTACAGGGCGCTCCTATGAAGAATATATGAAAGCCTGCGGGGCACTGAATCACACGTATCTATCCAGCGATTATCAGGCTGTTTCGGAAGCCGTCCGGAAATTCGAACCGGATCTGCTGATTGAGATCAGCCGCCCGGCTGCCCATGCGGTTGCGGCTGAATCGGATATCCCCCTGTTTTCGGTCGTGAGCGTATCGGAATACAGGAATCAGATCTTCGATGCGTCGCTTCTGAACGGCCTGAACGAATTTCTTTCCGAACATCATCTGGAGCAGGTTCTGCGTCTGAATGCCCTTTCCCGCATGAGCAGTCTGCGTCTTGCGTTCGGTCCGGATCTGTTTCAGCCGTTTTCCGCTTCAGAGTCAATCGTGCGTTTCGGGATGCCGTGTATCGAACCGCTTCCCTGCCGGATCGAAAACCGGCTCAGTATTGTATTTGCCGAATCCGAACAGGCTCCTTTTCAGATCAGAAGAATCATCCGGGATGCCTTTCTCGGGGCTCCCTATGAGGTATCTGTTTTTCTCAGGGATTCCCAGATGAAAAGGAAGCAGAATATCCGGCCGGTGAACCGCTTCCGGCTTTCTTCTGTAAACGGCAGCCGCGTCTGTATTCATGATGGTACGGACGCGCTGACGCAGTACGCCATTGCCCTGGGAATTCCGCAGATCATCATCCACGATTCCTCCTATATGAGGCAATGGAACGCCGCGGCTCTTCGTCACAGCGGAGCAGGTCTTGCCATCCCGGAGACGGAACTCACCATGGAACGTCTCTACGAAACATACCGCCAGGTCTGCGCGGACGATCTCTTCACGGAAAACGCCCGGCGCCTGAAGAAGGAAGCGGATGCGCTTGGAGATCTCAGCGGTCTCATGAACTGTCTGCCACGGTAAACCGCTTCGAAAATCTGCAGCTGTTCTGCCCGCTGGACGGGCTTTTTTTACAATGACAGAAGAATCACACCTGTCATCAGAAGGATAAAAGCGCACAGTCCCGGTGTCCGCACCACGCTGGAAAAGGGAACGGTATCCGGCGGCAGGTCATTGTTGCGGACTGCCCAGGCAGTAACAGCAGCCCCAAACAGGGCAGCGGTGATCACCAGGGCAATATAGATCAATAAGGCCAGAAAACCCGGTTTGAAAATAACATCCATGAGCTTCAGATCATAGAGCGGAACATCCTGCGGCAAGGAAGCACCCGCAAGGCGCAGAAGTATCGGAAGAAGAATCGAGCCCATGAAATTGACCCCTGCATGCAGGGCGATGGTGTAACGGAGCTTTCCGGTTTTCAGATAGATATATCCAAAAACCAGGCCAAGCAGAAACGCGTAGACTGCCTGTGGAAGATTGCCGTGAAAAAGAGAGAACCCAAGCGCTGATACAATCCAGGCTGTACGCTGACCATATGGCCGAAGACGGTCAATCACGCACCTGCGGAACACAAACTCCTCCATAAACGGAGCCAGCAGCGCGGCAGAAAGCATTCCTGTGGGAATGCTCAGCGGAAGAGTTCCGCCGACTGGCGGAAGGGAAGGAAGAAAGGCGAATACGCTTCTGAAAAACCCATTCAGAAAAAGACCGACCGCATTGCCGGCATACATCAGAAACAGACAGCAGGAAAAAGCACAGACGAGTGAAAAGGCACTGAGACTGCTTTCTTCCTTTCGTTCGGTCCGCATATGCCGGGTGCAGAAAAGAAACACCGGTATTCCAGCCGCACAGACCGGAAGAGTTACCGAAAGACTGTTGATCACTTCATGCTTTGACTGCAGGATCTCCAGCACCGCTGTCATCAGATACTGAAGAGCCGTGACGGAAAGATACATCGCGCACAGTGCCGCCCCGATCTGACTGTAGCAGGACAGCGCCTCTGAAAGAGAGACCTTCCATCCGGGGTCTTTTACAGCTTTGCCGGGACAGGGATCCAGCCACACCCCGGCCAGCGCCGAAAACAGAGTCCCTGCAAGCAGGTTGACCAGCACGGCCAGAAGAATTCCCGCGGCGGGGTGATTGGAAATAAACCCGAAGGCGATGATCATTTCATCCGGAATCATTCCGAAATACAGAAACAGAATCTGAATCACCTGCCGGAATGTCCGGTCAATGGAAGTAGGAATCACGGTTTCGACAAACGTACCGACCGCCGTCGCGAAAAAGTCTACGGAAACCACCAGCGGCAGAAACAGAAGCCCGCGCGGGAAGAAAACGCCGGCCGCCGCAGCCCCTGCCATTAACGGAATTGCCGCATCCAATGCGCTGTTCAAAGTTCCTCCAAGAAGTGAGAAAAACAGCTTCGCCCATGTATTCTCCGGAATCATGACAAAGGAATCCCGGCGCACATCCTCACTCAATGGACTGGTGATGGTTCGGAAAAAGGCCATGACCGCAATCAGAAAAACCGGAGGATATACCGAAGGCCGGTCCATGAACATCCGTACAAACAGGCCGCCCGCGATTCCTGTAAACAGATAGGTGATCATGGTTTTCGTAAAGATACCGAAGCGGGCAAAGCGCAGACGGTTATACATTGTCTTATGGAAAAATACGGACGCTCCCTTTCCATAGCGGAAGCCATCCCTTTCCAGCCCTTCTTCCTTCCTGCGGCCGCGCATGACAAGCAGTCCGGCAGTTTCGCTGTTCACATTTTCCAGAAACAGAGCCAGTTCTTCACAGCGGATCACCGCTTCTTCGTAATAATCCACCGGCATGATCTGAATCAGAACGGTAAACAGAGCAAGCAATGCAATGGATAAACCCGTAAGCAGAACTGCCTTGCCAGTCTCCTGATGAAGAGAAAAGGCAATGATGCCCTTCAGCCATCCCCAGATCGGGATCCAGCGGGTCCATGGCGCATTGAAGAACCGATGCGCCGAAAGCAGCAGTACCCGTTCTTCACTCACATGATAGGAATAATAGAAAGAGAAAAACAGCAGGGCAAGAAAGCTCATGACAAGAATCCGCAGATTCTTTTTCAGAAACGGATGCCGGGAAGCGATTTCAAAGGTCAGTATTTTCAGCTGGACGGAAAAAGCCAGCGTCATGATCCAGGAAAGAATGAAGGAGGCAGCCGCAAGCGGAGTCAATCCGAACTTTGTCACAAGCGAGGGCATCTGAAAAAACAGATAGAGAGACGCGACTGCCGCGGTTCCCAGCGTGGTAAACAGCCGGAATGACAGTACCTCCTGAGGAGACCGGTCACTCGCAAACAGAATATTGACATCGGCAGGAAGAAACAGCCTGGACACGCTTTTCTCAGCCCCGATGATCTGCATGGTGAGTACGGAAAGAATGACAAGCCCGGCTCCAAGCTCCGCCGCATCCGCCGCTGTAAGGCCGCTGGCATCGAAGAATTCCATGAAATCGGCAGGAAGAACCGAAGACTCCGGATTCTGAGCAGACTGGGCTTCACTGGAAAACCGTGCCGCCCCCAGTCCGATCAGCCCTCCCCCAAGCAAAAGAGAAAGCACAATCAGAAACAGCCAGGTACGGAACAGCTTGCGCAGCTGATTCCAGGTTGTGTGAATGGAATAGTATAACGCCAGCCGCATGATTCAGTTCTCCGTTACGGAAAAGAACAGATCCTCGAGCGATTCGATCTCATCGTCCCGGCTGATATCCGCCCTGACGGTACCGCTTTTCATAATGATCGTCCGATCCCAGAGGGATTCAATGGAATCTATCATATGTGTGGAAATCAGAAGTGTTTTCCCCTGATCTCTGAGCGTCTCAATCGTTTCTCTCAGCTTTCGAATCGCATGCGGGTCAAGACCGATAAACGGCTCGTCCAGAAGAATCAGTGACGGCTCTGTCAGAAGGCCAAGGCAGATATTCAGTTTCTGCTGCATTCCCTTGGAAAGCTCATCTCCGAACTTACGGCGGTGCTCGTAAAGCTCAAACGCCTTCAGCAGTTCCTCACTGCGCTGCCGGTAATCCTTCAGACGGTAGGCTCGGGCAATGAATTCCATGTGCTCCGCGACCGTCAGATTCGGATAAAACGACGGGATCTCCGGAATATAGCCGATTTTGCGGCGGCTTGAAGGAAGTGTGTTTTCCATCCCGTCGATCCGGATCGTTCCTTCATGACGAAGAAATCCGGTGATCGCCTTCATGAGCGTGCTTTTCCCGGCCCCGTTGGGTCCAAGCAGAATCGTCACCGATCCATCCGGAAGAACAAAGTTCAGATCATCGCATGCAGTCACCCGTCCATAGCGTTTTGTGAAATGAGAGATTTCCAGCATTCTTCTTTTCCTTTACCACCATGATACAGGAACAAAAGAAAACACAGAACATTTTCAGTCTGTGTTTCGTCATTTCGTGTGGGTTCACTCAAACGGATGCGCGTCCGTAAGGGCAATCACCTCTCTGCGAATTTCTTCCATACGGGCGGTGTCATTCGGATTTTTCAGAACTTCTGAAATCCATTCACCGACTCTGCGGAAGTCCGCCTCATCAAATCCTTTTGTCGTCATTGCCGCGCTGCCGAGCCGGATCCCGCTCGTTTTGCCGGGCTTTTCCTGATCAAACGGAATCGAATTCTTATTGGCGGTGATGTTTACCGCATCCAGCGCCGCTTCCGCGTCCTTTCCGGTCATTCCTATGGAGCCCTTGACATCCACGAGAATCAGATGATTATCCGTTCCCCCGGTCACAAGCCGGAATCCGTTTTTCTGAAGGGTTTCCGCAAGCGCCGCGCAGTTGCGCACAACCTGAGCCCCGTATTCTCTGAATTCCGGAGTGCTGGCTTCATAAAGGCACTGTGCCTTTGCGGCGACGACATGGCAAAGCGGTCCGCCCTGGATGCCCGGGAAAATCGTCTTGTCCACTGCCTTGGCATATTCTTCCCGGCAGAGAATCATTCCGCCTCTGGGTCCGCGGAGAGTCTTATGTGTGGTTGTGGTGACAAAATCCGCATACGGAACCGGATTCATATGATGGCCTCCCGCAACAAGGCCGGCAATGTGCGCCATATCCACCATCAGCATCGCGCCGCACGCATCCGCGATCGAACGGAATTCCCTGAAATCAATTTCCCGGGAATAGGCACTCGCTCCCGCGACGATCATCTTCGGTTTCAGTTCCATCGCGTTTCTGCGGAGTTCATCATAATCAATCCGTTCGGTTTCAGGATTCACACCATAGGACCAGAAATCAAACAGCTTTCCGGAAAAGCTGACCTTTGCGCCGTGGGTAAGATGACCGCCGGCCGCAAGATCCATTCCGAATACCTTGTCACCGGGATTCAGTACGGAAAAATAGACACCCATATTCGCCTGGGATCCGCTGTGGGGCTGAACGTTCGCGTGATCCGCACCGAACAGTTCGCAGGCCTTCTGGCGGGCGAGTTCTTCAATGACATCCACATTCTCACAGCCGCCGTAATACCGCTTGCCAGGATATCCTTCCGCGTACTTGTTGGTCAGAATGGAACCGCAGAGTTCACGGACTGCCTTTGAAGTGAAATTCTCTGAAGCAATCAGTTCAATGTTGTGCCGCTGGCGAAGTGTTTCTTTTTCAATAGCGTCAAGTAATGCCTGTTCAATCATAGTGCTCTCCTCTCTCCCTTTACAGTCCGGCTGATTTCTTCCATCCCCACCGGGCCTTCCCGCAGAATACGGATTTCCTTCTGCGTTAAATCCAATATCGTGCTCGCCTTTCCATACCCCGGAGTTCCCTCCAGTATTCCATCAATTCCCGGACACTGCCGTTCAATCTCTTCCGGTGTCCGGCATTCCGGCATACCGGAATGATTCGCGCTTGTCAGATAAATCGGTCCTCCCAGTGCATCAAGCAGCTCTTTCAGTACACCGTCCGCCATCCTGACCGCTACCGTTTCACCATGAATGCATGTGCATTCCGGATGTTTCCTCAGAACAACCGTAAGCGGCCCGGGCATCAAAGCTCCAATCAGTGTTTCCGCCCGGTCATCGGTTTCAGCAATTTCCCTCAGCTGTCCGATATCCGCGCACATCACCGGAAATGCCTTGGTTTTCGGCCGATCCTTGATTTCATACAGTTTTTCCCTGCTCTCATCATTCACCGCCGCGCACAGTCCAAATACCGTATCTGTTGGAACAGCGATGCATCCATGGTTCAGAAGAACTCGCACCATTTCCGTGAGATCGGAATTCCTGAATCGTCTCATGGCGTCACCTGAACATGGCAAGAACCATGGACAGTATGACCAGGACAATCATCACCAGCATAAAACTGCGTATCCATCTGCTCTTATTGCTCATAACGACGATCATTGTATCAGAAAACCGGATTGATATTTCATGAAATCCAGGAAGAAACCCGCCGCGAGGAAGACGTAACCGCTTACATGCATGATGAGACGCGGGAAAAGAAAAAAACCGGGCACATGAACCCGGTCTGGCAGGAGAGATCAGTCGATCTTGACCAGCTTTCCGAACACCGCATACCGGCCGTTTGTCACATCATAACGGCAGGTTGACATTGTAACGATGCGGTCCTCAGCTGTCACGGTCACATCGCTCTTAAAGGTGCTTTTTGCAATCAGATCATTGATATAGGTCATGAATGACTCATCCGTAGGAAAATCAAACTGAACATAATCCGTGTATCCATCCGCAAGCAGCCCGGAGAACGGCTGAATCAGATATACCCCGGACGGTGTCTGCAGGATGAGTTCCTTATGGGTTTCGTAGTAGTCCTGTTCCCGGTAACCTTCCAGTTCCGCGAACATGGATCCGTTCCGCATATGATGCGCATACATTGCAGTATTCCGGTCACTGAAGTCCTTCGCGTTCCGGTAATCCACGAATATGCATCCGGTATGATTGGTCTCCCTGGTAAACAGATGTTCCAGATAGTATTCGTTGTCCGTTCCCTGAACAACCGGATAGTTGATAACGGTATTTTCAAGACTCAGCCAGCCTGCCACATCCGGATTGATTTCCGCAAGGGCAGTGAAGTTCGCCTTGTCATAGGTATAGGTGGTTCCCGTATCCTCAGCGACCGTTTCCTGTTTTTCCGTGCTTGTTTCAGTAGCCAGCGCGGAATACGTGTTTTCACTTTCCCGATAATCCTTCAGCCCCTTGTACAGCTGAAATCCGGAATATGCCGCAACAGCGATCGAAACTGCCAGAATCACCCGGAACAGCATGACTCCGGCTTTGGAAAGTTTCTTTTTCTTCTTTGCCGGAGCAGACTGCGGGGAATGCGGCTCCGTTTCATTCTCATCCCGCACCTCCACGACCTTTGTTTCCGCCAGTTCTATTTCATCATGTTCTTCGCTCATAAGTAGTAACTGCCCCCTGACTCTTTATTCTAGCTCTTTTTCCATGCCGCGGTATACGTACAGCATGCGATCCTTGCCATTCATATCTGCGGCGATTTCATATTTCATTTCCGGCAGAATCTCTTCCACAAGACGGCTCATGGCCTCACGCTGATTCCATCCCATCTCAAACGCCATGAAGGCCTTCTCCTTCAGAACCTCACGGCAGTCATGGAATATCATCCGATAGAACTTCAGGCCGTCCTCTCCGCCAAACAGAGCCACATGCGGCTCAAAGTCCACTACCGAGGTTTCCATAACCTCATGTTCCGGAATATAAGGAGGATTGGAAATCAGCACGTCGTACTTCTTTCCTGCTTTTTTCAGTGGTTCCAGCATGTCTCCCGAAAGGAAATGAATGTCCGCTTCATTGACCTCTGCGTTTTTTACAGCCGTTTCAAGAGCGCTTTCAGAAATATCCGTCGCATCCATCACAACCCGCGGCTCCTCCTTGGAAACGGTAATCGCGATCGCTCCGCTGCCGGTTCCGATATCCACACAGCTCACGGGTCCCTTTGGGAAATGGCGGTCGATCCGGGCAAGAATGCCAGCGCACAGTTCCTCCGTCTCCGGACGCGGAATCAGCACACCCGGATTGACAATGAACTTGTATCCGTAGAACCATGAATACCCAAGCACATGGGCCATGGGCTCCTGGTTCAGAATTCTCTTCATTCCTTCCTCAAAGGTCTTCTGAAGATCTTCCGGCATTTCATCCTCATAGTGAAGATACAGACTGTACCGCTCCTGATTCGTCAGTTCCACAAGAAAGGCGAGGACTGTCTCTGCCGGCACATCCGCTGCTTCGCACTTTTTTTCATACAGGCGCACAATATCACAGAATCTCATTCCACCGTCTCCAGTTTCCTCCGCTCTTCATCCTGCTGCAGCGCGTCTACTACATCCTGCAGCCTTCCTTCCATAATCCGATCAAGCTGGGTCACCGTAAACCCGATCCGATGATCGGTCACTCTGTTCTGAGGATAGTTGTAGGTGCGGATCTTTTCCGAACGGTCACCGGTTCCGATCTTTGCCCGGCGCTCCCTGCCTTCCGCTTCCTCCCGCTGCCGGCGGTATTCCTCATATACACGTGAGCGGATCAGCCGCATGGCTGTCTCACGGTTTTCTATCTGACTTCTGCCTTCCTGACAGTTCACCGTAATCCCGGTAGGCACATGTACAATCCGGACCGCGCTGTCTGTCTTGTTAATATGCTGTCCGCCGGCCCCGCTGGCCCGGTGGGTCTCAATGGTCAGATCCTTTGGATCAATCTCAATATCGGTATCCTCAGCGATCGGCTGACAAAGCACGGTCGCAGTACTGGTCTGAATACGGCCCTGGGACTCTGTCCTGGGAACCCGCTGAACCCGGTGTGCTCCGCTTTCGAATTTCAGGGCTTTGTAGACATTCTGCCCGTGAATCTCAAAAATGATCTGAGAGAAACCGCCTGCCTCTGATTCCGAAGCCTCCAGAACATTGATCTTCCAGCCATTTCCCTCCGCGTACTTCACATACATCCGATACAGGTCACCCGCAAAGATATTTCCCTCATCCCCGCCGGCGCCGCCGCGGATTTCCATGATCACATCATGATCATCATCCGGATCCTGCGGGATCAGAAGACGCTGGATTTTTTCAAGCAGGGCTTCTCTTTCCGGCTCACATTCCGCAAGCTCCTCTTCCGCCATCTCCCGCATCTCTCCGTCCTCATCCGTTTTCAGAATTCTCGCTTCCTGAATCCGCTGATCCAGACCGCGGAGCGCTTCCCATGCCTCTTTGGATCCGGCAAGCCGGGCCTGCTGGCGGGAGAGCCTGGCGACTTCATTCGGATTGGAAAACACAGTTTCCGACATCAGCTTCTGGCTGATGGAATCATATTCATCCGACAGTTCCTTCAGCCGCCGGTACATTGCGTCAGTATTCATAGAAAAAATCCTCCTGTCTCCTGTTTCCCGTCAGACCAGAAACCGGCTGACAATGAAACCGCAGAAGGATCTTTTTCTTTCATCTCAGCCCTCTTTCCAGTCCCGGAAATCCTGCTTGTTTGCGTAGCTCCTGTTCAGTTTCCGAAGTGCTTTGGCTTCAATCTGCCGGATTCTTTCCCTGGTTACGCTGCATTCCTTTCCGACTTCTTCAAGGGTTCTCGGTCTGCCGTCATCGAGGCCGAACCGCATACGTATTATTTTCTGCTCCCGTTCGTTCAGCGTCAAGAGGATTCGCTCCACCTCTTCCTTCAGGAACGAATTGTTCGCGTAATCCTCGGGGTTGACGGTTGTCTTATCCTCAATGAAGTCACTCAGAGTGGAGTTCTCCTCCTCCCCGGCCGGCGTCTCGAGAGAAACCGGCTCCATGGCAATCTTCAGGATTTCCTCCACTCTCTCCGGAGTCATCCCTTCCATCCTGTCCGCGATTTCCTTATAGGTCGGATCACGGCCCAGGTCCTGAATCAGCTGTTTTTCCACCCGGCGCACCTTCATGATCTGTTCACCCATATGCACCGGAAGGCGGATATCTCTTGACTGATCCGCAATTGCCCGGATCATGGACTGGCGGATCCACCAGGTCGCGTAGGTACTGAACCGGAATCCCTTGGTGTAGTCAAACTTATCCACCGCCCGCATCAGTCCCATGTTTCCTTCCTGGATCAGATCCTGAAAGGACAGTCCGCGTTTGATATACTTCTTGGCAATCGATACCACCAGACGGAGATTTGAATTGATCAGGGTCTGTCTTGCCTCGGCATCCCCTTCCATTGTGCGTTTTGCGATCTCCCGCTCCTGTTCGTAATCAAGCAGGGGAATCTTTCCGATTTCCTGAAGATAGAGCCGCACACTGTCACTGACCGGAATTCTGCGGCCGGATTCAAGATACGGTTCCGCGGCAGTGTCTTCCGAAACATCCTCTTCCTGAGGTTCCAGGGATTCCTCGGATTCCTCCTCATCCCCATCTTCCTCATCTTCATCATCATCATCAAACAGATCATCTGTTCCAAACAGAATATCCTGTTCCGTACACCAGTCAAAAAGCGCATCCAGTTCATCTTCGGAAAGATGCAATTTCTGGGCGCGTTCCTGCAGAAGCTCCTGACTGATCTCTTCACCGGCGCGGTTTTTGCGGAGGACTTCCTGTTTCAGTTCCTCAAGCCCGGCGGCAGATGAATGAGCCAAACCTTTGTTTTCTGTCATTCAGGTCTTTCCCTTTCCCTGAGAGTTACTGGTTCAATTCTACCATAAATCATTTCCGGTTCGAACAGTCTGTCCGCCATGAAACATTTCTGCAAAAAAAAGATGCCGTGTTTCCACAGCATCCGTGCATCGCACCTTACTTTAATCCGTACTTCTTGTTGAACTTTTCAACACGGCCCTGAGCCTGAGCGAATCTCTGACGTCCGGTATAGAACGGATGACAGTTCGAGCAGGTATCGACCTTGATTTCCTTGAGTGTGGATCCGGTCATGAACTCGCTGCCGCAGCTGGTGCAGACGACCTTGCACTCATAGTACTTCGGATGAATGTCCTTCTTCATAGTCTCTCTCCCTTCATGCCTTGAGCCTCATGCGTGCTCAAAGAAAGTGCTTAACAACTATAACATGCCCTTTTTTTTCAGGCAAGTGCGGATTTTTACTCAGTCAACGGTATCCCGCCAGATCACACCGCCCATTGCCTCCAGCTTGCCGTCAATATTGTCATATCCCCGGTCAATGTGATAGACATCGTGTATTTCCGTCACACCCTCCGCAAGCAGACCCGCAATCACAAGCGCGGCGCCGCAGCGAAGATCCGTCGCGGTCACTTTGTCCCCGTACAGTGCCGAAGGTCCTTTGATCAGACTCTTGCCCATGGAGATTTCAATATCAGCCCCCATGCGCTGCAGTTCGTGGCAGTGCTTGAAGCGCTCCGGATATACCGTATCGAGAACCTCGCTGATACCGGCCGCCTGGGTGAGATACGTTGTCATCGGCTGCTGAAGATCTGTCGCAAAGCCGGGATACGGCTTGGTTGTGATATTCACCCCGTGAATCCCTTCACTTTTTGTGACCAGAATGCTGTCAATCCCGATTTCGAGATTCGCGCCGGTTTCCTGAAGCTTGGAAGTCAGGGCTTCAATATGCTTCGGAATGACATTTTTTATAAGCAGGGAATCCGCACAGGCAGCGCCCATGATCACATAGGTACCGGCCTCGATCCGATCCGGTATGATTTCATGGAAACATCCCTGAAGCTCACTGACCCCTTCAATCGTTATCACATTGGTGCCGGCTCCGCGGATGTTGGCTCCCATCTTGTTCAGAAGGGTTGCCACATCAATGATTTCCGGTTCCTTGGCGGCGTTTTCAATAACCGTACGCCCTTTTGCGTAGACCGCTGCCATCATGATATTCACCGTAGCCCCGACGGAAGGAATATCCAGGAAGATCTTCGCGCCCTTCAGGTGATCTGCCTGAATCGTATAACATCCCTTCTCATATTCCACAGAAGCTCCGAGCGCTTCAAATCCTTTGATATGGAGGGTGATCGGTCTTGGCCCAAGATAACATCCGCCCGGCATCCGGATTCTGACATAGCCGTATTTTCCAAGCAGAGCTCCCATGAAGTAATAGGAGGCTCTGAGCTTGGTGACAACATCCGCCGTCAGATCGGTATTCTTCATGGAGGTGGGGTCAATGATCAGATGATCCTCTTTTTCTGTCACTTCCACATTCAGGATTCTGAGAATCGCACACAGAGAATCCACATCCGCAATCCCGGGTACCCCGCTGATGGTGACCGGTCCGTTCGCAAGCACTGCCGCCGGAATCAGCGCCACAGTCGCGTTCTTGGATCCGGAGACTTTTACCTCTCCCTGCAGGCGGTGACCGCCTTCAATTTTTATAACTTTTTCCATCGGATGGTATCCTCCCCTGGCAGGCTATTCTGCACATTTCCCCCGCGTTTTCAACCAGACAGTGTGCTGCACTCTGATTCTGATTGAAACGGGTATCTCTTCTTCCTATCACTTTCATGCCCGCTCTTCTGCCTGCTTCGATGCCGATCCGGCTGTCCTCATAAACCACACAGTTTTCGGGCAGGGTGTTCAGCTGTCTGGCCGCGAGCAGATAGATATCCGGCTCCGGCTTGGGGTGATCAATTTCTTCTCCGGAAATAACGACATCGAAATAGTTTTCAATCCCCATATCTCTGAGGCTGTCAAGAATCACGCGTTTCGAACTGCTGGAGCAGCAGGCCATACGGAAGCCGTTTTCCTTCAGTGTACGCAGCGTTTCCGGAATATCATCAAACATGATCGCCCGGTAATCAATCGGGTGAGACTGATTGTATTCCTTCCATGCCATTTCGATCTCATGCCGGCTGCAGTTTCCGTCAAGAAGATCATACAGAATCTGCCATGTTCCGTCCGCCGTGCACCCGATCGTATCATACAGTGCTTCCGAAGGTCCGGTATAGCCAAGATTCCGCATCACCTGTTCTGTCACCCGGGCATACTGCAGTTCACTGTCATAAAGGATCCCGTCCATGTCGAATAATACCGCTTTTTCCATAGCCTTTTCCGGGCTCTATTCTACCATACCGCAGGAAATGCACCATCCAAGTTATGCAATGCGGGTGAAGGGACCATTTTTGAGGAATGAGAAAAACATGGAGTCAAAGCTCAGATGCGATGACTAGTAAATCAGAGGCAGAAGCCGGTACTTCACCTTCTTTTCATACTCCCGGTAGCCATCCAGTTTTTCTTCAAGCACCTTTTCCTCATTGCGGATCCGAAGAATAATCAACGGGATATAACAAAGCATGATCACAAAGGAAGGAAGTGACCCTAGAATCAGCGGCATGGAAAGAAAGAGAAGAACCGTGGCGAAATACATCGGGTGGCGGACCACTCCATAAAGCCCGGTATCCACGACCTTCTGCCCCTGCTGTACTTCCACAACCCGCGAGAGATAGCTGTTCTCCCTCAGTACTTCCGCAAACAGTGCATAGCCGATCAGAAAAACTACGCAGGCTGCCGCTGTCACGGACGGCGGAAGACTGATCCATCCGAACCGGTAATTCAGGCCGGCAAGCAGGAAGGACAGAATAAACATCACACCGGAAGCGGCGATGACCCCCTGCTGCTCTTTCTCTGTTTCCTTCGCCCTGAGACGGCTTCTGAGAAGATCCGGAGCCTTGAAATACATGAACAGTCCGGCCGCTGCCATGGGGATAAAAAGCAGCCCCATCAGCAGCCATCCATTGAACCAGCGGATATCACCGGCAGGAATAAACAGAAGCGCCATCATCAGAAAAATGCCCGAAGTGATTTTGATCAGCGCTTCCGCAAGCAGGTTCTCTTTCATTCCTATCTTCCCTCCAATCCGGACATGTGTTCTGCAGACACAAAAAGGAAGCAGCTCAGTGCTTCCTTTCATGTATCAGAGATTATGCCTTGTTGTCAGAACCGAATGCCTTGATCAGTTCAACAGTCTTGGCGATAATTGCGTCTGCGCCCGGTTTCAGAAGCTTACGAGGATCATATCCCTTGCCTTCGAGATCCTTGCCGGCCTCGATGTACTTGCGGGTCGCGTCCGCGAATACAAGCTGGAGTTCCGTGTTGACGTTGATCTTGGAGACGCCCATGGAGATTGCCTTGGAGGTCTGATCAAACGGAATACCGGAGCCGCCATGGAGAACGAGCGGTTTGCCGTCAACTGCCTTGTTGATTTCATCAAGACGTTCGAAGTTCAGACCAGCCCAGTTTGCCGGATACTTGCCATGGATGTTTCCGATACCTGCCGCGAGGAAATCCACGCCAAGAGCAGCGACTGCAGCACACTCCTTCGGATCAGCCAGTTCGCCATTGGAAGTGACGCCGTCTTCTGTTCCGCCGATTCCGCCGACTTCGCACTCAACCGAAACGCCCTTGGAATGAGCCAGTTCGATGATTTCCTTGGACTTCGCCATATTCTCTTCGAAATCAAAGTGGGAGCCGTCAAACATAACGGATGTGAAACCGGCTTCGATGCATGCCTTTGCGCCTTCATAGGTGCCATGGTCGAGATGCAGAGCTACCGGAACCGTAATGCCCAGGGAGTCATGGAGATCCTTGACAAGATCAACGACCATCTTGTATCCGCCCATGTACTTTGAGGCACCTTCGGAAGCCTGAATCATGACCGGAGCCTTTGCCTGCTCAGCCGCCGTAAGAATGCACTTTGTCCATTCCAGATTATTTGTGTTGAAAGCACCGATCGCATAATGACCCTCATGGGCCTTCTGAATCATTTCTGTTGCAGAAACCATTACCATATTGCAATTATCCTCCTTATTCTGCTAATGTTTGGCGGTTTCATTCTATCCCTTTTTCAGCATGTTGAAAAGAGAAAGGAACCGTTAGTTTTTGAGAAATTGAGAAGAACTCCCGGTCCATCCTTCTCTTACAGGATTCGCCATTCCATAAAAAAGGAGCTGTATGCTGTTTCAGCTCCGTTTTCTGATCAATAGGAATCTTCACCCTTTGGAAGATCCAGCGAATCCCGTTCATCACTGTCTTCCATATCATCTTCATCATCCAGAACAATTGCGTCCGCGGAAACTTCACTGTAGCTTCTGCGGCTTCTGAGATCCCATTTGTTGCCGGAAAGCGATGCAAATCTGCGGTCATCCATCAGCTCCGCATAGAACTGCCGCTTCTTGCGGCTGAGTTTTTCCTCGGGTATCTTCATCGCCTTGGATACTTCCTGCCAGAGTTTGGAAAACTCAATTTCTTTTTTGCGCTTGATCATGCAGTTGTACGCGGTATCAGTCATTGTTACCTTCGTACTCATAACGTAAAACCCTCCCTGATGAATCAATAATCTTCCGCGGGTGCCCCTCTTGCCCCCCGCTTGTTACACTACTAAGTTTTAACAGATTTCTTTTGCCTGTCAATACTGCATGCACACCGGAATGCACTGGCATTCCTGCATGGCAGATCATGACGGTTTTACTCCTGTTTCAGTTTCATACCGGCACCGTAATCGAAAGTGTCCGATGACCGTTTCCCTCTGACGCAGCTGGTATTCTGCGCAGAAGCTGCCAGGGGTTCTGCGGTATTCGAGAAGCTCCGTTTCAAACCGCATTTCACCAAACGCAGACAGCGCCTCAGCGGTACCGGTTCTTTCCGTACACAGTTCGGTTCTGCTCTTTGTTTCCCCCTCGTGAATCAAAATCAGTCCGGTTTCCGAAAATACGATCCGCCCTTTTCCCTGAAACGGTTCTGCCTCCTGAAACAGGATACAGTCATTCCGAAGAATCGCCCTGCCATCCGCAAGCACCTGGGTCACGTTCTGCAGAAGATCTGTCTGAACAATACGCAGCCGGATAATCATAACAGATTCCTGATCTCCTTGGGATAGTAAATTCTCTCATCCCGGAGAGTTTTTCCCTGAACCAGACAGGAAACGATACTGGATGCCTCGGAAAGTTCAAGTATCCTGCCGCCGTGAAGCCGGATCCAGATTGCGTTGTTGGAATCTCCGTGATACGGAACATATACCTTCTGCATCACATCATCCTTAGCCTGGTAGTACCGCGGATCAAAGCCTGCCTTCTCAAGACACGCACGGACATGCCTGATATTATCCGCAGTCGCAGCGATGTAATCAAACACACCCCGGTTCAGCAGCCGTGCCGAAAGGTCTGCCGCAATCGGATCATCCCCATGACTGAGCCGTTCAAAGGCATAGCTGCAGGCATACTCATCCAGCGCGAAATACTGATCGAGAGTAAGCGTTTCCTGCTTCATCAGAGGTTCAAACTCCGGAATGGACTCCGGAAGCCTTCCCTCCTGTGCGAGATCCCTCAGCCGTCGGAACAGGCATCTCAGCAGAGCTTCATAGCTTCTCGCACCCGGATGATAATAAATCTGCCAGTAGCTGTGATATCTTGCCATGACATAATTTTCCACGGCATAGATACCGCTTTCCTTGATCACAACCCTTCCGTTTTCCACCCGCATCGTCCGGAAAATCCGCTCCATGTCGAATTCACCGTATTTCGTACCGGTAAAATACGCGTCCCGCAGCAGATAATCCATCCTGTCAGCGTCCAGCTGTCCGCTGATCAGCTGACTCAGAAGCGGATTTGCGCTCTGATGGCGGATGACATCCGCGGTCTGTTTCGCAAGTCCTTCCGCTGCCGCTTCCAGAATTCCGCGGATTTCCGGATCCTCTTCTATGATCCGGCATGTATAGGTCTCATGTGATTCCTGAAGAATCGCTTCGAACGCGTGGGAAAACGGGGCATGCCCCAGATCATGAAGCAGAGCGGCTGCCATTACCGTGATTTTTTCCCGTTCGGAAAGCGCCTCACAGATATCCGGTATTTCCGTAATCATTCTTCGGACAATCTCATAGACCCCGACAGAATGCGAAAACCGGGTATGATCCGCTCCGGGATAAACAGAAAACGCGCCGCCCAGCTGCCGGATCCGCCGCATCCTCTGAACCCACCGGGAATTCAGAAGATTCCAGATCACCTCGTATTCAATGTGAATATAGCGGTGTACCGGATCCCGCAGGACCTTGACCTCATCAGTTTTCTCAAACGCCTTCATCCGCCTTCTCCAGAAGTACGACCGCCTGAGCCATTACGCCTTCTCCCCGTCCGACAAAACCAAGTCCCTCACCCCGGGTTGCCTTCACACTGATCCGATCCAGATCCGTTTCCAGCATTTCCGCGAAGTTTTTCCGCATGTTCATGATATGCGGAGCCATTTTCGGTTTTTCAATCAGAACCAGACAGTCCGCATTGCCGATGCGGTATCCCCTCTCCTTCATCATCCGGCCGCATTCCTTCAGAATCAGAAGGGAGTTGACACCTTCCCATTTCGGATCCGTGTCCGGAAACCAGCGGCCAAGATCTCCGAGCGCCAGCGCGCCGAGAATCGCTTCCGCAAGTGCGTGTGTCAGCGCGTCCGCGTCGCTGTGACCGACCAGCCCTTTCTCATACGGAATCTCAACTCCGCCAAGCACAAGTCTTCTTCCCTCTGCCATCCGATGAATGTCTGTTGACTGTCCGATTCTCATATTGATTCCTCCCTGATCTGCGTTAGAGTCAGTCTACGATTATCTAGAATAGGACATATTCCGCGAAAAAACAAAATAATTTGGAAACGTTTACGACTTTCATATAAAATGATGTTGTTATGAAACGGACAATGCCGCTGCCAGCGTATATCAAAAATGCCATCCGCATGCTGAATGAAGCAGGTTATGAAGCTTATGTTGTAGGCGGAGCCGTTCGCTCATGGCTTCTTGGAACAGAGATTCATGACTATGATCTGACGACTTCCGCCACCCCGGAGGAAATGAAGCAGGTTTTCAATGAATTCAAAATCATAGAAACCGGAATCAGACACGGAACCGTTACCATCATATTCCGCAGGAAACCGGTGGAAATCACCACATACCGTACGGAAACCGGATACTCCGATCACCGTCATCCGGATCAGGTCAGCTTCACCCGTTCCCTGAAGGAGGATACCGCCCGGCGTGATTTCACCATCAACGCCCTGTGCTATCATCCCAAGCAGGGTATCATCGATTACTTCGGGGGTGTACAGGATCTGCAGAATTTTCTCATCCGCACCGTCGGAAATCCGTCCGACCGGTTCCAGGAAGATGCCCTTCGCATCTGCCGGGCTGTCCGCTTCGCCTCTCAGCTTGGCTTCCGCGTGGAAGAAGAAACGGAGAAATCCCTGCTGCAGCTGACGCCGACGATCAGTCTCGTCAGTCAGGAGCGGATTACCGCTGAACTGATCAAGACCGTCAGCGCGCCGTATTTCAAAGTCGTGCTCAAGGAATTCCGTCCTGTTTTTGAACAGATCATCCCGGAACTTCAGGAATATCAGGAACCGCAGTGGAGCGGAATCTATATGAATCTGTCCCTCTGTCCGTCTTCTGATTCCTCCCTGCGCATGGCAATTCTTCTCGATCCGCTGAATGACAGTGAACGCAGCGATGAAATTCTTCGCCGGCTGAAGTTTTCCAACAGCGACCGGGAAGCAGTCCTCAGCTTTCTGAAAAACCGGAACATTCCGCTTTCTGACCGGATTGATATCCGGAAGGCAATGAACCGCGTTTCGGTTCCGTTCCTGCTTTATCTGGACTTCCGCTGCGCAAGAGACTCCCGTCTCAGCAAGACGGAACTTCTCAGGCATTATCAGGCAGTCATCCGCGATGATGACTGCTATACCCTCAAGCAGCTCGATGTCTCCGGCAAGGATCTTCAGAATCTCGGTCTGAAAGGATCCGCCATTTCCGTAGGCATGCATACCCTGCTGAATGCTGTCATGGAGAACAAAGTTTCCAATCAGCGGGATGCGCTGATCAGTTATCTCCGCAGTCTCAGCAGCTGAGTTCCCGAAAAAAATCACTCCCAGGGAGAAGGAGAGTTTCAAAAGATATGGGAAGAGTAAAGGATCTGAACCGCCTCGTCAATCAAAAACTGATGGTCATGGAAGACCGTAAGGAACGCGACAGCGCTCTGATTCATCTTCATGGCGTTTCCCTCGCCGCGGCAATGATCGCGGAAAAAAGAGGACTGAACAGCGAGCTTGCATGCATGGCAGGCGTCCTGCATGATCTCGGGGCATATCTCTACGGTACCTATGATGACCACGCCCACCGCGGCGCAAAGGTCGCAGAGGATCTGCTCCAGGAGCTGAACGCGACCAGTGATGAAGAAAACAAAATCATCTGCTCCATGATTTATCACCATGATGACAAGGCAGCCGTGGACAGCGATATGGACGAAGTGCTGAAAGACGCAGATGTCTTCCACCACTGCTTCCAGGATCTCTCCAAGCCGGTAAAAACCAAGGAAGCGAAACGCTTCAATGCCCTGATCAGAGAATTCGGTCTTACCACTGACATGGTGGATGAAAAGCCCATCTGAACTGCTTGAAACGGCGGAATCCGCCGTTTTATTTCTGTCGTCTGATCCTTGAAACTCAGATCACTGTACTTCGATCACTTCGCCTGTACCGATCTCCCGCACCGGCAGTTCCTGCATCAACCGGCATTTCGCACGCAGTGAAACACAGTGACACGGATACAGAGTTCCGCATGTATGGTCCTTCAGAAAGCGGACCGTCTCTTCCAGGGGATCCGATTCCTGAAGCAGATGAAATCCCCCGATGATGCCGGAAGCTTTCACGCGCCTGTCATACAGAGAAACAGCCGCAAGCAGAATATTGCAGATGCCGCTGTGGGAACAGCCGGTAATGACAAACGGACCTTCCTCGCTCAGATATGCCAGAGCAGAATCATCCATGACATAATCCGGTATTCTGTTTCCCCTGCCGATGATTTCTCCTGTCGGGAAGCGGGATTCAAATGCAGTCTGCCGCGGGATTTCGCCAAGATAATACAGGTTTTCCGAGAGTTTCACCGGGTCTCTTGTCTCGGTTATGATCAGCCCTTTTTCCTCGCAGAATGCACGGCTGATGGGACAGCCGACATCGAGCCCGTCATAAATCCGTTTCTGAAAGATGTCCGGATGAGCGATCAGTCTCGTACCGGAAAGATCAAACCGGTTCAGAAGATGAAAGAGACCTCCGGTGTGATCATTATGACCATGGGAGATGACGATCGCGCTCAGATGGCTGAGATCAATGCCAAGCGTCATGGCATTCTGAATGAATACATCGGAATACCCGGTGTCAAACAGAATACGGTCTCTTCCGTTTTCAATATAGATGCTCAGAGCCGGCTCACCCAGCAGATATCGGTCAATGACCGTATGATTGTCACACAGCACTGTCAGTTTCATCTTGCAGCCTCTCTGTCACAGACGGATGGATGTCATCCGCACCATATCTCTTTCGATTTCCGCTATGCTGTGGGCGCCGCACATCCGCATGGTGTCTTCCAGCTCCGCCCGGATTTTTTCCAGATAGCAGACAATGCCTTCTTTTCCGCCTCCATACCAGGAAATCAGAACCGGCCGGCAGATCAGGCACGCGTCCGCGCCAAGGGCAATTGCCTTGAATACATCCAGTCCGGAACGGATTCCGCCGTCCACCAATACCTTCACTCTTCCCTGAACCGCATCCGCAATTTCCGGAAGAACCTCCGCGGTAGCCGGTGTGTCAGATAATACCCGGCCGCCGTGGTTGGATACGATGATCGCGTCCGCGCCGGCGTCAATCGCCTTGAGAGCGCCCTTCACGGTCATGATTCCCTTGATCATAAACGGCAGTCCGGCATGTTCCTTCAGCCTGCGAAGATCGGATACGGAACGAAATCCGCCCTGCCCGCTCATCAGCGTACGGTAATGAGGAAGTCCGGCACTGTCAATCACTGCTCCGATGGCCGCAGGTTTTTCATGTCCCTGATACAGATCCATCAGTTCAAACAGTTCTTCTTCCGGATCCGGATTGTAAACCGGAATGCCCGTATTGCCAAACCGTTCGGAACCTTCGATTGCCCGATGCCATACCCGCCGTTCCATCCCGGCTCCGTACGCATGCAGGATTCCTGTTTCATAACATGCCGCCATGCAGTCATCATTGAAGTCGCAGACATCATCCTCCGGATTGAACTGAAGCCGGATGGATCCGATCGGAGCCGTCAGAAGAGGAAAGGAAAGCTTCCGTCCAAACAGTTCAGCAGAAAGATCCGGATTTCCTCCATCCGTAATCGTATCCATGTTGATCCGCAGATTCTGCCAGCCCATATAGTTGACATATGCCCCGTTGCCCGGGCCTTTTGACCCCGGTCCCGGTGTCACATTGCCGCACGCCCGGCCATCGCATACCGGACAGACATGACACTTCGGTCCTATTCTTTTCCGGGCGTTTTCCATTACCTCCGCAAGGTTCATACCATTTCCTCCAGGAAAGACTGT
>Ga0310691_10002131_pt1 | contig 27370 bp, 37 predicted proteins | sample 176DNAGHGlowgp2_FD_203887 | JGI IMG/M metagenome (GOLD analysis project Ga0310691, IMG submission 203887) | Sheep rumen microbial communities from Palmerston North, Manawatu-Wanganui, New Zealand - 1766 DNA GHGlow gp2 (v2) (version 2) | ecosystem: Host-associated > Mammals > Digestive system >... | reverse complement strand
TCGTTTGAAAGTTTTTTCTTAACTTCATTTAGCTGGCTTCGATAGTGCTCCAATTCTTTCTCAGTATTTTGTGTAGAAATATCAATTTGGAAGCCAGAACTGTACAACGTGCATCTTATTGGTTTAAAACGCTTATTTCCAATAGGTTTATCAATGATAAACTCAGAAATTTTTGTTTTTTGTGACTTATCCGTCATTCACTATTGATCCTTAAAATTTGTTATGTATTTTTCCAAAGTTTCCTCAATTTTCTGAGAATCAGAAATATCCACACCTAAACGTGGCTCATACCCAGGCCAACTAGTAGATTTGGTTACGCCATTTTTTTCAGCTTCGACATTCCAACCGTTTTCGTACCACACATGCCATTTTACACCGTTTTCTTCTCCGCGTTTATCCAATGGACTGCCGGATGATTTATTTTCCAAAACCATTTTGAAAAAATTCGTCAAGTCTAACGGCTGCCATGAATAGTCTTCAGGGTTCGAAAAATGGCTCATTTTGCTCTCTCTTTTAGAGTTTCTGATATTATTTTGCCGTTTGCCGTAGGAAACGCTTCCTTAACCGTAGCCATAATAGTTTTCATGTCCGACATCGTTGGTTTTCGTCCGAGTTCGTCAATTGCCTTGTTCGTGGCCTCGACAATTTCCTCTTCCGTTGCCTCCTTTGGCAGGAACTCACACAACACGGACAAATCGAAACGCTCCTTCTCAGCCAACTCCTCACGGTTAGCTTTTGTGTACTGCTCTATAGAATCCTCAATCTGTGCTTTCAGTTTAAGAAGTGTCTTCAGTTCCTTCTCCTCGGTGTAGTCCTCTGGTTTTCCAGCCTTGTACTGTTTCAGGATCTCCGCTTTGATGAGGCGTATTGATTCGGCGCGTTTGGTATTTCCTTCCTTGAGTGCCGCATGGATTTTCGTATCGATAACATTCAGTAGCATTAGTTTTCCTCCTTATTTTCTTTAAGATAACCAAGTTCTTTCATTCTTGAAACGAACAATTCAAACGCCACATTAATCAATCTGTCGTTTTCATCACACCACCCAAAATCAGTGATTACACTCGAAAACGTTTTGATATCCAGAGCGTGTTCTGGAGCACGGTGTTCGTACACTTCCCAAGCCAGTTCGGACTGTTTTCCACAAAGTTCATCCCAACCCATGTCATATATAATGGCACAGAAAATCCCTTTCGGCGTTAGGCACCAACGGGCTTCTTCATAGTCAGTGCATTCGCCCTCGCCAATATCGTCACGGCGGTTAGGGCAATCGTCGTATTTTGTGCAATCGTAGCAAATGCTACACTTTTCGTCTAATTCTAAATCCATCATTTTTCAGTTTTGTAATTCTTTACCATCCTAAGGCAATTTTCCTTGTTCATCTTCTTAACACCGTTGAAGCAAAGTTTAGTCAAATATTCCAAGCATTCTCCAACTTCTTCTCCGGGTTGACATCCACGAACCGCCATTATGTCCTCACCGCTCACGGGCAAACGGAACTCGAACATGTCTTCACCATCAAACTTCAACTGCACTGTCCTTGCCTCTATTTCCGGAACCTGCATTGGAAGGCAGTAATCGTAGCCGTGTGAAAGATTGTCAGCATGTATTAACGCTAAACATTTGTCGTAGAGTTCCTCACTTTTGCACTCGTATTGAAATTTGCGAAGTGTTTTGTCAGACGGCGTATTATCTCCAAATGACTTGAATCTCATGTGATTGCGAACCATGAATTTGACATCGGAAATTGTTTTGTTGTCGTATTTTAACCGACGTAGAATTTGCTCCGCTATGTCAGCACCAACCGTTTCGTGCATGATGAACTGAACCTTGTCACCGTTGACACTTCTTGTTTTCAGTTTACCAATGTCATGCAACAATGCTGCGAGCATAACGGTTAAGTCTCCGTATAGTGTGGCGTGCATTACAACTCTCAAAGTGTGTTCCCAGACGGTGTTGTAATCATGGTATCGGTTTTGAGCCATCGTATACAAGTCAGAGAATTCTGGAATAATCTTCTCCAAAGCGCCACACTTTCTCAATAGTTCCAAACCTTTAGTCGGCTCTGGTGACATAAGAATCTTGTTCAACTCAGACGCAATTCGTTCCGCAGACACGATTGTGAGACGCTCGACGTTCCTTTTCATTGACGCAAACGTCTGTTCCTCAATGTCAAAGCCAAGTTGACTCGAAAACCTGCACGCTCTGCAAATCCTCAAAGGATCATCGCTGAAGACAATATCGGGTTTCTCATTCGTGACACGGATAATCTTGTTTTTCAAGTCGTCCAACCCCTTTCCTGTAAAATCGTACACGTCGTTTGTACTGACGTTGAGATACAGGGCGTTAACTGTGAAATCTCGACGCACACAATCATCATGTATGGAGCCGAACACCGTTTCTGGTTTTCTGCTGTTCTTGTCATGGTATTGTTCGCCACGAGTCATCACGCATTCCAACTCAATTTCGGGGAACTCCTTCAAACGAAACATACCAACACCAAACGTCGGATAAACCACAACGTCTCCGTCAGTCTCACCTATTGAATGCATCCAGTTCGCGAACCGTATGCCACCGTCAGGCAAATCCACGACAATGTCCAAATCATTCGGTTCTCTTCCCATGAATATGGAACGAACATAGCCACCTACAATGTAGACGTGTTCCTCGAATTCGGAACCTTCAATAACGTTTTGTAGATGTTTGATTGCTTCAGCAAAACGATGTGTCATTAGTTTATGCTTTTCTTATTTAAATTACACGGCAAATTTTCTGGATGGTATTCGACATGCCCAAATGGATAATAGTCTTCAGCATAATCGGTGGACACTTCAAGAATTAAGTCTCCGAAACCGTTAACCAAACGAATGCCAGATTTATCAGTGGTAACATAATCATCTTCGTCGTCAGTTACCACTTCATGAAAGCCATACACCATGATTTTCTGTGGCTCGAAAACATTAATAATTTTCGTGTTTATTTCGGATAAATCCGCAATTTCACGGATTGCCCCATAACTTCTATAACCATCATCTGGGTCATAATATGTTAGATAATATTTTCCATCAACAATAATGACAACGCCATCAAGTTCTTCACCATATCTATCAAACGTCACTTCTTCGAAGCCACTCAAGAAATGTTCACCGTTTGGAATTGCCCCATTAAATGTTTCAGTTTTTGTCATTATAATTGGTATTTTTTGCGAATGTTTACTAGCAAATCGTTAATTTTTTCTCTATCAACCGTTTCGGGAAGTGTGGATGTTTTCATTGCTTCCTCCATTTCATTAAATTCCTTTTCTGCCATTTCCATCACAACTTCGTATTCGTACTCGGCGTTTCGGATTGATTTCAAGAACTCTGCATCAATTCCACGCCTGTCCACGTTGAACGAACCGTTTTTAGCAACTTCCAAACCCATACGAAGCAAACGGAAACAATGCATTACATTTTTCCGGTCGTAATTGTGCCCAAGATTTGACTCGTATCTGGCTGGATTGCGTTTTTTAACCCAATCGGTGTACTCTTTGTATTTTTTGCAATGGTTTCCGTAACCGTTTATATTGAAGCACAACATGCAAATCGGTGCCTCGTCTTTTTTCACTGATGAGCAACGTACTTCATCGGAACGTCCGTCTTCAGCGACAATACCACGATAGAATTGCGGCTCTTTCACTCTTTCCAGCCAACGTTCTAAAGCATAGTGATAACTCGGAATACCTTCTCCCCAATAGATAATATCTTGTGAGATATATTTACTGAACTTGCACAACATACTATCATCTTCAACAGTATTGTACAAATCGTCAAACGTCCAACCGTTGTCCGCAATATACGCTCCCCAGTCATAAAATACAGAAAAACAACTCGGCATATTATTAAGGGCGACAAGCCCACAATATTTTTGCTCCAGTCCACGATGTTTCAGCCACTCACGCATGTTAGCACTACCTTGTTTGTATGTCGTATAACAGAAGTCCAAAGGCCAGAGGCGTTTGTTTATTGGGTTAACGATTTTTTTGTTAGTGCCCCGGCATTTTGAAATTTGAGATATAGCATAGCCTACAAAATTTCCGAAGCATTCCTTAGTTATAAATTGTTGACGATGTTTTTTTATTTCCGTCATTATAGGATGCTCATAAATAACGTACTCGTCTGGAACGAAAAGCGCTTCCAAAACGGTTGGATTGCTCTTGCACAGTAGATTCATGAACTTATGCAGCGAATACCAGACAGTATCACCTTTTTCGTCCTCAATTTGCTCCTGAAAATCTAATCCCAAACCGAGAATCTGTTCGATAGGTTCCAAAAAGACGCCACCCATATCCACGTCAGAGAGATTAATGCCGTTTTCGTCTGTCAAATTTGTACCGTATGCTGTACTTCCACGTACATATTCATATAGTAGGAGATTTTTATCTCGAATGTCTTGGAATGTAAGTTTTCTCATTTCTTCACGATTTGAACGTTAAACTTTTCAGCGAGTTTGGCAATGTCGTCGTTTGTTATTTGTTGACTTTTCTCATACGCTTCGATTTCCTCGGCGTACAGTTGTTTAATGCGCTCTTCCCGTTCTTTTTTGCAAAACGGGCATTCTCTAGTACTATAAGTGTAACGATGGATTGGACAAATAGTTTTCATGACGTTCTACAGATTTTTGATGCTACTAATATAGCAAATTTGATTGAACTATACAAGAATTGTCTAAATTTCTTTCGCAAGTTGGAATTTTTCCTTGATAAGCCTTTGGTTAAGTTTTCTGATTATATAATCCACGTGACACGATTCATTAAGTTTGCAATAGCACCCGAGGTATATTTTGTCGAATTTCTTGAAAGCCTCGTAGATTTCGTCAAACGCTTTTGCAAACGTCTCGTCTTCCACAACCATCTTGTCGAAATAGTCTCCATACATCTGAATTGCAGTCTCCCTGTCTTTAACCACCCGTTTCGCCAGCGTTTTCTTGTCTTTTATGTGCGTGAATGGGTTTGACATTATGTGCGGACGTGAGCAGTCGAAAACATTCTCACCATGCATGTCGTCCGTCGTTTTACAGTAACGTATCGCCTGTGCCATTACCAACTAAATTTTACACGTTTGTTTGTCCCACGCTCTCTTATTTCCAATTGTTCCTTTTTCCACCCATAGTATTTGTTTGGCCTTTTTATATATTCAACTATTGGTATATGTTGTTCATTGAATTTCATTTCCGGATACAACATCAATTGGCATTTGATTACTTCCAGCCAATGTTTTTTGATGCGTTCTATATAGCGCTGACGTATTTCTTCAGTAACAACAGTACCACCAAACGCATTACAATCATTGACGTCTCCAATTTGAAATACGTATTCGATATGTTTGTCGCCCTTATCTTCAAAACCTTTGACTTTGTTCCACGCCTCATTGAATTCTTCGTCAGTCATTTTGGATAGGAGTTCCTCAAGTATTTCGTCAAGTTGTTTCATGGTTTTCTTCAAGCAAATATTTATAGTATCGAACAGTGTTTTCTACATAACGTCTATGTTTTGATACACCATAATCTAAAGCATTTCTGGTCATTTTGTCATCATAATCTTTTTTTGCTTTAGCATATACTTTTGATATGTTAGCGATTGCCCGTTTAGGAAACTCAGTACAAATATTTACCAAATTTCCAATAGGAATTCCAAGATGTTTTGAAGCATTTGACAAAATTCCACGTCCTTCTTTCTGAATTCTGTCGTTAAGTTTTCTCACTTTAATAACTGCCTGATATATAGTACTATCATTCAAAATCTGAGTGTAATCTAAAGTGTCATCAGATACGCATTCTAAAAACCATGGATAAAGTTCGTTTGCATTTGCAGATATTTCACCACATTTGGTGAAATAAACAGCCCATGAAGCGGCCGATAGATTTTCATCGTTTGAATATGCTAATTTTGTTGCTATGCCATAACTTTCTGGTGCATTTTTTTCAAAACCTTTATCTTTGCATAACAAATCGCGATATGCGTGAGTTAACTCATGTTGTATTAATCCTTTGGTACTATTCTTACCATATACCCCGTTACAAACATCAACAATTACATGCAACGTGTTCGTCCACGGCTCATACCATGCTGAACCTTTGTGCCTTTTTTCACAAGCATCACGCAGTTTGGATATTGTCTTGAAATAGTTTATTTCGACTTCAGCCAGTACAGCAAACATGTCATTTAATTGTAATGTTGCGGATGCGTTTTGCTGGGTGATGCCACTATTCGGATTATATTCCGAAATAAGTGTGGATATACCGTTCATCAAAGTTTCGGTACACGTTAGTACTTCTTCAGACACACCGAGTTCTTCATATAACTTTTCCTCAAGTAAGGGTAGAAAGTTTACTTTAGTTTCCCAATTAACCATTTCTATCGTTATTTTCAATTATTTCTTTCGTTGAATATTGCCATCCGAACCAAATATATTCAGGCAATTCTTTTGCCACACCGTCCGAAACGAGCCTGTTAGCTTGGAACCTGAAATGTATGTTTTCATCGTAAGAATATGTCTTATTACATGAAGCATGGTTTTTTCTATGCCACTCTTTCAGTTTCAACATGTCAATAATATACACATTGCTTATGTCAAATACTCCAGATTTTTCTCCAGTTTCCTTTGAACATACATAGAATACGTAGTGTGCTCTTGTAGCATACGTCCCTGGGCTCCTATGATTTATTACTTCAAAAATAACGTTCCCCGTTGGATGCAAACCGCATGTTCGCGTATCGGTTTTAACCTCAATTGTCATAATGTCGTCCGATTTCAGTATTGTATCCAAGTCCTCAGAAAGTTGTGCTCCGCCATTTAGGAAATTTCGCACGAAATCTGCCGCCTGAGGCGTTTTTCCGAGTATGAAGTCAATATCTATTAACTGAAATAGTCGAACCTCTGAGACATCAAATATAAAAGTTTTAGGGTACTTTGACTTAAGGTACTCGAGGCAGAAATTCTCTCCCATCTTCCCTTCCAAGTTATCGTAATCAAAATCACCTTTCCTAAACGGCATTAGAGTTCTCCTTTGTTACGTTTATTGACACGTTCGTCGTTTGCCTTGGATTCGAACTTCAGTTTCAGAGTTTTCAAAATCGAAAGCGATTGCTCGTTAAAGTATTTGTTTAATTCTTTCACCAGTTGGTTGAACAGAACAGTTTTGGCTTCCAATTCATCGTCACCGTCTTTGGAAACCTGTAGTTTGTCCGTTCCTTCGTCGAATCCGTCAACCTCCGTAACATACGTCGCGTTTTCCTTGTATGCTTCCGTATATTTTGCGAGACGCTTTTCACACATTTCCACATACTTAGGGTTTTTCTCGAAACCGATATAGTCGCGTTTGTTGAGAATACACATTTTAGCCGTGGTTCCACTCCCCATAAACGGATCGAGCACCAAGTCACCCTCGTTTGTCCAACTCAAGATATGATCCTCCGCCAACTTTTCAGGAAACACAGCCGGATGCCCAGTCCTGTCATTGAACGACACGCTGTACTTCCAAATGTTGTTGCGAAGGCTGAACTCCTGTATCGGTTTGATGTTCGTGGTTTTGAGTAGGTTTCCATCCGTATCAAACTGGCTGTGTTGCCCCCAATTTGTCCACCCAGCCCATTTGTTCCGTTTGTCGGCGATAAGCATGATGTCACTACGGATTTTCCCCTTTACAAACACGAACATGTACTCGAAAATCTGGCTGTACCGTTTAGAGGTGCGTTTCGCTGGGAATGATGAACTGTTTTTCTCATAAATCATTGTGTCGTGGAGTTTGAAACCACAGTCCATGAAATAGAGTGCTTGCTTGAATGAACTTCCGGTTTCCGAGCCGTTTACAGTAGCATCACCGACAACCCACACAAGAACACCACCAGGCTTTGTTACGCGATAGAGTTCTTTTGCAATTGGCTTGAAAATTTCGTAATCCCATTCGCAAGTGCCTGAATATGAGCGAATTGAGTCGTACGGCGGGCTGCACACAGTCAAATCCACCACATTATCTTTCATCTGTTTCATGCCTTCAAGGCAATCGCAGCAATAAATTTTGTTTTTCAATAGCATAATTTTGTAAAATTTCTAACAACGGAAACGTACTACATTTTCGCAAAAATGACTATTTATTTTTGAAAAATTTTTAGAGAAATGTCAAAAAAGAATTACAACAACCATATAGACGGCGTTGAAGCCCTTAGGGAATCAGTGCGTAAAATCGTGTCCGAACGTGTATACGCTATGTTGAACGAAAGCGTTTTCGAAGGTGAAGATGACGATGAGAAATCGGATAACAAATCCAAAAATAACGATTTTGGTGATATAAAAAAATCTGATGCAGCAAATAAGCGTAAACAAGTTACTCAGTTGCTTCGCGACCCTAAAATCAATATGGCTGAGTTGGGCAGGGATTTATACCCTGATATGAGTGACGATGCTTCTCGTAGTCTTATCAGCAAGAAATCGAGGGGCGTTCGTGAATTGACACCAGATGAGATTATCACCTTGTACCAAAAATTGAAAGGCACGAAAGCTAGCGTCTAACATTTTTGTGTAGTTTAGAAAACAAAAGCCTGATGATTCGTTTCGTCAGACTTTTTTGTTTGTTCAACACTCGATATCGTCCTCTTTCGGGTAGAGCGCCGTTATCCTGGCGCCACAGTTAGGACAAAAACAGTCTTGGACTAATGTGTCGTCTTCTTCTGACAGTTCCTCGCCAGTCCACTCGCTTCTCATGAAATCGCAACTCCATCCAAGATATCCATCACAAAACGGGCATTTTCCAAAACCCTGATTACCAATGGTTTGTGGTTCTGGCTTCTCGTCAGGAATCGTAACCTCGTATTGCATGCCGCAGTGCGGGCAAAACAAGTCGAAATGTTGTTCGCCGTCTTCGAAGTCGATACCCGTTTGTATTTCAGTGGGTTTACCACAACGTGGGCACAAATAGGGACTCATTCTTTTTCCTCCTTGTGCCAAATGCCTTCGCTAGGATTGCACCAATACGTCACACCAGCCTGAATGCCTTCCGTACAGAATTGGTGAAGAATATCCTCGATATTCTGAAGGTTTTCGACAATAAACGAATCGAGTTCATTGAGGTGTTCCAATGTCTCGTCGTCGAATTTTGGTCCGTCAGCATCCTCCATGGTGCCCGGGATAACCTTGTCCATGTATCCGAGGATGAGTGCCATGTCCTCATAGAGGTAGGTTCCGCCGAACAAGTCGTAGGTGTCGATAGTAAAGTACTCGTCGCCAAGTTGTCTTGTGCGGAAGTTGCTAATCAGTTTGATGTGTTCATCATTAAATGTCAGTTTCAATCTTGCCATTTTTCTTAATTTTTTTGATGTATTTTTTGATTAATTTTTCAACTTTTTTTTCAATTTTCTTGACGCTTTCGCGTGAATTTTTTTCTTTTCCAAGCCCAATACGGAGTCCTATTTCGTAAGGCGTTTGTTGTCGTTCACCAATTCCATAATATTGGCATAAAATCTTTTTTTCGTTATCGTTCAAACATGATAATGATTTATCTATTAGGCTTTTGACTGTTATGTTTTCAATGTGCTTGGATATATTTGATGCTTTTTCTTCATCGTAGGAGTTTTCGTAACAAACTTTGTCAAACCAGCCTACATCTGTGGAATCACTTTCGCTGTCTGTGAAATCAGAATCTATGGAAGATATTGTAATGTTATACAAATCGTCCTTATTAGCCAAAGGAACACCTTTTTCATTTAGAATTGTAAGAGTTTCTTCTTCGGTTGGAAACCAGCCATTTTCACAGAAGTATTTGTTTTTTGCTGCCTCAGAGTAGGTGTATACTCTTATCGGGTTTTTTGGGATTACGGCGCGTTTAGATAGTATTATGTATTCTATCATCATTTTGCGTATCCAATGGGCTGCATAAGTCAAAAAATTGTTGTCTTTTTCAGCATTAAATTTTTCAATGGATTTTAATAACCCGATATTACCTTCGCTTATTAGATCGTTGAAATCATCACCATTTGACAAATGCCTTGCGAGAGAAACAACAAACGCTTGGTTAGCCAGCACTATTTGGTTTTTTATTTCTTGCCTACGTTGTTCGTCTAAACAAGTCGCATATTCTTTCATGAGTTCGGCTTGTTCAACGTGTGGCAATTGTTTGAGTTGCCTCAAATCTTTAAAATACCTATTGGTTATGTCAGGATTGCCCATTGTAACCGAACGCATTGTTTTGCAATCAATGTACATTATCGTTTTTTTGATTTTAAAATAACAATTGAACGATTGCCCTCGTCTTTCGGTAACGACTCCGGAACGGCAACGTCTTCAACCATTTCTATAAAAATATATAAAGCCTTTTTCAGTTCGTCTCGTCTTTGGATTTCCCTTCCTTTGAGAAATAATGAAACTTTCACTTTGTCGCCACCCTCTACAAACTCTTTTACTTTTTTAGCTTTGGTTTCCATGTCGTGCTCGGATATATTCGCCGTAATGGAAATTTCTTTAAGTCTACTAGTAACTTTGTGTTTATTTTTTTCAGATTTTTTTATGTCATAAAGATATTTTGAATAATCACAAAGTTTGGCAACAGGAGGATTTGCATTCGGGCTGATTTCTACCAGATCCAAACTCATACGCTCAGCCATTTTCATGGCGTCCGAAAAACACATAATTTTAACAAAATCTTCGTCACTGTCTACATTTGTCAGTTTTTTGTAGACGACGCGTAGTGTTGGCGTACCTTTGATTTCGTCGTTAATCCTTGGTTCGTTTATTTGTTGCTTTTGGTTTTGTTTATTTTTTGCCATCTGATGGAATTAAATATAATTGCTTAAGTATTTCTATACGTTTTTGCCGGTCTGTTACACCTATTTCTGTGAGTTCTTTCATTTTGGCGTTCGTTTCTTTAATAATGTATGTCTGTTTGTAATCATACACATCAACGTCCAACCCTTCAAACGCTTTTGTCATCATGTTGATTATGCGTTTTTTGTTACCTTTACCGTCAAAAATGGTTCCACCCAAAACAGTTGTTAAAACGCGCTTGTTTTTGAATTCTAATGCTGCGGTTTCTAGGCATTGTTTTAAAGCAGAGTAATCTAACGTCATTTTCAATTTTTGTGGGTAACGACAAATATATAACAAAGAAATTATTGGATTATTTTCTCGCTTAACCGTTAGACGTGTTCCAAGACGCCTTGAATCCGCATACGGCTGCTTGTGGTTCTCTTCAGATATATACGGATATTTGTTTGCTATTTTAGCTTGAAAACCGTTGTATAAGGTGTCGCATATTGAAGTACCGACGAGTATCGCATCATATTTTTCTGTTTCAAAAATAGGCTCTTTGTCTTTAATTATTTTCATCGATACCTAATTTCAACATTATCTCTTCGTAAAACCAAAGGTTTGTTTTGCTAACAACACCTCTAACCTCTTCTATCGTAAACCATCGGTATTCGTCCATTTCAGGGAAATTTTCACCTTCCACAAGATTTGAATGGCATTCGTCACAATTTATGTAATCCACTTCAACAGCATACGCCGTGACAATTTTGTCATTTCGTTGCTTAATTGTTCCAACCAACCACAAATTTTCCTTTGCTTTATCTTCCAAAATAATTCCAGATTCTTCTTGGAACTCCCTAATTGCGGTGTCTAAAGGTTTTTCACCATTTTCCATTGTTCCCTTGAGCAACGCCCAATAGTTTCGTTTAGCGTTCATTGGTCCGCCAGGGTGCCCCAAGAAAAACATAATATTTCCGTCAACAAATTTGTATGGTATAATACCTGCCGAATGTTGCATTATTTAAATGATTTTTTCAATTCTTCTATTTTCTTCATTTCAGACTTGGAAATTGATTTCGGAAAACGCTGCTTAACCCTAATCATAAGGTTTCCACGGCTTCCGTCCTCTTTTTTCATACCCATGCCTCTCAAACTAACAATCTTGCCAGTTTCGACTCCTGGTTCCAGTTTGAATTTGTATTTCTTACCGTCAATAGTATCAATTGTTTGTTCACATCCTGTAATACAATCCATAATTGGAACTTCTATCTGCGTCTGCAAATCATATTGGTTAACAATATGGAATTTGCTATCTTCTTGTACATCAAATATTACAACGAGCACACCTCTTATGTCAGTATGATGTTTTGCGCAATTACCCTTTCCGTTCAACTGTATATACGCTCCGACACATACGCCCGGAGGAATTTCAATATCGATTTCATCATATTTTACTTCCAACCCAGTACCATGGCATTTGCCACAAGGATTCGAAACCGTTTGTCCAGTTCCTCCGCAATACGGGCAAGTCACACTTTGTGCAGCGTAACCGAACGCCGTTTCTCGTTTTTGCATAATCATACCAGAACCGTGGCAATGTGGACACATTTCGATCTTACCACCTTCAAGATGTCCAGTTCCGTTGCATTCCGAACATTCGCCCATGTATTTGTATTTAACATGCTTGGTTGCACCCGAGTAAATTTCAGATACTGTCACACGAAGATGGATTTGTAACGGCTCTGGCATTATAACCTGATTTGCGGAACGACGAGCGTTTCCACCGAAGCCAAAACCACTGAAGCCGCCGCCAAATCCAAACCCGCTTTCTCGCATGAATTGCTGCATTATTTCGTCCAAATCAGCGAAACCTGAACCTTGGAACCCTTCGAACGGGTTGCCGTCTACCGTGCCGTACATGTCGTACTTTTGCCTCTTGTCTTTGTCAGATAAAACGGCGTATGCTTCGGCGATCTCCTTGAATTTCTCCTCAGCGTTCTTTTTTTCTTCTTCGGATTTGTTGACGAATTTGTCAGGGTGCCATTGCTTAGCAAGTTGTAAGTATTTCTTTTTCAAAGACTTAGTAAATTCATCATCCTGTAGGTTGCGTTCCGAATCTGAAACTCCTAATATCTTATAATAATCTTTCTGTGCCATTTTCAAAAAAGTGGGCGCCTATCTTTGGGACAAGCGCCCGGGAATATAAAACGAAAAGTAAATGATTCTTTAGTACACCTGATTATCAACGCTGGATTCGTCTACTGGAGATGCATCCGCCGTTTGAGTGCTATTCTGGGCTTGAGCTTGTGTGAACATGTCTTGGAACTGTTGTGCATCGAACTGCTGCCCATTTGCCCCCTGAGGGTTGGCTTTGGCATAAATCTTCGCCGAAATCTCCCACCACCTCTTTTGGACTTCTTCAGAAAGTTCGTCCAATTTGGAGTAGTCGTTTTCCTCCTTCATTTTCTTGAACTTTTCAATCTTGGCGTTGAAATAATCCTTATCCTCTTGTGTGAGTTCCTCCTTGTCCTTGTACTCGTCAAGCTGGCGTTCGGTTTGGTAAATCATACCTTCGCACTTGTTCACCTTTTCAATACGCTCCTTTTCCTTGGCGTCCTCGGCTTCATGATCCTCAGCGTCTTTCTTGATACGTTCAATTTCCTCATCCGTCAAACCACTCTTGTTCTCAATTGTGATATGCTGTTCCTTGTTGGTACCTTTATCCACAGCTGTTACAGTAAGGATACCGTTTGCGTCGACGTCGAAAGTGACAGATATCTGAGGAGTTCCACGACGCGCAGGCAATATGCCGTCTAAATTGAAAGTACCAATCAATTTGTTGTCCTTTGCCATCGGGCGCAAGCCATTCAAAACGTTAATTGTAACGGCAGGCTGATTATCCTCAGCGGTTGAGAAAATCTGGCTTCTCTTGCACGGAATTGTGGTATTTGCCTCAATGATAGTTGTCGCCACACCGCCTTCAGTTTCAATAGAATAGTTCATGGGAATAACGTCCAAAAGCAAAAGTTCAGAACTGTTACCACCCGCCAAAATATTGGCTTGAATAGCAGCACCTTCTGCCACAGCCAAATCCATGTTGGATGACTTAATCAACGGAACACCAAATTCTTTCTCCAAACGCTCCTGAATCAAAGGAATACGGCAAGATCCACCAACGAGGAGAATCCCGTCTAACTTCGGTTGCCCTGCGGCTTCCATGGCGTTTTTAGCGCACTTAATAAGTTTATCTACAATAGGCGTGATAAGTTGCTCGAACTTGGCTCTTGTAACCGTTTTAACGAGATGGATTGGTTTGTTGTCACTACCCATGGTGATATAGGGAATATTCACCTCCGTCTGTGATGAACTCGACAAATCAATCTTAGCTTTCTCCGCGTCTGCCACAATACGCGCCATAGCTTGAACGTCGTTTGACAAGTCAACCCCAGTTTCAATCTTAAATTCGTCAACCAGCCAATTGGTAAGAGCGATATCCAAGTCGTGACCCCCATTAAAAACATCTCCATTAGTGGCAAGGATTTCAACTACATTGTTCTCAATGTCAGCAATACTAAAATCCAGGGTGGATCCGCCATAGTCTGCAACCATATATTTTCCTCCCTTCTCCATGTCAATATTTGAAGAGAGAATAGCCGCAGTAGGCTCGTTAATGATACGCATCACTTCCAACCCAGCCAATTCACCTGCTTTCTTGGTAGCCTCACGTGCTGTATTCGAAAAAAATGCGGGAACTGTAATGACGGCGTGTGTCACATCTTTACCAAGATAACTTTCAGCACTCTTTTTTAATGAATGAATAATCATTGAAGAAATTTCCTCTGGGGAATATTCCCTTCCTTCAATTTTCACACGAGGTTGTCCGTTGACATTTACGACATCATACTGGACGTGCTTCCTTGCCTCTTCACTTTCTTCATACGTCGCGCCCATGAAACGCTTGATAATGTTCACCGTCTCTTTCGGGTTTGCCACCATCTGTCTTTTTGCAGCGGCGCCTACTTTTCGTTCGCCGTTTTTGAGTGAAACCACCGAAGGTGTCATATTAGAGCCTTCTTCATTGAACACAACAACAGGTTTACCGTGTTCATACACAGCAATTTCCGATGCTGTACTTCCAAGGTCCAAACCTATTGCGACAATTTCTTTTGCCATAATTAATAAAGATTTATTTTTATTTGTTATTTAGTTTCAAAATTTTGCATAACAACATTGTCAAACGTCGTGCCATCCGCGAACGTCTGCCAAAATGTCAGCATTCAGACAAAAAACTGTCAGAAACTCACAAATGTTCGGACAATTTTTCCGTTTTTGATGCTTTCAATATACGGAAACTTTTTGGAACATGCAAAACTTATTTGAAATTTTTCAGTGAATTTCTATAATAGTTCTTATCAATTTTGCTTCTCTTTTCCTTCGGTACCCTATTATAGAGTTTCTGCATTTTCTCTTTTGACATGCTTGAATGTTTTGACAAATACGTCGCGCTATCCTTGAGTAGTTTTCTCCAAGATTCGTCTTCCAAGATTTGTTTGACACTTGCGAGACATGAGTCGATGATTCGTGTAATTTCCAAGTTAATTTCGTCTTGCGAATCAAAATTAAGTTTCATTCCACGATTAGATGCCATTTCCGTAGTAAGATATGTGCTAACATATGGTTTCGAACCCATACCATACTCACGCACCATTTGAGAGGCGTATACTGTGGCTTTCATCAAGTCATTGTTTGCGCCAGCTCCGCGTTTCTTTTGCCCAAATACCATTTCTTCAGCAACGTAACCACCTAATGCAATTTTAATATTTGTTAAAATTTCTTCTTTTGTCCACATTTCGTTGTCGTCATCATCCATTAAAAGAAAACCATTGTTGTCTTTCGAAACAGCGTTTGACACAAGTTTTTCAGGAACCTTACCCATCAGGTTTGCATATACCGCGAAATGTCCACTTTCGTGTACCGCTACACGAGCCTGTTGCTCAGGGTCTTCGTTATTACGATGCTTTTCGAGCCTCAATTCTTGTGGGATTTCATATTGCGCGACGTTTTTACCTGATAAACAGACATTTGCCAAAATTTTCTCATTCTCATAGGACAATCTGAAAGTGTCTGCTTCAGTTATTCCCTCAGCCGAAACCTTATCGACGATAATTGGGAATTTAGTTTTAACGATTTCGTGAATGCTTGAGATTATCGGGCGTGTTCCTTGTGTTGGAAAAACAGCGTCCTTATATATGATGTTCTTGACTGAGTCGTCGCAAACAATATCCACGCCCCACTTGTCCTTGACTTTTTTTGTATAGTTTTCAAGGAACAAGTCAATAAGTTTCTTGAACGAATCCGAAGAAAATGACGGATAAATCATGAAAAGGTTACCAAATCTGGCAATCTGTTCATTTCTGAAACGCCTTTTCAGCGCCTCTTTCATATCAACAATGGTAAGTTTTTTTGTCATCTTGTGAAACTGGTCAGGAAGCATGTCAGGATCAACGTCAAATGACATGTTATACGCCTCATCAAGATTCATAAGAACAAAAATAATACTGTCGTTAAATTTCAAGTCATAGCCTTTGGAAACAACCTTCAACATGTCGTTCAAAAATTCCATAAGTTCATCGAAACTCATTTTGGTTATCTTGTGGTAGAAATCAATCATATCCACATTAGGGTTGAAACGACTGTAGTGGTTGAACATTGTGGAGATATATTGCTCTTTAAGGAACGTTCTGCCTTGTTTTTTTGTTACAGTATAATCGTTTTCATCTTCACACAGCCCAGGTGTATCACAATCAGCATATTCATCATAGCAAGCAGGTGTTGGGGCATTTCTTGTTTCTGAGATGTAAGATGTGACAGAATTTTTGTCACCATTGAGAATCACAGTACCATTTTCGTCAAAATTTATGCTGAAATTGTAATACCCACTAAACTTTTCAATGTCATATCTCGGAAACCCAACAAGACACTCATCAGCATTTACCCAAATGCCATCTTTCAATTCAATTTTCTTATATTCACACATTCTTACAGCATAATTCAACAGATTTTTGATTGTGTGAATTTCATAATATTGTGCGCCTTTATGTATTAATCCTGAATCCATCAACTCCCAAAACGGTTTCAGTCCCGAACGGTTGTCTTTTTCACCTCCACTAGAATCCAATGTAGCAGCATACTGGAATTCGTCATACACAAACACACGGTTGCTTTTCTCATTGGATAACTGTTCATCAATCGTGTCCTCAACTTCCCACGGCTTCATGTCATTTATTTCCGCGAAGTTGAAGTAAACCATGTCGTTTTCGATATCCAACAATTGAACAAGCCTCTTGACAAGCGACGTTTTTCCTGTGCCAGTCAAACCTACCAAAGAGATAACCAGCGGCTTTTCCTGCAATTCCGGGTACAAATACCAAGGACGCATGTTGAACAGTGTTTGTTCTATGACACTATCAATGCCAATAAATTCCTTTTTCAGTATTGTTTCAGTTTCTTTCAGAAGTTGTTTCTTTCTCCTGATTTCTTCATTCTCAAGTTCTAACTTTGCCATTATTTGTTTTTCGAATTTTCAAGTTTTCTTATTTCATTATTAATTTGGTGCCGTTTTTCCAATTGTCCACATTTGTAACAATTTTCAATCGAATCCACGCAGCAACCACGGCATAATTCGTAGAGGGTATTTTCAAATTCAGCAATTTTTTCGTATACTGGAGATAGAGGTTTCCATTTTTCCAGATTTTCCTCACACCAACCAACGAAACGTTCCAACGACTCGTAACGGTAAATGAACCAATTGTTCACTTCATCCACCCCTTGGTTATACGGAGCGTCTATGAGAACCTTTAAACCGCCAGCGCCTTCCATGTTTTTCGGATAGTCCTCTATGAAATAATCACAATCGATACCTGTTTTGTTATCAACGAAACGAATCTCGTCATATAATACACCACATTTGTCGAGCCATTTCAATGCGAGAATTTTATTGTGCGTTGTTGGCTGAATAGTTGCAATCACAATTTTTCCGTATTCTTTCAAACGCTTCATCGCCTCAACCGCTCCTTCCATCGGCTGGCTCAACAAAAAAACATAGTCCGCGTGCTTCTCGAAGAAGTAATGGTACGAGGAACCGTATGCCGCATGTGCTTTTGGAAACGAAGTCTCAACATCATAAACTTTTACGTCCTCGGGCTTCAGGCTTTCACCAAATTCGTTGTTGTATAGTTTAATCATTTGAGAGAAGATATCCCTCAAAACGCCGTCCAAATCGACGACGAAAGTTGTTTGTTTACTATTCATTATGTTGTTCAGATTTCAAATATGTATATTTCGTTATTTTCAGATATTTACCTGAACCTTCATACGGAATAATTTCGTATTTTGTTCTTGGTGGTAGTTTTTTTCAAAAAGATGTCAAGTTCATCCTGCGTTTTGAAATGAAGCGTTATCCTTTCGTCCCTTTTTGACATATTCAGCATTTTTTATCTTGGCAATATTTTCTTTTATCTCTTTAAGATAATCGTTCGGATTTTTTCCAGAATCATGGTATTGCTGTCCAATTTCCATAGCCAAACGCCACTCATCTGAATATGTTTTTAATGTGTGCACATATTCCCAGAATGTCTCTGACACCGATTTCACCAGAGAAATCCAGTCATCTGACAACAAATCTATAGCCGTCATTCTGACGTCATTGTCTAACACAACAGGTGAACATTCGTTTTCCATTTCTACCATTCTAATCAGCCCATTATTGTCACAATATTGAATAAAAATGTTCTTAGGCCAACATTCACGCCTGATATAACAATGATTTTTGAATTTTTCAATAATTTCTGGAAAAGTCATATGATAACAAATTCAAATTTTAGTCCATCCTCATCCGAATTAAACTTAGCTTGCCTGTTTAGTTCTTCTTGTACAAATATTTTTTGTGCATTCCAAAACAATGCTTCTTTCAAAGCTTTGACGTCATCTCTGACCAATGCCAATGTCATCTCCCCAATACGCTTGTAATTTCTGTTTACAAAAACATACTTAGGATAAGGCATGCCATATTTTCCAAAAGTATATTTTATCGTCCCGTCAATTTGCATGAATATCCAATTCTCGGTAGCTTTACCGTTTTTGACAAAACCTTTTATTTCCTCCGGGTTTATTTCAGACAAATCTGGCTTGATTGCAAAATCTACAAAATAGTATTTGGTTTCTTTTGAGAGCGCGATGGATTGCTCATACCCCCATTTTGCTGCTTCTTTAAAAGTTTCCCTTAGTCTAATTTGTGCTGCGTTATGATAAGCACACGCATTTGCAGGCATTGGAGGCGTTGTACCTAATGGATAACGTTTTTCCACTTCCTCATCAATAGAACACAAAAATTCTTTTTTCTCCATCGTGTTTATTTTTGATGCTACCAAAATACGGAAAAGATTCCACGCAAGCAAATTTTGCGTAGAAAACTTTTCAAAAAAAAATAGCAGAAATTGGCTCAAAACGCCTTTGAATCAGGGTGCTCCGTTTTGTAGTCGGCTACAGCCCTACAATATTCCTGATAATCTTCCAAACGCTCCAAATGTTCCGGACGTACGGAAAAGTATGATTTGTCACCCCTATTCCAAATACCACCAAACTTTACAGTTTTGTACATATCCTTACCGTATTTGTACAACCAGTTAAGTATTCCTTCCCAATACTGATCGTCAGAAGTGTAATAGCCGCCAGTCGGCTCATGTAGTGTCAATGAAAGACTCAAGCCAAAAAGCACAATAGTGAACTGTGGCGGAAATTCATATCTGACGTCATCATATTTCGTTTTCCACATCAAATCAAAATTGTAGACATGGAACTGTAGCCACCACGGAGTATAAATGATTGGCGGAAGCCAGCCAAGTCCAAATTTACGGACTTTTTTTCTAATTGAGCGTTTCCAGGCGTAGTCTGCTTTGATACGATTATGCACAGAATGGTACATGTATTTTATTGGACGCCCTTCCTTATTATACGTCGTTTTCGATTTGTCTTCCAATAGGACGGATTTGCGTATCTGATAGTAGTCCCCGTATTTTGCGAGGCGTATGCAACCGCCACGATAAACTGGAAGGTTCGGATCATGAAGCCACGAACCGAAATAAATACGTAGTTTCGGCTTTTTCCAAACGCCTTTTATTTTTCTGTATGTAGTAAGAAAACTCATTGTCTTGTTCAATTATAATTTGTCGTAGTCCGTTATGTTTTCTTCTTCACCGCAAGTATGGCATCGAACAGTGGGCATATCGCCTATTGACGTAACGGTAAATCTTACAGAAATGTTTCCACCGATTGCTCCCGTATTAACGTCCTTGTGTTTGTGTTTTTCGCAAAACTCATTGTAGAGTTTCTCTTCGTTGTCATTTAACGTGAATGCTCTTGCCATTGTACTATACGAGTTTGTTGTACTGTTTTATCACACCTTCGTCTGTAATAACAAACGCTTCCGCAGAATCCAAATCAGCGATTTTATCGCCAATAAGTCCACCTGAGCCGTGCACCAATTGCGTGTGCCCAACGATTTGATAATCGCCATATCCATCATATTTTTGCCTCGAAAGCCAACTATATATGTCAGCCCAAACAATAGAACCATAATCATATCCGTACAGCCCACGATATTTGTCGTACATTCCTAACGAATTGATTACCTTTGGCTCCTCGGTTAGATACGCGTTGTTGAAATACGCCACAACATTGTTGTCGTCAATGAACTCGTATTCGTCTGGAAACGCGAACTTCACATAGCCCTTGTGTATTCCTGCGTGGCTGAAAATGAAATGTTTTCCGTTAATCATAGCCTCATCCGCGAGCTGGAACAAATCCTTGTTGTCAAGGAACATACGACGTATGGCTTCGTAGTTTTTGTAATCGGTACGACATTCACAAATTTCAGCGCTGAAACGGTACGAACAATCATGGTTCCCCAATAAGAGCGTAATTCTCTCAGGGTATTGTTTCTTCAAATCAATAATTTTCTCGAAACGCTCAATTGCATATCGCTTGTAATCAACACCGTCTTCGAATTCGGCTTTATAACAATCAGTATAATCACCCAAAAAAACAATTTTTGTGCTAGTATTGTCTAACGTTTTCTTCACAGGTATTTCAAAAAAATCACGCCCATGAACATCTGGTATAATTAAAATCTTAATCTTGTTTTCCATAAATTTCGTTTATAAGTTTGTCTTTTTTCTTTATTATATTTTTTGGAACTTTTTCTTTTATGTCAGAAAAATACAAAAGTTTTATACCGTTTTTTTTTTTCACAAAGTTCTTTTTTTGATTTCATCCCTTTTTTGACTCAACACAAAATTATCTTCACCACAAAAAATCTCATATTTTTTAACCATTCATTACAGTGTTATCCGAAAAATGGGAGCAACTCAAGATTGAGTTACTCCCCAAAAATAATAACAATATGAAACAATTGATTAGATTTCGATATCAGCACAATTCTTTTCACCAGTTTCCTTATACAGGACAGTTAAAGCCAACACGCCGTTTTCAATTGTTTTGATGAAAGTGCTTGAATCTGTTGTTTCTGGAAGTGTGAACTCTAGATTAAGCGAATTGTAATACCAAGGTGCTGATTCTTCCGATAACATTGTGGATTCGTCCTTGATTCTCAAAATGTGCTTGCTATCGTTATACGTCACCTTAATGTTTTCAGGTCTGTGCCCCGCAACAACCGCTTCAACGCTTACGACGCCTCCTTTTTCGTTGTAGCGATACGGCACCTCATCATTAAAGACGTCTTTCAGTTGCCAGTCCGGGTTAACCTTGATTCCGTCGCCAAAAATGTTTGTAAGGGCATCTGCAATATTGTTGACGCCCAATGATGTTGGATAATACTTGTTCATTTCTAAAATATGTTTTTGTTTGAAATTATTTTTGTCTTAATATAGTGTTTTTGACTCTCATTTCCAAGAAACCAAGTAAACGTGATAGTCACCAAACGGTTCATAGTTCATCAAGTTAACCACAGCATAACCCTTTGAAATAAACGGCTCGAAAATCTCGTCAGAGTACTTGTTTTCGTTTTCGCTTAATGAAACTATAAGATTGCTACGCTCGAAACGCGTAATCGAGTCAATTGGCTGCTTAACTCTGAAACTGATTTCATTGTTGATTTGAAATTGCATGGTGCGTATCAATTCCATAATTTCCTCGTTTTCAGCGTCTGTAATCATCCCAGAAATTTTTTCTTTTTCAACAACTTTCAAATGCTTTCCAAATGTGTTGAGTTTCCTTTCAAGCTTTCTTAATAACGTCCCAAAACGTGTTTCATTGTTTTTTTCTTGCATAATTTGTTTATTTTTAGCATTTTATTGTTTGTACATGTTTTTAGGTGCTTTCAACGCCAAGCCTTTACCAATCAAGCCTTTGTTATCAAGATGGTGTTCATGGCAATAATCGTTGAACTCTGAAATGGTTTCCCACGCCGCAGGAGAATAGCCGTCTTCATAATTTTCGTCGGATATGATGTTGTGTAACGACTGCAAATGCTCTTTTTCTTCATCCGTCATTGACGACATAGGACGGAGAAACGGGCGTTTCCAATCATTACCAAAATTGTTTGAAATTATCGCCATTAATCTGTCTGGGGTAAGCAAAGCATACCCGTCATTCCATTCGACATAAGTTAAATAAGGCAATCTTGAAGATAACTCTTTCACGAGCAAATTTCTTTCTTCTTGTGTCATGACTGTTTTTTTTTTTATATGAATCGAACGGGCATTGGAAAATCCTGCCAATAGTGTTCACAGGTTTTACATAAGTCTTTCTCTTCCATTTTCAAAGTTTTAAAAGGTCGTTATAAAGTGATTGGAGTCCTAATCTAATATCATAATAGTTTGCAGGACTGTTTTTTGCTTTATCCAATGCATTCATTTGTTCTTCACTTGGCTTCCAATAATTTTGAGCCTTGAGGGATTTGAGCCAAGATTGTACTTTCTCACGAAACTCTTTTGATAGTATATCTTTATCACCGATTTTTATTTCAGAGAAAAATATATCCAGGTTTTTAACATACTCATTAAGTGCTTCTACAATTTCTTCATCCTCTTCACTCCAAGCAGGTCTAACATCTACAATGCGTTTAACTGGAATAAAATATTCATTAGCCCTTACTCCAAGGCCCATCATATTCATACCTCTTAATGCTTGAACTACTTCACCTTTAGAGGCTCTTTTGTATCCTCCACTATAATAATCTTTTATGCAATAGTAATATTTGCCATGCTCTATGTGTTCTATTTCACACTCTTCTAATGAATTAGGGGTTTTCTTCAATTCTTTCTTCTCGGCATCCCATTCATAACCCGCTTCTTCCATCTTTTGGAATAGTAGGTCACGCTGTTCTTTTGTTGCTGGAAAAACGCTACTAAGTTCACCAAAATGGGCTAACATATGGTGAGGACTTTTTAGCGTAAGTTCTTTATTTACATCAAGACCAGCATAATAGTAAGCAAGTCCATTATTATATCGGTTTTTATCATATATAAACGGATTGCCTTTTTTGGTTGCAAGCACATCACCATCATTGGCATCTTGGATAGCCCATAAATGGCATTTTTCATCACATTCTTTTATAGACCAAGAGAAATGAATGTTGTCAGTAAAATAATATCTACCATCTCTTATATCATAAACCTGTATGATTTCTTTTGAATAATCATCTCTATTATACACAACCCAATCTCCAACCTTGAATTTTGGTTCAGCCTTATCAGCAGGTTTTTGCATTTTCATCATATAGTCAATGCAAGCAGCAAGTTCATCTTCTTCTTTAGGAAGTCTGCCAAATTTTTCATTCCATTCACGGATATACACCCATAAGTCATGGGTTTCTGTGTCTTGTTCAATAGACTTCTGTTCTTTTAGTTCTTTTAACTCAGTTAGCCATTTTTCAAGTTGCTCATGCTCTAAAGCACAAGCACTATTACCACAAGACTTTTCCTTACAATGTTCAATAGCTTCGTCAAGAGACATTAAAACATCAACTTTATCAGCAGGCTTCTGCTCACCTTGCTTTTCACTTGGTTTAGCCACCCTCTTTAATTGTGAAAGATTTACAAGCACACCATCTTCATTCTTTGTGACTTTATCGCCCACTTGAATCATATTACGAAAATTAGCGTGTTCACCTTGCTTTTCAAGCCAAACAATCCATTTATCTTCTTGCTCTTGCGGTATAGGTGTTCCTCCTCCGCGATGAATGCTTTGCTCGACAAAAGCAATAATTTCATTTTTTATCCTCTCATCCTCCGATTCTCGGAGTTCGTGAAGCTCTTTTTCCATCAGTTCCTTGCCGAATGAGTCTGCTTGTTCGTAGATTCTCTTGATTGACTCAATGGCTTCTTTATATGTTTTTTCGTAGTTCATAATTTTATTCTCTTTTTTTTTTTGATGCTACCAATATAGCCAAAAAATAGCATCCCTCCAATTTTTTCCCAAAAATTTTCCGGAAAATTTTTAAAACACCAGTTTTTGAAATTATTTCAGCCAATCCAGAAAAACGACACTCAACCCACACACAGGATATGCAAAACCACCGTTTCCGAAACAAAACCACGGAACACACGACGTTTTTATGTAGACGCCGAAGAACATACGACGTATGGAAGTGAAAAACTCAAAATTTTGGATCAAAAAATTTTCTACATTTCATCCACACATCCGTGCGCCCAGTTTCATATCCTCCATAACCCCTTGATTTATAAGGGGATACGGAGGCAGGGGTATGTAGGGAGGGGAGTGGCAACCCCTATGAGGGAGGGGTAGGCGGAGGGCTTCCGTCACCCCTTTATTGATGCTCTTAATATACGGTTTTCAATCCGATTGTCGTTTGTGTTAACACTCTCGGAGAACGAGGGCAAAACGTGTGCGCTTAGGCAGCGGAAGGTTCTTGCGTTGGTTTTCGGGTGTGGTGTTGTACACTGCAAGCATTAAACGTTCTTCGGGTTCGAGTTGCGTCTCAATGTAGAGGCGATAGTATTTGTTGGTGTAGTATTCCTTACCGAAACGCATCTCATTTGCCTCACGTTCAATTTGCTCGGCTGTCTTTGCTGTTCCGTCTTGTTCACGTTGGTATTGAGCAAGGTAGCCAACAATTGAGTATAGGCTGTCCAAATCCAAGTCACGGGCGGAAATCTTGACGAGTTCGTTTTCGTGCCATCCGCAAGCCAAGAAGTCGCTTTTCTCGGGTGCATACTCGATGTAAGACACTTCCACACGTTTGGCTTCGTGCATACCGAAACGGCTGATATTCCGATAGGCTACTGTGCAATGGAGTTTTTCTTTGATTTCGTTGGCGAACACAAAGCGGTTGTTTGGGCGTGTGATAAGGAATTCGCATACTTGTTCACGGATTGCGAGGCAGTCGTTGTAGAGTTTGTCTTGCAAGTCAAGGATTTGGTTTTCAAGGGCGTCGAAGTTCATTTTTGCCATAATGTTTTGTTTTAAGTGGTTATTGTATCAATTTTGATGTTGTCAATATAGGAAAAATTTCCATATAAGTTAATGTGTTAACAAGCGAGGGCGATTGCCGTAAGCATTGTGATTACGGCAAAAGTGCAGAGTGCTGCTATAAGTGGGGTAATGTTTTTCATTATTGTAGTGTTTTAGGGTTGTTTTTGAATTTGATGCTGATAATATACGGTTTTCAATCCGATTGTCGTTTTGTGTTAACAATCAAACCCATTCTGCAACATACTCGTTGGTTTCGTTGTCAAAAATGTTGACGGTTGGAACGTATTTTTGTGAACGATAGAATTGTGCTGCCTTTGAAAGTCCTGTTACTAAATCGTTTGAACTGAAATGGATTGTTTGTTCTTCGATTACGTCACCGTTTTCGTCACAAGGGTAGAAGTGGAAGTCGTAGCGATAATTTTCCATAGTGTTGTTTTGTTTTGATGCCTTTAATATAGTAAAAAGGTTTGTACCCCGCAAGGTGTTAACACTCTATTGGGGTACTTGTTTGGCTTCGCTTATTGTACGGCAACCCATCCGCTGTTCGCTGAAATTGGTTCGCCGTTGTAGTAGGGTGTGAAATTCTTTGAGGTGACGTTAACGCCAAGTGCATTGAGGCGGCTGCGTGTGGTGGCGGAGTTCCAGCCGCAAAGGTTGAATTTTGGCGTTCCGTTGACTATTTTGTAGATGCAGTTGTCAAAGAGGTACACATATGTGTTGCCGTTTGATAAGGATTTCACTTGCGTGTTGTTTCCGTTGAAATTTCTGCCGTTTCTAACAGCGGCAACCATTTTCTTTTCAATTTCTCTCATAGTGGTAGGCGTTTTTGAATTTGATGCTGACAATATACGGTTTCTTTTCCGTACGTGCTTTGTGTTAACATTCGTCAGTAATCAAATCATAGGTTTCAAGTGTTGGCTTGTTATCTTCCGCATATCCGCCTTGTGTCAAATTCCTTATTTCATTTGTTGTCAACTTTTTGCAACGTTCCAACTCTTTTTCAGCCTTTGCTTTGTTGGAGATAAAATCGGTTAATGGGTAATTTTCCCAAAACTCGGAGCAAGAATCGTGTGACACACAGATTTCAATTCGGTAGATTTTTATTGTTGCCATAGTGGTATCTCGTTTGTTGTTTGATGCTGATAATATACGGAAATCGTTCCGATTGTCGTTTTGTGTTAACGTTGTTTTTTGTTTCTTTCGTTCAAACGTCACCCAAAGTTGTAAGGTGTTTGATTGTTTGGTGTTTTTTGGCTGTTTTCGTGGCTTGTGAGCCGTTTTTGTTGTTGGGTGATATACTTTATTGGTTTTGTTGTTGAAACGGCTGTAATAGTGTTAAAATTGTATTTTTGGAATATTGTATTGGTATGTTAACGTTTGAAAGTCCTACCCAAGTATTTCGGATAGGACTTTGTGGTTTTGTGTGTTTCGGATTAGTCACGTTGGTAGATTGTTTCTTTTCCGAATTTAGCCGTGATTTTCAGCACGTTTGAGGCTTTTGGTGCAACAATATGGTATTGTTCTGCCTCGTTCAAGCCTGCCTCTTGTTGCTTTTGCACGTTGGCGGATTTGGATTGCAGGAAAGGCTTCAAGGCTTCAAGTTCGCTTTGTGTGGCTTCGTGTCCGTCAATGGTGTAGGTTGACTTGCAAGTCGTGTTTTTGTACATTCCGATTTTGAGGTAAAAAACACTATCGTCAGCCAATGATTGGTAGAAAAATGCGTTGTAGTGCTTTTTACCCTTTGGTGCTTCACTTTGGTAGTTGGCTTCGTTGCCGCTGCGTGTGAGGCGGTTATTGACTGCGTTTTGGTAGTCAATGCCCAAGATGGCGTTAACATAGTGGGTAAGTTTTTTCACTCTACCCACGAAAGGGTTGTTAGTCTTGCGCATTGCAGGCTCGGTTTCGGTGAAGATTTCAACTCCGAAAGTACCCTTGTTCATTTTGCTGACTTGTTCAATGATGTTTGCCATAATGTTTGTGTTTTTGAGGTTGTTGGACTTTGTTTGTTTGATTTTGATGTCCTTAATATACGTCTTTCGTTCCGAAGTGTTGATTGTGTTAACGCAAGTCCAATTCGGTTTGCA
>Ga0310691_10002129_pt1 | contig 27382 bp, 23 predicted proteins | sample 176DNAGHGlowgp2_FD_203887 | JGI IMG/M metagenome (GOLD analysis project Ga0310691, IMG submission 203887) | Sheep rumen microbial communities from Palmerston North, Manawatu-Wanganui, New Zealand - 1766 DNA GHGlow gp2 (v2) (version 2) | ecosystem: Host-associated > Mammals > Digestive system >... | reverse complement strand
GTCACGCTTCTTTTGTCTTCTCATTAAAGTTCTTCCAACATATGCAACTTTTGTGTCTTCAAAGACATAGACATAAACGCTATCTATTTTCCCTTTTACGACATCTAATCTTTGGTCAATAAACCAATCATAATCATCTAACCAGCCATTTACAACAGCTGCATGGTGTGCAGAAGAACAGCCTTTTACAAATTCTCCTTTTGTTTTATATTTTCGAGCCTCTTCCTCACATCGTTCTTTTGTCCAATATCCCTTTGGCTTTTTTAATTCTTCAAACCAATCAAAACTATTAAGTAACCCATGTTTATGCGCGTATATATATGCTCCTCCATTCCCATTTCTAAAAGCTTCCTTTGTACTGTATTTACGTGCTTCCATTTCGCAAAGACTTTTTGTCCAATGGAATGGTTCTTCAAACCATATATAGTCTTTTATCCAACCATTTTTACGGGCAGTTCTTGCGGCTGATTGATTGCTTTTTCGAAAGTCCTCTTTTGTCTTGTATTTTTTAGCTTCTAAATAACATCTTTTGTATGTCCAATATCCTGCTGGAGCCTTTGTCACTGGCTCAAACCATGTATATGTTTCCAACCACTTTTTTTCACGAGCCACTTTGTAACCTGTAGGACAATATTTCTTAAACTCACCTCTTGAACTGTATTTTGAGGCCTCTTCATGGCATGTTATCTCATTCCATCTTGGTGCCCACAATGTTTCAAACCAAGTGTAATCATTAATCCATCCGTTCTTCATTGCAGCATTTAATGCAGAAGAACATAATTTGCGCAATTCACTTTTAGAATGACATTTTTTAGCCATTTCTAAACATTTATCATATGTCCAGTATCTTGTGGGTTTCTTGTCAGACATAACTTGCTTGTTTTTTCTATTGCAAAATTACTGAAAATAAGTGAGTATTTAATGTCAATAGTACAAAAAATGATAAATCATAAACCATTTTTAGTAATTTAGCCAAATGAAATGAATAATATACAAGATTATTTGCTATAGTTGCGTTGTGAATTGATAAAGAACATCTGAAAAAGCGGTCACGGCCAACAGGAAAATCGGTCAGCACCAACCAAACAATTGGTGCGCACCAAATGGAGAGTTGGTCAGCACCAAATAAAATCATAGTTATTAACCCTCTAAAATTTGACGTTATGGCAAAGCTAAAACTGAATGTCGCAAAGTCGGGTCGCGTGAACCCGCAGACAAAGGCAAAGGGCTTCGCAGCCCAAGTAATCACCAATGGCACGGCAGGCTACGAAGACATTGTGGCTGAGGCCTGTCACAACACTACGCTGCACATGGCCGAGGCTAAAGTGGCTCTGGAGTTGGCAATGCGTGACCAGAAGATAGAACAATTGGAGGATTCTATCAGGATTATGCGAGCGTTTCTTACCACTCTTCGAGAATACTTTGCGAGAGTGAAGATGTTTATGGATTTGCTAACGACAGACACAGAATCTATCACAAAGGTATAAGAAGGTGTGCTCAAAATGATTTATAATGTAAGTTTAATAGGTCAATCCAAATTGCCAGAGAGGGATGATGTTGCCATAGCCTGTTTCAATGTCGTCTTTGACAACGTAGCCTTGGGCCGCATCTTGTATCTGCTTCTGCTTTTTTTTCTTGCCACCTACCTCAAAGGTTTTTCCGTCTATTTCGAAATCGCTAATACGTGAACTGATGACATCAGTCTTGACGCGCATCTGGTTATAGAAGAATGTCTCGCGAATATTGCCAATATCGGCACTCTCATGCCCAAGGAGATAGGCCAGGTTGGTGTTGTCAAGATAGACTTTCTCGACCTTTCCTAAGCCACGTATGCCGCCAGTATCGTCACGCAGTTGTCCTATCATACCAGCCTGTTCCATGTATAAGAAATAGTCTGGCAGCACATTACGACTTACACCTATCACGGCGGCCAATGACTCCATGACAGGCTTGAAAGGAACGCTTTGTGCTATAACGGCCAGCAGTTTTTTCAGTTTTCGGCCTGTAGAAGCATTCATATTCGCATATTGGGGAATGTCGACCTCCATTGTTTGGTTGATAACCTGACGCAAGCGCATTTCATAGTTACCCTCGTTTGCAAATGGGTAGTAACCATTCTTTAGGTAATCCTTGAAGAAAGGCAGAGGATGGCTGATGGCATCAAGTTTTGCCTTATGTTCCAAAATTTCGTTGATGGTATATACTGGGGCGGTTATGTTATGAAACAATGTCAGATATTCCCTGAATGAGAGTCCCTGCATAGTGAATATCAGAGCACGTCTGCTCAGGTCAGATGTTCCTTTTGTGATATCAAGTATGGAAGAGCCTGTGAATCCTACCTTCAAGTCAGGATGAGAGTCGTATATGAGTTTCAACTCTCGTGACCAGTTCTCATATTTATGGATCTCGTCAATGAAAATCTGCTCCCCACCGTCCTTTACAAACTCATCTACAGTATCGATAAGTGTGTGGGTTGAAAAAAACAAATGATCAGCAGCAACATAGAGCATGTGCCGCTTGTCTTTGTTTTCCTTAATGTATTGAAGAATCATTGTTGACTTTCCCACACCACGTGGCCCAACAAGTCCGAACATTCTGGATTCCCAACTCAATTGATCATACATATACCTATGGAATGTAGAAGTGGTTAGCTTCAATTGACTCTCCATGAATTCAATAAGCGAAATATCCATAATCGTTATATTTTTGTTGCAAAGATAATTAAATTGCACTAAAATAGTGCATAAAACAAAAGAATAATGCACTATAATAGTGCAAATTAACTTATTTTTACGGAAAATACATGAAAAACGCACTTATATTCAGGCTCATGTCGTTGGCCGCCTTGAAAACTTGATGAATGGCGGCGGCATGTTTGACGATGTGACGAGTTATCATTTTTTGGCTCGTTTCCGTACAGAAAAGGTTGTACTCGTTCGCCTGAAGAGCGTTACCCGGAGTAAGCAGGCCGCTTAGTCGGAGTAAACGGGCGGCTTACCCGTAGTAAACGGCGGGCTGGGGGCTATAATTTTTATAAAAACAGGCAACTTGTTTGGTCTTTTGATGAAAAATGACTAACTTTGCAAACAAACAATTGATAAAACCATGGACATTGTAGAAAGATTCTTAAACTATACCAAGTATGACACCCAGTCGGCAGAGGATAGCCAGACGGTGCCAAGTACCAGCAAGCAGCTGATTTTTGCTGAATACCTGAAGAAAGAGTTGGAACGCGAGGGGCTCGACGATGTGGAGCTGGACGACAAGGGCTACCTGTATGCCACGCTGAAGTCGAACATCAAGGAGAAGGTGCCCGTCATCGGCTTCATCTCACACTACGACACCAGCCCCGACTGTTCAGGCGCTGACATCAAGCCTCAGATTGTGCGTCACTATGACGGTTCGGACATCCTGCTCAGCGAGGGCATCGTGTCAAGTCCGAAGAAGTTTCCTGAACTGCTGCAGCATGTCGGCGAAGACCTGATTGTCACTGACGGACACACGCTGCTGGGTGCCGACGACAAGGCGGGCATTGCCGAAATCGTGCAGGCCATGGTGTGGCTGCAGGAGCATAAAGAGGTGAAGCACGGCAAGATACGCATCGCCTTCAATCCAGACGAAGAGATTGGCATGGGTGCCCACCACTTTGACGTCGAGAAATTCGGCTGTGACTGGGCCTATACGATGGATGGCGGCGACGTCGGTGAGCTGGAGTTTGAGAACTTCAACGCTGCCTCGGCGAAGATTACCATCAAGGGCATCAGCGTACATCCGGGCTATGCCAAGGGCAAGATGGTCAATGCCAATGCACTGGCTGCGGAGTTTGCCAAGATGCTGCCCGAAGACGAGACGCCAGAAACTACCGAGGGCTATCAGGGTTTCTACCATCTGTTGGGCATCACGTCAAACATCGAACAGGCCAAGTTGTCGTATATCATCCGCGACCACGACCGCGACCGCTTCGAGGACCGCAAGCGGTACATCGTGCGCTGTGCCGAACAGATGAACGAAAAGTACGGCGAAGGTACTGTTGAAGCCGTGGTCAGCGACCAGTACTATAACATGAAAGAAAAGATAGACCCGCAGATGCATGTTATTGACCTCGTGCTGAAAGCCATGCAGGATTGCGAGGTTGCTCCGAAGGTGCGCCCCATCCGCGGCGGCACGGACGGCGCCCAGCTGTCGTTCAAGGGTCTCCCCTGCCCTAACATCTTTGCCGGCGGCATCAACTTCCACGGTCCCTACGAATTTGTCAGCATCCAGTCCATGGAAAAAGCCATGCAGGTCGTCATCAAGATATGCGAACTGGTGGCTGAGTTTAACAAGTAAATAAAACATGGCAGAGTTACCCACCCTCATAGAAGACCTTGCGCTAATTCTGGTTTCAGCAGGCATCGTCACCATCATCTTCAAGCGCCTCAAACAGCCGTTGGTGCTGGGCTACATCGTGGCTGGTTTTCTGGTCTCTCCCCACATGCCCTATACGGCCAGCGTGGTGGACACCGAGAACGTTCACTTGTGGGCTGACATCGGCGTGATGTTCCTGCTGTTCTCTTTGGGTCTGGACTTCTCGTTCAAGAAGATTCTTAAGATGGGCGCCTCACCCATTATTTCTACCATCACCATTATCTTCTGCATGTCGCTGTTGGGAGTGCTGATAGGTCACTTGTTTGAATGGCCAAAGATGGACTGCATCTTCCTTGGCGGTATGCTGGCCATGAGCTCCACCACGATTATCTACAAGGCTTTCGACGACTTGGGGCTGCGCCAGCAGCAGTTTGCGGGACTAGTAATGTCGGTGCTTATCCTGGAAGATATTCTGGCCATTGTCATGATGGTGATGCTGAGTGCTGTAGCCAGCGGCAACGACCCCGACGGCGGCCAGATGCTGGGCAGCATTGTGAAGATAGGATTCTTTCTGGTGCTGTGGCTGGTTGTGGGCATCTTTGCCATACCTGAATTTCTGCGCAAGGTGCGCCACCTCATCAATGCCGAGGTGCTGCTCATCACGTCGTTAGGACTCTGCTGTGCGATGGCCGTCTTCTCTACGAAGGTAGGTTTCTCGTCGGCCTTCGGTGCCTTCATCATGGGCAGCATCTTAGCTGAGACCATCGAAGCCGAGCGCATCGAGAAGCTGGTGGAGCCCGTCAAGAACCTGTTTGGTGCCATCTTCTTCGTCTCTGTCGGCATGCTGGTAGACCCTATCATCCTCATCGACTATGCCATACCCATCATTGCCCTGGTGTTGACCATCCTGATAGGTCAGAGCACCCTCGGTTCACTGGCATTCATGCTGGGCGGTGAATCGCTGAAGTCGGCTATGCGCTGCGGTTTCTCCATGGCGCAGATTGGTGAATTCTCGTTTATCATTGCCTCGCTGGGCCTGTCGTTAGGCGTCATCAGCGACTTCCTCTACCCCGTGGTCGTGGCGGTGTCGGTCATCACGACCTTCCTCACGCCCTACATGATACGTCTGGCGACACCAGCCTACAACCATCTGGAGCACCACCTGCCCAACAAGCTCATCCGCTCGCTGAACCAGCTGAGCATGAGCCATCCCAACACGACGGAGCGGAGCAAATGGAAGAAGCTGCTGACACAAATGACCATCAACACCATTGTCTATTCCATTCTGACATCGGCCATCATTGCCGTGATGTTTACCTTCTGCCTGCCCTTCATGCGAAAACTGCTACCCGGCTGGGAACTGCACTGGTATGCCAATGCCATTACGGGTGTGCTGACCGTCATCCTCATCTCGCCTTTCCTGCGTGCCATGGTGATGAAGAAAAACCGCAGTGAGGAATGGAAAGCGCTGTGGAAAGAGAGCAACAAAAACCGCCTGCCCCTGCTGTTCACCGTTCTGGTGCGCATCATCATTGCCGTGGCCTATATCTTCTACATCTGCCACTACCTCAGCCGCTTCACCAATGCCGTCATGATTACCATCGGTCTGATTGCAGTCGGTCTGATGGTAGCCTCGCGCACCATCAAGCAGCGCAGCATCCGACTGGAAAGGCTGTTCATCCTGAATCTGCGCTCCCGCGAGATTGAAGCACAGGTTCACGGCAAGAAACGTCCACTGTATGAGGGGCGTCTGCTGGACCGAGACATCCACATTGCCGACTTTGACGTCCCCATGAACTCACAATGGATGGGCAGTACGCTGCGGCAGCTTAACTTCGGACAGAAATACGGCATCCACATCAGCAGCATCCTTCGTGCCGGCAACCGTCTGAACATCCCTGACGGCAACTACATCATCTTCCCTGGCGACAGGCTCCAGGTCATTGGCAGCGACGAACAGCTGGCCAAGTTCCGCCATGCCATTGAGACAGAGGTGCTGGGTGAGGACATGCATCTGGAAAACCGCGAGATGAAGCTGCGCCAACTGATCATTGGCAAGGAGAGTCCTTTCATCGGCAAGTCACTGATAGAAAGTGGCATCCGCGACCTGTACAGCTGTATGGTCGTCGGACTGGAAGAAGGAAAGGAAAACCTGTCGCCATTCCCGCCGCACCGCCGCTTCAGCGAAGGCGACATCATCTGGGTCGTAGGCGAAAAAGAAGCGTTGGATGCCCTTTTGAGTTAGTACCACTGTACTGCGTTGGAATAGCTGCTACGCTTGTCGTACTTCAGGGCATCGGTCAGCGTAGCGGCATTGCAGCGGAACGAGAAATTATAGCTGGTGTATGGTGCCAGCACGATGGAGCACGACATGTTGAAACAGTGCAGGTCGCGTGACAGCGAGGCTGTGGTCATGGAAATCTTCTTGTTCTCAAAGTCATAGCCTGACGAGAAACTGATGTTCCATCCGTCAGAGATGCGGATGTTACCGCTGAAGTTGAGGTTCTGCGTAAACTTATACGGATAGCGCATGGTGTTGTAGTTGAAGCTTCCGCTGGTATTCTCACGCATCGTGATACCATACGAGAGACTCAGTGACCAAGGCAACGAGAAGAGCATGTAGCCGTCCTCGTCGGTCTCAGCCATGTCACCCTCCTTTCGCTTTGCCCCGTGCTTGCCGGCTTCCATTTCAGTGTCAAGGTTGGTCTCCACGCCAGTGTCATATTCATCTTCCTCCTTGTTTTTGTCCTTGTCCTTCTTCTTGTCCCGCTTCTCGCCACGGAGCCACTTGAAGATGTCCGCCACCTTCTCGTTGCTGAGGGTGTACGAGAGGTTCTGCGACATGCCCTGGAAACGTCCGAAACGACCCTTGCTATACTCTGTATGCGTACCAATATAAGGCTTGGCACCTACAGAGTCGGCTTCGTAGGCGTAGGTGGCGAAGTCAGCCTTCAGGTTAAACGTATAGCTCTTGGTCAGCTTCAGGCGCAGGTTGGTGGACAGGTTGCTCCACGGGCGCAGCTTGTCTGCCATGTTATAGGACATCGATGCCGACAAGTCGTCGATGATGCTGACTTTCTTGAATCCCGTAGAGTCGTCGTCCGACCTCATCTTCATCTCAATATTGTTTGAGATGGACAGGGCGATGCTTCCCGTCTCGCCCTGGCTCACACCGCCGCCAAACAAGGCTCCCTGATAGGGATTGTACTTCTCGTACGTCACGTTACCTTCAGCATCCGTCTTCTGGTAGGTATCCCAAAAGCTGTAATGGTCGGAACTGAAGTCGGGCTTGTACTGGAAGCTCACCGTGGGTTTGAAGACGTGACGGATGGCCTGTATCTTGTCGCCGAACAGTTTGCGGTTGGGAACGAAGAAGCCATACAGCGTCGTTGATGCCGAGAGCGACAAATCCCAGTCGTAGACGTTATAGAAGCCCTGTAAGGTGTCGGTCACCTCTCGCTGGTTATCCTCATCCCATGACTTTTTCTGCCTCTGCGTGTACATGCGATCGGTGAAGTTGAACCTCGGACTGATGTTCACGTAGTTGAAGAGCGAGAAGGTGGCATCAATAGGTATCTTATGCTGCATGGCGTTATGCCAGTCCTTCGTCAGACTGGAATGCAACACCTTGTCTTCCTTCGTGTTGATAGAATTACTGAGGTTACCTGTGTACGACATGGAAATCTTTTCATACCACCGTTCCTCGCCTACCATGTGCTTACGACGGAAAGGATAGAAGCGCGACACGTTGATGGTGAGGTCAGGCAGTGTCAGGGCAATGCTGGAGTCACGCATGTTCTGGTTCAGGCTGAACGATGAACTGATGTCCATATTGAGACTGGAGAACTTGGTACTCCACGAAACTGACGACGTTCTGGTGGACTGCGTCAGCGCCTGCGGATTATACATCGAGTTCAGGTTGTTCGGCTCATAGTTGGTCGTGGCGAAGTTGACACTGGCAGAGAGTGTCGAGTACGGGTTGGCCTTGGCATCCTGACGATGCGACCACTGTATCTTGAAACTCGTCGACTTCTGGTAGTCAGGCATATTCTTGTCGCCCGTCACGGAATTCTGATAGCTGGCAAAGAAGGAGCCACTATAGCGATAGCGCTTACGGTAGTTGGTAGCGACGGAAACGCCCCACGAACCCTTGGTGTATATTTCGCCTATCAGCTTCAGATCCATCTTGTCGTTAATGGCGAAATAGTAACCGCCGTCACGGAGATAGAAACCGCGCGACGTCTCGTCGCCGTAGGTAGGCATGATAAAACCGCTGGAGTAGCTCTTCGTAAACGGGAAGAAGCCGTAGGGGATAGCCAGTGGCAACGGCACGTCTGCCACCACCAAATAGGCGGGTCCGAAGACGACATCCTTGCCAGGACGCACCTTGGCACGCGACATCGCGAAGTAGAAGTCAGGATGCGGCAGGTCGCACGTCGTATAGCGGCCATGGTAGAGGAACATCTCGCCGTTGGCACCGCGCTTGGAGAGCTGCGAGGTCATGAACCCCTCATCCTGCTGGGTGTAGACATCGCTGATAAGGCCCTTCTTCGTCTTGAAGTTAAACGCCATGGTATCGCTCTCGTAGGTGTCAGACCCCATCTTGAACACTGGCGTACCGAACTTCGTCCCCGTCGTGTCAACAGCACCCATGGCATGCACCAGACTGGAGTCCATGGACATCGCTATCTGTTCACTCTCAAGGTCCATATTCTCATACATCACATGCGATTTGCCATACAGGTAAGCCCGCTTCGTAGCTCCCTCATACACCATGGAGTCCTCGGCGCTGTAGGTCACAGGGGCATCAATACCGTTTTTACGCTGGCGGTTCAGCGAGTCCGCACGCAACGAGTCGTCCACCAGCTTGTTGTGCTTCCAGATAGCTTTTTGAAGGGAGTCCATGGCGAGGGTGTCGACCGTCAGCACCTCGCTGACCGTGCCCGTATCGGCAGGAACCTGCTCCTTGGAACTGGTGGAAACCAGCTCCTTGAGGCTGATGGTGTCTGCCGGAGCCACATCCCTGACGGTGTCTTCAGGCGAAGACACAACATAGCGCTCTCCGAACGACGGAAAGCGCAAGCCAGGCACTTCGGCCATCATAAAAATGATGACGAAAAGCGACAGGAATATGAGCGTTTTTCTTCTCACGGCTGCAAAATTACAAATAATTTGCCGAATACCACCCGCCTTTCGCTCATTTAACGTAAATTATTACGCATCGCCACGTCTGTCAGGCTTCCCTATGCCTTCACGATATTCCTGGCACGCTCCAAAGCCAAATCGATGTGGTTGCAGATATTCTCCTCGCCCAGCAGCTGGTCGAAGTGGTTGCGTTTCAGCACATGCTCGACCTTGGGATTGACACCCGAGAGAACGATGGTGATACCTTCTTTCTGGCTCATGCGGCACATGTTCTCCAGATTGTGCATACCCGTAGAGTCGATGAAGGGCACCTTACGCATACGGATGATGCGAACCTGCGGACGATTGCCATAGCGCGCCATGATATCCTCAAAGCGGTTGCCGGCACCAAAGAAGTAAGGACCGTTGATTTCGTAAACCTCGACACCCTCGGGGATGGTCAGGTGCTCCAGGTTACCAGCCTGCATGTCGGCATCTTCGTTGAGGTCAATTTCATCGAGCACGGCATGTACCTCCGTAGTCTCAGCCATACGGCGCATAAAGAGCAGACAGGCACAGATCAGTCCGAACTCAATGGCGACGGTCAGGTCGAAGATGATGGTCAGGAAGAATGTCAGCAACAACACCGTGACATCACTCTTTGGATTGCGACGAGCCATCGTCAGAAACGAACGCCATCCGCTCATGCCGTACGCCACGACCACCAACACACCTGCCAGACAGGCCATGGGAATATATTGGGCCAGCGGCATGAGGAACAGGAAGATGAGCAGCAGCACAGCGGCATGGATGATGCCGGCTACTGGGGTGCGTCCGCCATTGTTGATGTTGGTCATGGTACGGGCAATGGCACCTGTGGCGGGAATACCGCCGAAGATGGGCGATGCAATGTTAGCGATACCCTGACCTATCAGCTCGGTGTTAGAGTTATGGTGGTCGCCAATGACACCGTCGGCCACAGTGGCAGACAGCAGGCTCTCAATGGCTCCTAAGACGGCAATGGTGACAGCAGGGCCGACGAGCCCCTTGATGGTCTCCCACGTCAGTTCCGGCACCACGGCACCTGGCAACGTAGAATTGATGCTGAAGCGGTCACCAATGGTCTCGATGGACGTGATACCTGCAAAATGCTTCAGCAGCAGCGCCACCACCGTCATCACGATGATAGCGACCAACGAACCAGGAACCTTTTTCGAGAAGCGCGGCATCACAGCGATGATGATGACAGAAGCGATGCCTACCAGCGTACTCCACAGGTCTATATTACCTATATTATTAATATAAGCTCCCCACTTCTCAATGAAGTCGGACGGCACGTGGTCCATCGTCATACCCAACAGATCCTTGATCTGCGTCGTAAAAATAGTGACGGCAATACCACTGGTGAAACCCACCACAATGGGATAAGGAATGTACTTGATGATGGTGCCTAAGCGGAGCACACCCAGCAGGATGAGGAATACGCCTGCCATCAGCGTGGCAATGGTGAGACCTTGCATACCGTACTGCTGAATGATGCCATAGACGATGACGATGAAGGCACCCGTAGGACCACCAATCTGAACCTTGCTACCGCCGAACAGCGAGATGGCAAGTCCGGCGACAATAGCAGTGATGATACCCTTCTCGGGCGACACACCGCTGGCAATACCGAAGGCAATGGCCAACGGCAGAGCCACAATACCCACGATGACACCAGCCATAAGGTCGGCCATGAATGTCTTACGGTCGTAATGCTTGATTGCCGACAAGAATTTCGGCTTGAAGTCTAATGTTTTTTCCATTCTCTCAATGTATAATTCTGAAAACGTTGGCAAAGTTACACAAAAAGGTTGACTTTGAGAAGCAATTTTGGAGAATTAACGCAGAATGCACGTAAATAAAAGGCAAGACGGGGAAAATCGAGGAAATTCAGTTTTAGGTTGAATGCAAATTTGGGAGGAATAAAAAAGTAGTTAGGTTTCTTATCCGTAACCCGCGAGACGGTCTTTGGAGCCAGTTAAACTTCGTCAATCGGACAGGCAAGATGGGACATAACAACGCACCTCTCACCACCCGTTTCTGATTCCGCAAACTGCTATATTTTGCATAGCGACAGAACCAGGAAAAGATAGTAGTTTTGCAGCCGGAATTAAAAAAACGAGTAAGAAACATGAGCAGAAGCACATTTTCAGTACTGTTCTACGTGAACAGAGGCAAGGAGAAGGGAGGGACCACGAGATTGAGTATCTCGGGGAGGGCACCACGGCGTAGTGCCAGTGATGGGCAGGGTGACAATCAATGGAACCCAGAGCTGGAGCGCAACGTCTGGGCAGGCAATAAGTATGGCATCCGCCAGTACCAGCAGTTCGTCATCAACTATGAGGACTCCATCCGTCGCCGTCACCAAATGGAGATAGCAGCGCAACAACGCGAACAGGAAAGCCAGAGGCTGATGCGAGAGTCTGACGGTATCAGAAAGAAACTGAAATAACTCATGGAACGACACCATCCAAATGCCGTCTATCATCATTTGGACGGTGCTTTATAAAAACAGACCCGACAGCTTGAAATTCAGAGGCTGCCGGGAATCAACGTTGCAAAGATGAACATAATTTTCGAATATTGCAAATGTTTTGGGACTTTTTTGCGAAAAATCCTATATACACATCACTTTTCCGCTTACGTTCCCTACATGGTCGATGCCATAAACCAGCGAAGCCCCATCAACGTTCATCCATTGGAAGAGTTTCATCATTCGGGCATATTGGTTGAGAACGTATGAGGTGTCAATAACTGCATTAGGGCGAGCAAAACATATCGGCTCATGATGGGCAATACGGTTGCGCAACTTGTTGATATAGTCAAGTTCCTGAAACACGTATGTATTGTCATACCTGTGCTGACGGGAGGATGTGGGCTTGTTGGGGAATATTCGTAAAAGTCTTTGGCCCATTAAAGCGTAGGCAGCATTGGAGAACATATACTTCCATACACCGAACTCCATTTCCGACAGTAACTTTGAGTGCGAATAGTTGCCCTCACGCATCAGCCCGTTATAAGCCTTCTCAATAATCTTTCGTGTATTCTCTACACGACGGTCATAGTACAACGCACCGTATTTTCTTTTCTGTGGTGCAAAGATACAAAACTTTTATGAAATTTTTATCATAGGTATGCAGGAATTTCGCATACCCCCAGACTATCTTTGCATCGTTATTCATATTTATTCACTCAAAAACAGTATCAAATGAAGAGAAGAATGATTCAGAGAAGTCTCGTGGTGGTCGTGTTCTCCGTCATCGCACTGGCAGCAGGTGCTCAAGAGCGCCAGACTTACAACGGTCCCTTCGGCCACAACAATGCTGGCACCGCCACCTATTCTTATTATGAGGGGCAGGACGGCAAACGTATGTTCGACGGCAAGTACACTTTCAAGAAGGTGGACAAACGCAACGGCGGCTCTACCTACACAGAGACAGGTCAGTATAAGGATGACAAGCTGGAAGGACTGTGGACGCTAAGTTTCAACGGCTCAATGAACGGCAACAAAGTAGTTGCTAAAATCACCCTCAACTATAAGAACGGATTACTCAACGGCCCGATGAACTATTCATGGCAAGAGACGGAGAGTGGCAAGACGACCACCAAGCAGTATGCTTTTCAGTTCCATGAGGGCTATCTGACAGGCAAGGCGAAAGACCTCAAACTTGACATGCAGATATTCTCGTTTGCGTTCGATGAGAAACATCAGCCCAGCGGTCTTTGGACTTGTAGGCTGAACCGCCCGTCAGAACAGTGGATGTTCTGTATTCGCTATGCCGATGGTAAGTTGCAGGAGAGTTATACAGAGAACATGCAGACGGGCGACCGCACAGGACAGCGCACAGGTGTAGGCGCTGACGATGGCGAGGTAGGTCGCCCCCTGCTGCAAGAGATCAACAAACTCTTGCTACAGCCATACGGCTACAAGGAGATGCCCGTCCGCAGCAGTCTCGATAAAGAACAGCAGTCGCACAACTCCAGGATTATCAACGCCGAGGGCAACAAGTATGGTTTCCTCGGCTACCAAGGGTATCATGACTAACTGCTGACAAAAGGAATATTGACAGAAGAATAATTTTTTTCGCTTTCAGCATTGTCAATTTGGAAATAATTCGTATTTTTGCAGTTGGATACGGATTACATGCCATTTCATTGACATACTGAACAGCGAAGCACCGTGCTTCATTCTCACCAAACGGGAACCTGAGAAACTCCTTGCCTGCTACGAATGTGGGCAGAAAGTGAAGGTGGGGAATGTCGTACAGTTGTTTCCGCGCTACCATAGGCGCGGACTTCTGTCATATTCCACCTTCAAGGTTTTCTCAGGACCTCCGTTGCAGAATATCGGCATGAAGTCTGCGCTTCTGTATAAATAGGAACTAAGAACGTAAAACGCATAAGGAATATGCTACATTTCAAAGGTAAAGCAACATTCAAGTGCAAACAATGCGGTCACCGGTTCGAAGCCTTCGATACCGAGGGCGGCATCATTGCTGGCCCGAACCTTCCATGCTGTCCGAGGTGCGGGAGTATGGAGACAAGGAAAGCCACATTGCTGGATAGAGTCATATAGCAAATCGTCCAATGATAAAGAGACTGAAACTCCTATTATTACTCATACCTATGATGATGAGTGTCAATGCCCAAAACCAGAACAGTTCCTCGCAGTTGATCAATACTGGGAGCGAACTATTGCGGATTAATACTGCAAAGAACAGCATTGAGTATTCTTCGAATGGCGGACGTTCGTGGGTTACTCGCTGCAGCAACTCCACCTCGTACGGGACCTTCATCAGCCTACTGCCGTATGGTCGCGAAATCCTCGCTTGTACCAGCAAAGGTCTGTATGCCTCTCAAAACGACGGGCGTTCTTTCGCGCCCCGATGCACTAACACATCATCCTACGGCGACTTCCTCTCCCTAATGCAAAACGGCAACGAACTGCTGGCAAACACCAGCAAAGGTTTGTACTATTCGAGGAATGAAGGGAGAAGTTGGGTGAAAAGGTAAAATGCAAAGGAGAATAATAAATTATTGTCAAACATTTTAAATTCGTTGACTATGAAATATGAATGCCAACGATTTTAAAGAACTCTTATATTATGATGTCGCAAATGCGGCGTAGTTATTCAAAAAAGAAGAAACTATTGATATATTTATTTTATATGGAAAAACGAATTCGACTAATTTCTACAAGTGTAAAGTTACAAGTAGTAAAAACTTTAAAGGAATTTTACGATATTCCTCTTAAGGATGCCAAAGATATTGTTGATAGTATCCCAACAACGCTACCATTAGTAGATGAGAATTGGAAACTAAAATCTTTAGAAATGCAGTTACTTTCCCTTGGCTGTAAAATAGAAGTTTTAAATGCCAACAATACTCCTATCCATAACAACATACAGACTGTAAACCCCATGAATCATGTGAATGAATTAAAGAGGTCAACTCCTACCACTCCTACTTCAGCTCCAGAAAGTAGTTTTGATAAGATGCTCTATGAATATATGGGAGAGATACAAAGAGTTGAGTCTGAATTGAATCAGCAATTGTATGAAATAGGCAAAAAGATTGATGCTGGTTTCACCCAAATGGCCAATTTGGTTGAGACTGTAACAGATTTTGCCGTCAATGTCTCTCAAGGACTAATAAGTAATGAGAATAGAGGGAAGATTGTATTTTGGGGTGACGTTGCATCTAAAGCTATTCAAACTATCGGAGCAGTGCGCAATGCATATCAACATAACAAAGCATTAGATAAACTACTCGTTCAGAAACAAGCTATTGCTTCTGCCAAACGTGCATCCCTTCAACGTATTTTGCCTAAAATTGAGAAAGTTCACAATCAGTTAGAGAAAATTGTTGTAGCAGAAGGTAAGAAATCTTATGAATTATCAAAATTGGAAGACAGCTCTATCAGAGATTTGTTGTTTAACAATATGGACAAGAAATTAGCTGCATACAGAGCAGCAGAATACGTTTCCCTGACTTCGGAATATCTCATGGCAGAGTATAATGCATGGTTAGATGGTGATCAGCGCTCTTCCATTCCTCGTCCTACATATCTTGATGTCAATCAGAATATCGTGTCTTTGTTGGCACCTGGCGATAATAATAATACTCGAAAAATTAGTTCGACACTCGGTTCTTCTCCTAGCACTCTTCAAGGTTCTACATTATACTTCTTGCATGACACGTCTTTAACTTCTGTGTTATTGTTGGGTGAAGGAATGGTGCCTGATGAGGAGAATCCCGGGGAAGACACATTCGTAACACAAGAGGTCCCTCAAATACAATCTGATGTTATCGGTGATATTATATCTACGAATGAAGCTTTCCAATCATTCAAACAATCTGCACTTGATTATAAAGAAATTAAAGACGGAGATTATTCTGGCATGATTGGTTGTTTAGGAACAATAGTATCGATTGGAGGAACATGGGCTCTCTTCCATTTCTTTTTAAACGATTGGGCAACATGGATTCAGTGGGTTGTTGGTATTATTATTGCTGGGATACTTTTTTCCATTTTCGTTTCAATACAAAGCAATATCGAAAATAAGGTTAAAGACAAACTTAATGCGATTAATCAGGACAATTTCGATGATTTGATTGAAAAGACTGGGTATGTAGAAATACAGGAACCTGATGTGGAGAAGAAAAGTGTTGTAGGCACCGCTGTGTCAGGACTACTTGATATGGTTGGTGGTGCTGAGGGAATTATGAACATAACTAATAATTTTTTAAGAAAAAGATAACATGAGTACAATTACTTGTCCCAATTGTAGGGAAATCATTGAAGTAGGTCAGAATAGCTGTCCTTATTGTGGTGAATCTTTGGAAGAGAATCTTCCTGCTGCCACTAATGAAAAAGAGTTCGACGATTACGAAGAAATGTCGCCGATGGAGTTTGCTAACAATGCTATGCAAAGGGTTTCGAATATCATGGATAGGGCAACAGATATTACATGCACATTTGCCCAAGTTATGAACTCAGCTAATGAGATGAAGATGGAGATTGCCCGATTGGATCATCAATTGGATGCGTTTATTGCTCAAACGGATGCGAATCTGGAAAGGTTCAAGAGAGCGGCACCTATTATAGAAAAGCAATTGGAAAACGCTTCAGCTCGAATCGACAGGATTACAGATAAAATACTCAGTGATTCTGATACTGATTTGACTCCAGAGTCACTTCAAAAGCAGTCTATCCTAATAGACATGATGACCCAGGCCAATGATTCATTCAATAATATGGTTATGAAACTTTTAACGTTGTAATTATCTTGAATTATGAGTAGACGATCAGAATTAGCTCACGATGAATCTTATAGGACTCTAGAAAAAATAGCCAGAGTAATGGATGACTATTATATTGACCCTTTATTAGGTTTACTTCCTGTGGGTATAGGAGATATGATATCTTCTATTGTTGTCATACCATTCATTTATACTAGCCTTGTAAGGCTTAAGTCCATACCTCTCACTTTAGCAGTATTGTTTAATATCCTAAAGGACATTCTTCTCGGAATGCTGCCATTCTTTATCGGAGACGTCATTGATGTTTTCTACAAGTCCCATAAACGAAATTTGGATTTGGTAACAGGTTTCGTTAATAATGACAGACAAATCATTCAAGAAGTTAATAGAAAAACTATATGGGCTGTAGTTGCCATTGCCATTACGTGCGTGTTGATATATTACGTTGGAAAGCTAATCATTGAATTGGGTGACTGGGCATGGAATTTGATAAGTCAATAGTCTATGATGGTAACAATGTGCAGTATAAAAAAATAAGAGGTTGAACTTTTTGTTTTTTTTCTCTATGAGAACGTTTATTTGTTGGCTACTCTCCAAGTTGAAAGAACCAGCTGCTCTTGGTTTCTTAGGTGCTATATGCTTGTTAATGGGATGTGATAAAGTTGATGGCGATAGCATGATGTCCATCTTGAAGATAGCAATTCCCATCGGTATCGTATTATCTTTATGGGCTGCTGGATTCACATATAAGAACTTTGATGAGGTTTTCTCAAGGAGCAGTCGATGGAGAAACAGCTATGTGGAAAAATTGGATGTACGCCTCAAATATAGTATTCTTATTCTATTTGAGAGTTTCTTTGCATTCCCACTCATTTTGGGAGTTGTTGGCCTAATTGTTTTTTTGTAATCGCATTGATATGGCCAACGGGTAAAAATGAATAACAATGACTGCAATAGTAGGGATTCTGAATAAACGGGCAGCGGTGATGGCTGCCGACAGCGCCGTTACGGTGAAAAACGACAAGGGAGTGAAGATCTACAACACGGAGACAAAGATTTTCAGGTTGTCGGATGAGCACCCGATTGGGGTGATGATCTATGACAACGTGGAATTTATGGGTACTCCCTGGGAACTGATTTTCAACCTGTATCGGAAAGAACGAGGCAACATGGCTTGTCATTCGGTGCAGGAGTATGCTGAGATGTTTATCGGATTCCTGAAAGACAACGATTTCTTCAGCAGCGATGAGTCAAGGGAGACCTATCTGCTACAGGAGATTCCCGCTTTCTACAATCTGGTGAAGGACGAAGTGTCAGAACTAATGGAGAAAGAAGGAATCAGTATAGATGACAGCAGCGCAGTTAGAAAGAAGGTAAAAGATGTTATAGACGAGATAATTGGAATCTGCAAAGAAGCCGAGATATGCCCGGATTTCAAGATATATAGTGAAAAGGAATTTAGCAAGACCAGCAAACTGTACATCGACTCGCTGATGGATACCTGTGGCGAGGAGCATCTGCCAACGGACATGAGGAAAGAGTGGCAGCACGCCATCTTTACGCATCTCTGCTCGAACAATTTCATCGACAGTTTAGGTACTGGCGTGGTATTCATTGGCTATGGCGACCAGGACATCTTTCCATCGGTTTTTCCAACCGTCATTGGCGGTGCAATAGACAATCGGCTCAGGTATTTCTTCAATCTGGAACGAGCAGACAAGATAACACACGAAAACTCTGCCTGTATACTGCCCTTTGCACAAGGTGACGTGATGATTACCATGATGAAAGGCATTGCCCCTGATATGTACACAGCTATTACCGAAGAGGTAAGGCAGCTCACGGAGAAAGCGGTAAGACAGGTGGCTGAGAAACTTGGTGTGAGTGATGACGAGAAGGTAACGGAGGCAGCAGCTCCTGTCATAGAGATGACGCAGAAGGAACTGGAAGAGAAGATTGACGATATTATAATGGAGAAGTTCACCAGTGGGCTGGTCAATACGGTGGAGTTCTTCAATGTGGAAGATATGGTGAACATGGCCGAGAGTCTGATCTCCATCACAAACCTGCAACGGCACATCACTTCGTCAGAGGAGACCGTGGGAGGACCGATAGACGTGGCGGTGATTACCAAGACGGACGGATTCAAATGGGTTAAACAGAAAACAACAAAGTAAGATATGAGCAACATCTTTTTCAAACCCTTTGTAGGCTCTGCCTACACTTCGGGCGGTATATTTGGCAAGCGGGTGATGATTCTCGGCGAGAGCCATTATTGCGAGGAGGGATGTGCGGACTGCGGTAATGCAAGGGTGCATCCAGAATGTTGCGCCTTTACGAATGGGGTGGTGAGTGACTATCTAAATGAAACGCTGGACAGGCAGCGGTGGATGTCAACGTACTTGAAGTTTGAGCGGTCGCTGGTTGGGCATGAGACGGATTGGCCGGAACGGAAGAAAATCTGGAACTCCGTGGTGTTCTACAACTATCTGCAGGCCGCGATGGGCGGGCCTCGTGAGGCAGGTACGAATAAGCAGTATGAAGATGCGGCAGAGCCGTTCTTCGATGTGCTGGAACAGTACCGTCCTCAGTATGTCATTGTATGGGGTTCACGGCTTTGGGGCTATATGCCGGCAGGGGAACGGTGGTCGTGGAACGACGACATCGTTGTGGATGGGAACATCAACAAGTGTGGCAACTATGCACTGAAAGACGGCACTAAGGTAAAGATTACGCCTGTGAACCATCCATCCGTAGGCTATTCGTGGGACTATTGGCACAAGGTGATTGCAGAGTTTCTTAAGCGATAGAGTTCACTGGTGCTCTTAAATCCGGAGAACGAGACAGACCGTTGCCGATCACCCTTTTAAGCAGCCAATTGGGACGACGAAGATGCCATCTGGTCGTTGGTATGCGTATTGACCAACAGCCGTGAGAACCATCATGAAAGAAGGGGACTTCATGCGGGTGGTGTCAATCGTTTCAGAAAACGTTTTCAATGCCCTCACGCCGTCTTCTATCAGTTTCTCACCACCGAGTTTCACCTCAATCAGGGCATAGGTACCATTGCGACGATGCAAAACAGTGTCGCATTCCAAACCTGAACTGTCGCGATAGTGATAAAGGCTACCGTCGAGTGCTTCAGCATAGACACGCAAGTCGCGAACAGCCAAATCCTCGAAGAAGAGGCCAAACGAATTCAGGTCGTTTACCAAGTCATCGGGTCCCAAACCAAGAGATGCCGTTCCAATGCTGGGATCAACAAAATGCCGTGTATCGCTGGTACGGATGGCCGACTTACTGCGAATGTTAGGATTCCAGGCAACCAGATCTTCCACCACAAAAAGGCGTTTCAAGGCTTTGATATAGTCGGCTACTGTGTCTTCATCAAGTGTTTTGGCATCGTTCGACTGCATGTCTGCTTTGATAGTTGCATAGGAAACTTGTTGTGAAATGTTTCTTGCATACGAACGCAACAAAAGCCGTGCACGTTCAGGATTACGTCTGATACCGTCCACTCGCTGTATATCGCGTTCTACCACAGAATCCACATAGTCGAAAGCCTGGTCTAAAGCAACATCTCCATCAAGCAATGTGGCTTGAGGCCAGCCGCCTCGGCACGTCAGATAAGCAATTGCATGTAAATCGAGGAGATTCGTTTGTGGTTCAAAAGTCTTTCCCTCAAACAGTTCACGCAGACTCACATTTCCTGCAGATTCCCCTGATTCGAACAAACTCATAGGCCGCATTTTTATCCGTGCAAAACGACCTGTTCCGCTATGGGTTGTTTCGTCAGCTTGTGGCAGAACGGAAGAGCCTGTAAGTATAAATTGGGAGAATGCGCCACGCTTATCCACCTCACTACGTATACAGTCCCAAAGTGAGGGCAAGGTCTGCCATTCATCTATTAATCGTGGTGTTGCTCCCTGCAAAAGGGTCTGGGAACTGATTTCTATCATTTGCCGACTCTGGTTTAGAACGCCACTATCTCCTAAGTCAAGTATACTCTTGGATTGTTGCTTGGCAGTTGTGGTCTTACCGCACCATTTAGGGCCTTCTATAAGCACGGCTCCCTTCCCTGCAAGTTTACGAGAGAGGAGTCCGTCCGCTATTCTTGGTTTGTATTCTGCCGCCATTTTCTTATAGTACATCAATTTTGGGGCAAAATTACTGATAATTATTTAATTACGCAAATAAAACTCAAACTTTTCGGTTATTTGTAGAGAATTTGTTCGGTTATTTGTGGAGATTCTGTTCGGTTGCTTGCCGGAATCCTGTTCGCATCTTTTGGTAAAAATGTTGTGGCTATGCGGGATTTTCGCATAGCCACGAACTAATTTTGCAGCCAGTAATCAAAAAATAAACAACTATGGATGAAAAGAAAGAAATACGTCAGCAAGTAAACAAGATCTTGGGCAGGGAACTAAGTGACGCAGAGTTCCAAGGAATAGATTTCAGCGGCATCATCGAGGACCTAGAACCTGATTTTGATGATTTCACGAAACTATCGTACTTTACCTTTCCTGCGACGTTGTTCGTGGGAGGAATTGTGTGTGTCCTTCTGGGTGTCGGAATCCGAGACCGTCTTGCCTTCTTTGGTATTGAATCATTTTTTATCACCGTATCGGTCATTGGGGGTTGGGCTTTTCTTTGGAAGAAGAAGCGGGTCGATGCCAAGAAACAGATTTTGGAAGTGATTCAGAAATACGAAGAACGTGCTCGTGTTTTCAAATAAAATCGTACCTTTGGCTAATGCCGAAGTTACTATCTCTCAGAAATAAAAAGAAAAACAGGCTTTTCTTTTGTATTTCATTCGTTTAATCGTAACTTTGCAGCATGAAAGATTATTTGCGCAGACATATCTGGATACTGAGCGAAATGTATCAGCATCCGAAGGGACTGACTTATAAGGAATTTGCCGAGCGGTGGAAACAGAGTTCGCAGAACTTTCTTGGGACTCCACTGCCCAAGCGGACATTTCAGGACTGCCTGAGGGCAATAGAAGAGACATTTGACATTGACATCTCCTCGGATGCCCGCAATGGTTACCGCTATCGCATTGTGCAACGCGACTGGCTGAAGAACGACAGGGTGAAGGACTGGCTGTTGTCTGCCTTTGCTGTAAACGGGCTCTTGCAGGACAGTCGCGGATTGCGTGAGCGGGTGATGTATGAGAATATTCCTTCGGGCAACGACTATCTGTTGGAGGTACTGAAGGCTATGAGGGAGAACCGTGTGCTGGCTGTGACTTATCAGGACTATTACGACAAGGAACCACGTAAGATTCTGCTGGAGCCTTACTGTGTCCGTGTGTTCCGCCAGTGCTGGTACGTTGTTGGCGTGATGGAGAATGAACCCAAGGGAGAAGAACCAACAGAGTTGACCAATCAAGGACGTATTCGCCGCTATGCGCTGGACCGTATTGTGACACTGGAACCTACAGATATTACGTTCAAGATACCGCAAGACTTTTCTGTTGACGACTATTTCGCTGATGCTTTTGGTATCATTGTGGAGCCTGAGGAATATGATGTCGAGACAATCAGAATGAAAGTCTATGACATCAACCATCGCCGTGAATATCTGCGCTCGCTGCCACTGCACCACTCACAGCGGGAGATTGAGCAGACTGCCAACTACTCTGTCTTTGAATTACGGCTAGCCCCGACTTATGATTTCATACAAGCCATATTGGCGATGGGGAATGAAGTAGAAGTGCTGACTCCAGAATATGTCAGACAGGAAATCAAGTGGCGCATCACTGAAATGCATCAACGTTATGAGTAACTGTTAAAACAAGTGCTTATATTTGGTTATCCCAGAATTTTGTTGTACCTTTGCATTCGAAGGTGAGTCACAAAAACGGCTGGTGGCTTGTCATCGGGTGTTCTTTGATGCAATTCATAGTAGAACAAGGAGATTAGAACGGTCTCTTATCCGTAACCCTCAAAATCCTCAATCTCCCAAACTGCCTTTATACAAAGAAATCCTGCAAATTCTTCCAAAGTTATGCAAAAAAAATAAGACAGCCAAGGAGATGGCTGCCTTATCTATAAAAAGAGATGTAATTTCTTGATTTATTTATACCAGGCATCATGGGCTCTCGAACTTGACGGACTTGAACAGGAAAAGTCAACCGTATTCAGGAAAAGACAGACAGTCAACTTATATTTTTATACTTTAATACTTTAATACTTTAAGCAAAAACAACAAAACACAAGTTCCATATATATATATTGATATAGTATTTGTCGTACAAGTACACATTGAAAAACGCTTAAAGTATTAAAGTATTAAAGTATTAAAGTATAAAAATATATAGTATAAAGTATAAAAGTTAGGTACGCACACGTGTACTTTGCGTTCGCCGTGAAGCGGTACCCATTTGCACAGCATGCTGAAAGTCCGTACCTTTGCACCGCAATCACTTCCCAAAGGGCGACGAAGCGGGAGTGCCGGGCAAGCACAGGGCGCGCTTGAGGCAAACGCGGTGTTTCCTTCAAGCGGACGGGAAGCCTGCATGACAGGCGCATGTCGTTTGAAGACCATAAGAGGCCAAAAATTAGCGCGGGAGACCGGACGTACCAGTGCTCCTGCGTTTCTGTCACTTTTGTCACTTTGTCGCTTTAAGCGATTTTGAAAAGTGTACTCTTGATTTCATTTCACGACAACCTTGCGGCCGTTATGGATATAGACACCCTTGGTGGGGCGCTCGATGCGGACTCCCTGCAGGTTGTAATAGCTGCCTCCGAGCGTGACGTCGCTAACCTGTTCACGGATGCCCGTGGCCGATGTGCTGAAAATCTTTCCGGAAATGAGCATGTCGCAAAGGCCTATTTGCTTGTTGTTGGCAATGCCATAGACGTGCAGGCGCACGCCAAAGGTTCCTGTAGTGGCTTTGGCACCAGTGATATCTTTCGAAAGTGCAGTATAGTAGGGTGCGTGTAACGTTCCGTTGCTTTCATTGGCAGAGCGTTCGGGTGTCTGTCCGGTCAGCAGTTTGCTTGTGCTGCCATCGCCGTTCACCCATAGCATATCTACGGTTCCTCCGTTTGTGCCGTAGCGGCTGGCATTGACAGAAACCTTTGTAGGCTGGAACTCATAGCCGTCTTTCAGCGTTACCATCATGTTGACGGCATTGTCGTCTGAGGCTGTCTTTTCCTGTTCTGTGGGTTGGAATTGCGTCTGAGTCTGTCCTGCGCTATTTCCTTTTGTACCTATTGCCTCAAGCTTGCTGCCAATAGTGACAGTGCTTGACGTGAAGTATTCGGGAAGGGAATAGGTGGCTTTCTCGTTGGCGATTTCTTTTCCTGCATCCATTGACCATGTGATGTCGCCAGTGCCAACTTCTATGTGCTGCACACCTTCGCCAGCCAGTTCGTCTGGATCGTAGAACAGCGTCTCGTTGCCGGCATCGCTCACGTTGATGGTCGTGGCGGCTTCGGGCAGATAGTAACCCAAGTGTGGCGGTTGGTTGTAGCTGGACATCTGCCAGGCTATGCCCAGGCGGTAGTTGTGGTCGGTCAGAAGGCAGGGTACCTTATAGTCGGTAGGCATTGCCGATGAGTGGATATAGAGATTATTGTTGTCGTGCAATATCACTTCCTCGCGCCAGTCGCCGAAAAGGTCGCACGACAGATTGGGATTGCGCTTGGTGGTATTGCATGACGTGCCTTCCAATGCGGTGATGCCCTCAAAGCTGCTGCCGTTCCATCTGGTGATGGTATAGGCCTCTTCATAGCCGCCGTCGGCCAGACAGTCCTGCAGCGTTCCGTCCCAGTAGAGGCGGAAGTTGACCGATGAGCTCTTGGTGCTTACCACATTGCCTGTCACTGCCGAACGCTGCTGGCGGTCTTTTGCAGAGCAGAATTCCCAGCCGCGATTCGAGGCTATCACGTCTGAAGCCATACCGCGGCCATTGTCCTCTGACCCTGTGGCGCTGAACAGCACCTCGCCGGTGGCTGCATCGTGCAGGTCCCAGCCGTAGGACGATTCCTCGTGTATCTGGAAAACCTGTAGTCCCTGGCGGTCGGGGTTCATCTTGCCCACATGGATGGCATCACCGTGACCGAAGCCGGTAGCGTAGAGCAGTCTGCCGTCGTTGTCGCAGGCTGCTGAGCCGAAGAGAATCTCGTCCTTGCCGTCGCCATCGACATCAGCCACGCTAATGTTGTGGTTGCCGTTGCCGTACATCGTGTTGCTGCCGCTGCCCGACGTGGCAGTGCCGTTATATGTGTCCTCGGTCTTGTTCCAGTTCGCATCATACAGTTCCACCTTTGTCTCGCTGACCGAGGCGTGCAGCCAGCGGTGGATAAGCTTCTGACCGTCGAAATCTACTGCCCAGAGATATGCTCTTGTGTAGTAGCCACGGTTGAAGATTGCCGATGGATTGCTGTCCACCCCGTCGAGGTAGGCCACGCAGGCGTTGTAACGTTCGGAGCGTCCTCCGTAGTTGTCACCCCAGAAAGCCTTGTCGGCAGGTGCCGCCTCCTCCTTGTTGAAGCCGCCCGCATGATTGGGGTTGTACCAGATAGTATGGACGGCAGCACCAGTCTGGCCGTTGAACACCGTCAGGAACTCCGGGCCGCTGAGCACGTGGCCGTTACCGTTACGGTATGACTGACTGTTGTCTGTACCCTTGATGGTGGCATCATCGGCAGCAGCACTGACAAATTTGCCCTGTCCGTCTTTAGACCAGGGGGCTGTCTTGCATATCATTTCGGCCTTTCCGTCGCCGTTGAAGTCATACACCAGAAATTGTGTGTAGTGGGCTCCGGCGCGGATGTTGGGCCCCAGATTGACGCTCCACAGACGTGTGCCGTCCATCTTGTAGCAGTCTATGATGACGTTTGATGTCTTGCCACTCTTGGAATTGTCCTGCGAGTCAGCCGGATCCCACTTGACGAATAGCTCCATCTCGCCGTCACCATCGGCATCGCCTATAGAGATGTCGTTAGGGGTATAAGAACTGGAATTGTTGTTGACCGAGGCATCGGGCTTCTGTAGCGCAATCTTCATCACCTGGTTGTATGGGTTCACTGCGGGCGTCGTCTCCACGACGTCTCCCTTGGCGTCCAGCACCTCTAATTTATAGGTGTCCGTCAGCTTGCTCTCAATGGGAAACGTGTGCGACGTGCGCTTGGTCTCCACCATTTTCACACCGTTGCGGTAGAGACGGTAGGTGTAGTCCTGTTCGCCGTCGAAGAAACGCCACGACACGAACGTCGTGTTGTCGTTAGTGTTGAAAGCCACGAGGGCACGGTTCAGTTGTTCTGTTGCCGACAGAGCTGTGGTTATCAGCCATATTGCCGCCAACGTCATCATCAGTTTCAGTTTCATTTTGCTATTTGTTTTAGTAGTTTGTGGTATTTGGGCGACAAAGGTAGTCAAAAAAAGACTGACTGCAAAATTTCAGCCAGCCTTTTTATAAAATAAAGGTGTTATTCTTTTACTTCATTTACTTCGTCTTCAGCAGATCGCGGATCTCAGCCAGCAACTCTTCCTGAGTGGGTCCGGCAGGAGCAGCGGGAGCCTCGGGCTCTTCCTTCTTGCGATTTAGCTTGTTAATGCCCTTCAGCATCAGGAAGATACAGAAAGCGACAATCAGGAAGTCAACGACATTCTGGATGAAGTTGCCATACTTCAGCACGGCCGACATATCACCTTCGCCAAAGGCGAACTGCAGCTTGGTGAAGTCCACGTTACCAGTCACCACACCTACGAGCGGCATCAAGATGTCATCGACAAGTGAGCTGACGATTTTACCAAACGCACCGCCGATGATGACACCGACAGCCATGTCCATCACGTTGCCCTTCATGGCAAACTCTTTGAATTCACTAATAAATCCCATAGTCTAAAATTTAATGTTAAAAATTTAATGTTTAATATTTAATGTTTAATGTATAAATTGCTATCTTCGTTTTACAATCTCAGGCTTTCACCCTTGATTTATGATATATTTTTATCTCTAAGGTTCTTTTTTCAGCTTTATTAAGACTGAAATTCAGTGCAAATATAGGAATTATTTTGTAACTTTGCATCCGAAATCAAAAAAAAGTGCTGTCAAAGCATCATTTTTAGGTAAAAGATTGAATATTTATAAACCATTTTAATAAAAACAAAGTAAAAATGACAAAAGTAGCAATTAACGGTTTTGGCCGTATCGGTCGCCTCGCTTTCCGTCAGATGTTCGAGGCTGAAGGTTATGAAGTAGTAGCAATCAACGACTTGACCAGCCCCAAGATGCTGGCTCACCTGCTGAAGTATGACACCGCTCAGGGTGGTTTCGCTGGCAAGTTCGGCGAGAACAAGCACACTGTTGAGGCTGGTGAGGACTTCATCGTTGTCGATGGTAAGAAGATCACCATCTATGCTATTCCTAACGCTGCTGAGCTGCCTTGGGGCAAGCTGGACGTAGACGTTGTTCTGGAGTGCACAGGTTTCTACACCTCTAAGGAGAAGGCTTCTGCTCACCTGACCGCTGGTGCTAAGAAGGTTGTTATCTCTGCTCCTGCCGGCAACGACCTGCCCACCATCGTTTACAATGTAAACCACAAGACTCTGACTCCTGCTGATACTGTTATTTCTGCAGCTTCTTGCACCA
>Ga0310691_10002128_pt1 | contig 27390 bp, 16 predicted proteins | sample 176DNAGHGlowgp2_FD_203887 | JGI IMG/M metagenome (GOLD analysis project Ga0310691, IMG submission 203887) | Sheep rumen microbial communities from Palmerston North, Manawatu-Wanganui, New Zealand - 1766 DNA GHGlow gp2 (v2) (version 2) | ecosystem: Host-associated > Mammals > Digestive system >... | reverse complement strand
TTCATTGGTAAACAAAGACTCTTTCTGTAGGGTTTGGATTATAGTAGATGTTTTAGGTCTCGGACATTCATTGGTAAACAAAGACTAGTGAAATGCAGACTGACGTAGTGGTGGAGTTTTAGGTCTCGGACATTCATTGGTAAACAAAGACAGCTTCGGGCGTATTTCCACCGCCACCACCGTTTTAGGTCTCGGACATTCATTGGTAAACAAAGACCTACGGTGTTCTTTTAGATTGATGTACTGCGTTTTAGGTCTCGGACATTCATTGGTAAACAAAGACGCCCATGAAGCAGAAGTCATGCGGCAGGAAGTTTTAGGTCTCGGACATTCATTGGTAAACAAAGACTCTTTCTGTAGGGTTTGGATTATAGTAGATGTTTTAGGTCTCGGACATTCATTGGTAAACAAAGACGTAATATTCCTAGACCATCGAAACGGCCGCGTTTTAGGTCTCGGACATTCATTGGTAAACAAAGACGAAGGCGAGTCGAAAGAAAGCGTGTATGACGTTTTAGGTCTCGGACATTCATTGGTAACCACATAAGAACAGCGGAAATTTATCTCACTGCGGCGGAGGGCCTGCACGCGGAGAATTCTCCACGGGCAAGCTTTCCTCGCCCCGACACATCTGAAACAGCTTCGTGATATAAAAAAGCAGTCGACCGGATTCTTATATCAGTAAACAATGGTGGAGCTGATATAAGATGAAAAAGGACACGATTCTTATATCAATTAGGGGGGCAGATTGCTCCACAATTTGATATAAAACCACATGGAACAGTGCTTTTCGATCAGGATGGAAGACATTTCTGATATAAAAGCACTGTCAACCGAATTCTTATATCAAATTCCTCGGTAAAAACTGATATAAAACTGAGGACAGGATGTGTTTTATATCAACAGAGCATCTAAGCGGGACATGATCGTCGTGGCAGTAACCGGTACGGGCCGTACGTCCCATGAGAAGATCTCCGCTTTTTGTTATAATGAAACCAACGATTCCACACGACTTAAGGAGGGCACGACCATGAACAGACAGCAGGCGAAGATACAGGCACAGGCACTTCTTGCGAAGATGACGACCGAGGAGAAGGTGGCGCAGATGCTCCAGGTCACCTACACGGACGGCGGCCGGGAGGAAGCCCTCAAGTGGGCGAAGATGGGCGCGGGATCTTTCCTGCATGTGCTCGGCGACGACGCCAGGGAACTTCAGAAAGCCGCGATGGAGACCCGCCTCGGTATCCCGGTGATCTTCGGCATCGATGCTATTCACGGTCACGGCCTCAATACGAAGGCGACGATCTTCCCGTCGCAGCTGGCCTGCGCCTGCAGCTGGGAGCCGGAGGTGTGCCGGAAGATGGGTGAGGTCACGGCCCGGGAAGTGGCGACAGACGGACTGCACTGGACGTTCTCGCCGGTCCTCTGCCTCGGAAGAGATACACGCTGGGGACGGATCGACGAGACTTTCGGCGAGGACCCGTATCTGACCGGAGAACTGGCGGCCGCCATTATCGAAGGCTATCAGGGAGAGGACCTGTCTGACGACGAACACATCCTCGCCTGCGCCAAGCATTATCTCGGCTATGGCGAAGCGACCGGCGGAAGAGATGCGTACGATACAGAAGCAACAGAGCGGAAGGTGAGAGAGATCTTCCTGCCGCCCTTTAAGCGCGCAGTCGAAGTGGGATGCGCGACCATCATGACCGCATACGGTTTTATCGACGGCACGCCGCTTACCGCACACCGCCGCATCCTCCACGATATGCTGAGAGACGAGCTGGGCTTCGACGGATTCGTGATCACCGACTGGGATAACACCCAGAGCCTCATGACGCTGCAGCACATCGCCGCGGATATCGCAGATGCTTCGGTCATGGCCGCCTCCGCCGGAAACGACATGATCATGACGACGAAAGGCTTCTACGAAGGCATGCTTCAGGCACTCCGCGACGGCAGGGCCGATATCTCCGTGGTGGACGAGTGTGTCCTGCATATCCTCACGATCAAATACGAGATGGAGCTCTTCACGAAGCCGGAGAAGAAAGGCGAGCCCGGTTGCTTCGGCAAGCCCGAGCATCTGGAGAGCGCCCTTCACGCGGCAAGAAAGAGTGTCACGCTTCTTAGAAATAATGGACTGCTCCCGCTCGGAGCCAGCGCATCTTCTTCGGCAAAAGCACTGTCCCGGGTGGCGGTGATCGGTGAGAATGCGGACAATATCCGTGCCCAGTATGGCGACTGGACCTACTTCACCCATCCGGTACCGGATCCGGAGAACAGCCGTCCGGCACACCGCCCGTACGTCACGCTCTGGGAAGGGGTAAAGAAGATCTGCGATGAGCAGGGGATCGAGGCCGTCTATGCGAAGGGCTGCGCCGTGAAGCCGAAGGAAGATGTGGATGAATCGGCGGATCTCGATGAAGCGGTCCGCCTCGCAGAAGGCTCGGACGTGATACTCTTTGCCTGCGGTGATGTGATCCCGCAGTTCGGAGAATTTGCGGACCGCGCTGACCTCGACCTGTCGGGACGGCAGAGTGAGCTTTTCGAAAGGCTGAAGGCAACCGGGAAAACGGTCTGCACGGTCTTCATCTCATCGAAGCCCCTCTGCCTTAAGGATGTGGCAGAGAAGGCCGACGCCGTGATCTGCGGATTTAACGGCGGCATGTTCGGCGGACAGGCCCTGGCCGAGGCGATCTTCGGACGGATCAATCCGGAAGGAAAGCTCCCGATCTCGTTCCCGAGGACCACGGGACAGATCCCCGTCTACTATAACCAGCTGCCCGGATGGCACGGTGGGAAGTATTGGGACATCCCGGCAACACCCCTGTTCAGTTTCGGCGAAGGCATAGGGTACAGTGCTTTTGCCTACGAAGGACTGGAAATGGGCGACGACCTCAAGCTCCGGGTCAAGGTGAGAAATACAGGTGCGGTCGAAGGCACGGAAACGGTACAGGTCTACCAGAGAGATCTGGTCTCCAGCGTATTGACACCGGTCAAGCGGCTCATTGCTTTCGCTAAGGTGACGGTGCCGGCCGGGCAGGAGAAGACCGTCGAGATCCAGCTCAAGAAAGAGGACTTCGCGCTGGTCAATGCCGAGTGTCAGACCGTAGTGGAGCCCGGCGACTTCGTGCTCTATGCCGGCGGATCCAGCAAAGACGAAGACCTGATCTCGATAAACGTTGCGTTTTAAGGTAGTTTAGAATAAAATCAAAATGAATTGAACGATTCGGGAAAATTAACGACAGAGACCGGGAGGGCTTTATGGAGAGAATGGAAAAGAGGTCACTTAGGAAGTGCATCGCGCTCATGCTCGTGTGCGCGATCGTCGTATGTTTTACAGGATGCGTCCGATATAACATAACGGCCAAGGTGAAGAAAGACGGCACGGCGGATATTACGATCCTGATCGCACAGATCGATGCGTCTAATATGATGGGCGATGCCTCTTCTTCCGGCGAGGACGAGGACGACAACTGGAGCGAAGAGCTCACGGTCGACGAGGACGACGGAGAGAAAGAAGCCGAGAACGAGAAAGAGGACGATGACCGTAAGAAGTTCGAGGAAGCCGGCTGGACGGTAGAAGACTACGCCGACGAGTCGAAAGAAGACAGGAAGTATTACGGCTTTACCGCGACGAAGACGGGGATCAATCTGGACAATCTCGAAGAAGAGTTTAAGAAGATCGGCATCTCCGACAAGGACTTCTCTTTCGAGAAGAAGGATGATCTGTATATCCTGAACTGGGACTTCAGTTCCAATACAGAGAAGGTGACAGAGCAGGGCGTGGAACTCACGATGCTCAAGGGGTACGGTGGATATATGACACTCGTGCTTGAGCTTCCGGGAAAGGTGCCGAACCAGAATGCGACGAAGGTCGATGGGAATACCTATGAGTGGGATATGCTGAAACTGAAGGAAAACATCCATTGCGAATTCTCGCTTAAGGGCGAGGGATTCCCGGCATGGATCATCGGTGTCATCGTAGGTGGTGTGATCATCGCGGCAGGTGTTGTTGTGATGCTGGTCCTCATCAGTAAGAGAAAGAAGATCGCTGAGGAAGCGCCCCGGTATGAGACGATCACCCCGTCGGCTCCGCCGACAGCGGCAGAGAAGCTCGCGCAGACTTCCTTTAACCCGTCCCAGACTACCGGTCTTCCGCAGCTTGGGCAGGAGCCGGAGGCGGCTTCCGGAGAGGCACCTTCCAAGGAGACGCTTTCGGAGGATGCACCTTCTGAAGAGGCACCTTCTGCAGGTCCGATCTGGGCCAAGCCGTCCGACGGATCGGAGATCGACTCGCTGGATGATCTTGACCAGTAAGGCAGGATGGAGAAGTAAGGCGAGCTTTCGCAGTAATGTGCACCTGAGCAGGAACAAGAAAATACATGAGGGGGGCGATCTCAGAATGCATGAGATCGCCCCCTTTGCTTAAGATCCTTCCCGCATATGATATAATGCTTCTGGTAATCGTCATACGGCGATGGAAAAGAGGGGTATTATCTATGCGTGAGAAATGGTCATCACGGACTACATTCGTTCTGGCTGCCATCGGTTCGGCCGTAGGACTCGGTAACGCCTGGCGTTTCCCGGGACTGGCTTCGAAATACGGTGGCGGTGCTTTCTTATTCGTATATCTTCTGGCGATGCTTCTCATAGGCATTCCGCTTCTGATGTTGGAGATCGCCGTCGCGCGGCATACCCATCAGGGTGCGCCGGGATCGATGCGGGCCCTGAACAGAAAGTCTGAGGCGGTCGGCTGGATCGCAGTAAGTAACGGTATCGGCATCTCGATCTACTATGCCGCCGTATTCGCATGGGTCATCCTCATGTTCTTCATGAGCTTCAAGTTCCGCGGCATGACGGGCGACACCGAGGCGGCCAGCTCCCTGTGGGCAGATACGATCAAGACGACGGGAACCACGTCCGGTTTCACGACGATCGCATGGCCGGTCCTAATATGCCTTCTTCTGGCGTGGGCACTCTGCTACATCTGCATCCGCAACGGTACGACTACCGTAGGAAAAGTCGTAAAATACACGGTATCCCTTCCGGTCATCTGCCTTGTGATCATGGCCGCAAGAGGTTTTACCATGTCGGGCGCCATGGCCGGTATCGAGAAGCTCTTCATCCCCGAGTGGAGTGCACTTTCAGACTCCAACCTCTGGATCGATGCCATCGGGCAGGTATTCTATTCGCTGTCCACCTCCATGGCCATCATGTTCGCGTACGGCTCCTATCTCGACAGTAAGGCCAATATCGCAGTCGATGCGATCATCATTGCCTTCTCCGACATGATCATCAGCGTACTGGCGGGTGTCGTTATGTTCACCACCATGGCCGGTGTCGGCATGCTCGATAATATGTCCGCTTCCGGTATCGCGACGGCATTCATCATCTATCCGCAGGCCATCGTCAAGCTCTCCGGAAACGGCACGGTGAACATGATCTTCGCATTTATCTTCTACTTCTGCCTGATCACGCTTGCCATCGACTCCCTGTTCTCTATTATCGAGGGCATCTCGACCGCTCTGTCCGATAAGTTCAATCTCAACAAGAAGAAAACCACACTCGTGATCTGCATCATCGAAGGTGTTCTCAGTCTCATTTATGTCACCGGCGCAGGCCTGGCCGTGCTCGATATCGTCGACTATTTCATCAACAGCTATACGCTGCTTCTGACCGGTATCCTCGAGGTGATCGTGGCCGGCTGGTTCTTCAAGACCAGTAAGATCCTTACTCAGATCAACCGCAATACGAAATCATTCAAGATGCCGGAATGGTGGTTCATCCCTTCTATCAAGTTCTTTTCGCCACTGGTACTGGCGGGACTCTTTATCTGGAACCTCGTCAACCTCATCCGTGGCGGCGGTCTGTACGGTAAGGCAGACGGGTACTCCCTGAAGGCGAACATCCTCTTCGGCTGGGGCATCATCGCACTGATCCTGCTGTCGGGTCTGATCATCAAGCTGATCGTGAAGTATAAGATGAGCGACGGCTATAAAGAAGATACCCGCACATGGGAGGAGTTCAGCGACGACTGACGATTCGGATGAAATCGGTCGGTAACGATTTGATTTTACATGATTGTGCATTATAATATTTTTGGTCGCGATGGGGAGACCAGGTGATCCTGCTTCTTCCGGCGCGGCATAAAGCTTATTTTCAGGAGGTCATGAATATGGCAGAGCGCAGAGTTGGTACAGTTTCCCGGGGCATTCGCTGTCCGATCATCCGTCAGGGCGACGATCTGAGTAGAATCGTCACTGATTCCGTTCTGGAAGCGGCAGAAGCGGAGGGTTTCGAACTTCGGGACCGTGATGTCATTTCCATGACCGAATCTATCGTGGCCAGAGCACAGGGCAACTACTGCTCGGTTGACGATATCGCAGAAGATGTAAAGACGAAGCTCGGCGGCGAAACGGTCGGCGTGATCTTCCCGATCCTGAGCCGTAACCGTTTCGCGATCTGCCTTCGTGGTATTGCTAAGGGCTGTAAGAAGATCGTCCTGATGCTCTCCTATCCGTCGGACGAAGTCGGCAACTGCCTCGTCAGCCTCGACAAGATCGATGAAGCAGGTGTGAATCCCTATAGCGACGTACTGTCACTGGAGAAGTACAGAGAGCTCTTCGGTGAGAATAAGCATGAATTTACCGGTGTCGACTATGTAGCGTACTACGGCGATCTGATCCGTGAGTGCGGCTGCGAAGTGGAGATCATCTTCGCCAACCAGCCGAAGGCGATCCTGGACTACACGAAGAACGTAATCAACTGCGATATCCACACCCGTGCCAGAACGAAGAGGATCCTGCTTTCCGGTGGAGCCGAGAAGGTGTTCGGTCTCGACGAGATCATGAACGCACCGGTGAACGGAAGCGGATATAACGAGAAGTACGGCCTTCTGGGCTCGAATAAGGCGACAGAAGAGCAGGTCAAGCTTTTCCCGAGAGATTGTAAGGATCTCGTGCTGAAGGTACAGAGCATCATCTTAGAGAAGACCGGCAAGCACGTCGAGGTCATGGTCTATGGTGATGGTGCCTTTAAGGATCCGCAGGGAAAGATCTGGGAACTGGCTGATCCGGTCGTCTCTCCGGCTTTCACGGACGGACTCATCGGTACGCCGAATGAACTGAAACTGAAGTATCTTGCAGATAATGAATTTGCCGGGCTTTCCGGTGAGGAGCTGAAGAAGGCGATCTCCGAGAGCATTAAGGCGAAGGACAGTAACCTCGTAGGTAAGATGGCCAGCGAAGGCACCACGCCGCGTCAGCTGACGGATCTGATCGGATCCCTCTGCGACCTGACATCCGGATCCGGCGACAAGGGCACCCCGGTGGTCCTGGTCCAGGGATATTTCGACAACTATACTAACTGAGGAAGCGAAGACATAATACATGTTTAGAAAGAAAATACCGTGGATGATATTGTTTCTGGTACTGATGGTACTCAGTATCTGGGCAGTCGTCTCCCGAAGCGGAAGCTACTCTCTTTCTCTCATGAAGGAAACCCTGCGGACATCGAATCCCTGGTGGCTCATCGCCGCCGTTCTTGGCATGTTCTGTAATGTCATCTTCGAGGGCCTGGCACTGGATGTGCTGATCCGGGCGCTGACGAAGTCGGATGACATGCCGAAGATCCATCCGCACGGACTTCTGTATTCCGCCGCAGACATCTATTTCTCCGCCATCACCCCGTCCGCCTCCGCCGGCCAGCCGGCCAGTGCTTTTTTCATGAGAAGAGACGGGATACCGGTGGCGAAATCCGCGGTCATCCTTGTGCTCAATATGCTTCTTTATACCGGCGCGCTGGTCCTCGTCGGTGCGATCGGCTTCGGGCTGTGTCCGGACATCTACTATGGCATGGATACACTGGCCCAGATCCTGATCCTCATCGGATTCATCTTCCTTCTGGGCCTGTGCGCGATCTTCGTGCTGGTCCTTAAGAAGGAGCAGTGGGTCAAGCATATGGCGGTGGCGGCCATCTCGCTGGGCGCGAAACTGCACATCATCCGCCACAAGCAGAGCAAGATCGATAAAGTGGAACTGGCGATCCGGCAGTACAAGACCTGCTCGGATCTCATCCATAAGAATAAGACCCCGATTACCGTGGCCTTCTTCCTGAATCTGCTGCAGCGTTTCTCACTGGTGAGCACGACCGTGCTGGTGTACCTTTCTTTCGGCGGATCCGTATCGAATCTTTCCGAGGTCATCGGCGTGCAGTGTCTGGTATTGGTGGGCGTCTACAGCCTTCCGATCCCGGGCGGCATGGGAGTCGCGGACTATCTTCTGATCAGCGGGCTTTCCCAGATCGAAGATGTAGTGAGCCCGGCGAACCTTGAACTTATCTCCCGTGGTATTTCCTTCTACAGCTGCATCGCCCTGACCATCGTCATCGTGGTGGTCGGGTATATTCTCCAGAAGAAGCGCATGAAGCGCCATCATGAGGTGTGAGAAGCACTGTTTTTTCCGACCGATAAGTTTTGTTTACAGACGGTTCCCTGTTCTGTCATTTTTCATTGTGATAATGAAACTGTGGAATGATCCGCATCTTCGGAAAAGGGAGGAAGACATATGGAAGGCCGTGGTAGAAGAGCGTTCGCGCTGATGATCGTAATCGGTATACTCATAGCCCTGATGTCGCTTCCGGCCTGCAGCAAGTCCGATGCGAAAAAGAATACGGCCGGACAGGAATACGACCGGCATAAGATGGAGACGAAGGATCCGGATGCCGCGACGGAATCCACGGAACCCACCCAGCGCGACACCAGCGCCCGTCCGAGTCCGACTTCTTCCCCGACGCCGCCTCCCACGCCGAACCCCACGCAACAGCAGATCGTCCAGCTGACCGAGCAGGATATCCAGGACATGAATAACGGGGAGGCCATCATCATCCATAGCGACGAGGGGTATGTCAGTACCATCGTCGGCCGGTTCTTCGACAGACCTGTCCAGGATGAGAACGACGCCATCCATGCACTGGAAGGGATCCAGTCTCTTCTCGGGATCGAGACCGGCTATTTCCCGTTCTCCGTTTACGGATCCACATTCCAGGGATGCACCTTCTATACCTATAGACAGCTGAAGGGCGACCTTCTCGTGCAGAATGCGTCGCTGAAGATCGTTCTGGACCGGGAAGGGTACCCGTTCATGCTCCAGTCGTCCCTGTCCACGAATCTCGATTATGAGGTGAGCGATCCGAAGATCACGGCGGCAGACGCGGAGGACATCGTACTGCGCACGATCGGGAACGGCTATGAGATCCTTAAGGACTATACGATGGAGACCTGCCTCGTCGACGATGACCGGATGGCGATGCATTGCTTCCAGGTCATGACCAATAACCCTCAGGCCAGCCTTTCCTTCGATATGCCGTACATCATCCACTTTGTGGACTACGACGGAAACTATATTAAGAACTATCCGACCGCGTACCTTCCGGAGGACCGGTTCGCCGACTCCGGCAATGAAACGTATTTCAAAGATATGGAACCGGAAGAGCACACCTTCACGATCAAGAGAAACGGGGAGAACTTCACCTTCACGGTACCGGTCTCCTATAACCGGCTCGACGGCAGGTACTATCTGGCCGACCCGGAAAGGAAGATCATCCTCGCGGATTACTATGAGTTCGTATATAATGGCGGGAACCTGCTTTTCGATTCGAGCGACGATGCCGAAACCTGGAAAGAGATCCACCTGATCACCTACTATAACTTCATCCGCGCCTACGATTTCTTCAAGGAGTTCCACATCGAATCCACGGACGGATTCGGCATGCCGATCCTGATCCTGACGGACTGGTGCAATGAGAAGCATGAGCCGGGCGGTTCGATGTGCAATATGGGTATATTGTTCGGATGGTCGGTGATGGCCGTATCCGACAGCATCCCCTCTGCCTATTCGATGGACGCCGCCGGACATGAATACACGCACGGCATCAGTAACTTCTCCCGCCAGGGCTGCGTGTACTACGATGAATACGGCACGATCAATGAGGCGTTCTCCGAGATCCTCGGCAATATCTCTGAGATGTATATGGGAGAGACGGACGACACGACGTGGCTTCTGGCCGAGACGTGCGGCAAGCCGGTACTGTGCATGAGCCAGCCGGATCTGTACTATCAGCCCAATTGGGTAGGGGACCAGTACTATACGCCCCATTCGGTCATGAGCCTGACGACGGACTATACGGACTTCGGCGGTGTCCACAGGAATGATTCGCTGCTCACGAACCTCTGCTGCGTGCTGGAGCAGCATGGCATGACCCTCACGGAATTGGCCAACTACTTCCTCTGTGCCATCGAGATGCACACGACACTTGCCGATTTCGACGATATGTACGGCGTTTTTATCGCGGCGGCGAAGGTGTGCGGCAGGGAGGACATCATTCCCTTGATCGAGCAGTATTGGCAGGACAAGAACCTGATCGGAAACCGCGAGAAAACGAATGAGACCACCTCTATTCCCTCATATGAAAAAGCACTGATCCCTTTTTCTCCGGATGTGGCTTCACGTGCCATCGTGTATGCCGTGGCGGAAGACGATACGGTCCTTGACTGGGCGCCGGTCCAGCTGGATGGCATCGCAGTGATCACGGTTCCGGAGGGAACTCGCTACTTCATTGCGGTGGTTGAGTATAGAGACTACTATTTCACGGATCAGGTGGGCACGAAGTATCTGGATCAGAACAAGACAGGATGGTCAGACGGAAGTAACGGGAATTACTCCGTGCTGACTGCCGGAAGCGGAGTGATCCTGGATCTTCCGGAGTATGCCTGACCGCCGGCCGATTGGATCTTCCGACAAAATTTATTAACAACTGGTTTTTTCTTTCGCCATTTTTGATTGGGATAATAATACTGTGTACTTCTATATGTTAAAGGAGGCAACGGTATGAAAGATCGCAGATTCAGATTGATGGCTATACTTCTTTCTTTGAGCATACTCGGTGCGGCATGTTCGAAGAACGAAACGACAGAGAAGACGAAGAAAAAGACGGAAAGTCCGGAATACGAGCAACACGAGATGGAGACGAAGGATCCGGATGCGGAGACGTCCGAGACCGGAGAGACCACAGAGCCCTCCCAGCGCGATACCAGCGCCCGTACGTCCCCCACGCCTACGCCCACACCGGAAGTGATTCCGATCCTGACGGAAGCGGACATCCAGAGCATGAATAACAATAATGCCATTATCGTCAAAAATGACGAAGGCCATGTCAGTACTATCGTAGGAAGGTTCTTCCACCGTCCCGTAGCCGATGTGGAAGAAGCCATCGATGCGGTGAAAGGTGTCGCGGAGCTCCTCGGACTTAAGGGCTACTTCCCGCTGGCGATGTACGGAGCCACATATGATGGGTACACCTACTTCACGTTAAAACAGAACTATGACGATCTTACCGTGCAGAATGCGACGCTGAAGATCGTTCTCGATCCGGAAGGGTATCCGTGCATGCTGCAGTCCTCGCTGGTTACCAATCTCGGATATGCGGTTTCGGATCCGAAGATCAACGGAAGTCAGGCCGAGCAGATCGTTCTTTCCCAGGTCGGCGCCGGCTACAGCGTGATGCATGAATATACGAAGAAGACCTGCCTGGCCGATGAGATCTCCCAGGCGCAGCACTGCTTCCAGGTCGTCACGAATAACCCGGCCGGAACCATCGGCTTCGATATGCCGTATATCATCCACTTCGTCGACTACGACGGCAACTACATCAAGTCCTATCCGACGGGATTCCTCCCTGACGATTCCAATATTGCCGACTATGGAAACGATTCCTATTTCACGGATCTCGTCCCGGAGAACCGCACCTACACGATCGACCGTAACGGCGAGAGCTACACCTTCACCGTTCCGATCTCCTATAACTCCGTGGATCAGCAGTACTACATGGCCGATCCTTCCCGTAAGATCATCGTGGCGGATTTCTTCGAATTCGAATTTAACGACAGAAACCTGGTCTTCGAGACTTCTTCGGATCCGGACAACTGGTCGGAGAATCACCTGATCACCTACTATAACTACATAAGGTCCTACGACTTCTACAATGCCTTTCATATTCAGTCCACAGACAGTTTCGGCATGCCGATGCTGATCCTTACCGGCTATTGCGATGAGAATCGGGAGCCGGTCAACAATGCCTGCAATATGGGCGTGACCAACGGCTGGTCCGTGTTCGGTGCCGCCGATGTGAACACATACTGCTACAGCCTCGATGTCTGTGCACATGAGTTCACCCACGGCGTTTCCGGCTTCGCCAGACAGGGCAATATCTACGCCAATGAATTCGGCGCCATCAACGAAGCCTTCAGTGACATTATGGGCAACATCTGCGAGATGTATATGGGCGACACCTGGGATACAGACTGGCTCCTCGGCGAGACATCCGGAAACACGATGCGTTCCATGAGTAATCCGTACATGTATAACCAGCCGATCTTCATCGGTGATCCGTATTACCTGTCGCCGTCCCTTCAGGGCATGTATGGTATACAGGATAACGGTGGCGTGCATATCAACAACACCCTCATCTCGTACCTCTGCTATAAGCTCTATGCCGCCGGAATGACCCTGGACGATCTGACCCGGTTCTTCCTGTGTGCGATGGAGATGCATACGCCGACGGCGGACTACGATGACCTCTATGCCATCTTCGTTGCTGCCGCGCAGCTGTGCGGGCATGCAGAGATCATCCCCGTGATCACGCAGCACTGGGATGATACCAACCTTACGGGCGACCGGTCGAAGAACGCGGAGAGCGTGGCCATTAACGGATTCCAGAGGATCAACATTCCGTTCGAGTCCTATGAACTGGCTACCCACTGTATCGTGTCTGTGTACTACAGTAACGGGCAGATCGCCCTGCAGACTCTGTCGCAGCCGGATGGTGTGGCCTCCATTCTGATCCCGGCCGATGACAACAGTTATTTCATCATCGTGGAAGAGTACAGCGATGAATTCTGGAGTACGAAGACCGGTGAAAAAGCACTGGATTATTATGGCACGGGATGGACGACGGATGCCAACAACATGGGCTCCTTCACCATGGATTCCGGAGACGTGGCCACCCTGCCGGTCTATTCGTAGGAACGAAGAAACAAGACGATGCAGAAGACACAGAGGAACAGTGCTTTTGCAGAAGAATAAGAGAGAAGACCTGATCATATCGAGAGGAGGAAACGAGGATGAAGAGCCGTAGATCAAGGGTACTGGCCGGAATACTGGTGATGAGCCTTCTGCTTGCCGCGTGCAGTAAGACGAAGGAGACCGAGAAGCAGAAGAAGACTGAGCCGGCCGATTACGATAAGCACAGCATGGAGACGAAGGAGTCCACTGAAGAGACGACGACCGAGTCGACGGAACCTTCCCAGCGCGATACCAGCGTACGCATCACCTCGACGCCTACGCCCACGCCGGAGGTCATTCCGATGCTAACGGAAGCGGACATCCAGAGCATGAACAACAACGAGGCACTGATCGTGTATAACGACGAGGGCAATGTCAGCACGATCGTCGGACGTTTCTTCCACCGGCCGGTGAAGGACGAGGACGATGCGATCAACGCCGTGAAAGGCGTGCAGGAACTGCTGGGGCTTCAGACCGGGTATTTCCCGTTCGCTGTATACGGAATGCGTTATCAGGGATACACCTATTACACATACCAGCAGATGAAAGGGGATCTGACGGTTTCAAATGCGACGCTGAAGATCGCACTCGATCCGGAAGGATACCCGTGTATGTTGCAGTCTTCCTTGGCGTCGAATCTGGATTACACGGCTTCTTCGCCGACGATTACAGCGAAGGAGGCTGAAGATATCGTACTGAATCTGTTTGGTTCCGGTTGCCGTGTGCTTTCCAATTATACGATATCCACTGTGTATACCAATTACGCACGTGCGCTGCACTGCTATCAGGTCTATACGAATAACCCTGTCAACGATCCGTCCTTTGATATGCCGTATATCGTCCATTTCATTTCGTATGAGGGAGAATATGTAGATGGATATCCGACTGCATTTTTGCCGACGGATCCGTTTGCCGATTACGGGACCGATTCGTATTTTAAGGATATGCAGCCGACAAATTACTCATTTGTGATTACAATCAATGGAAATGAGATCGACATTAATGTTCCCATTTCGTATAACACGGTTGACGGCAAATATTATCTGTGTGACCCGTCCAGGAAGATGATCGTTGGGGACTATTATGAATTTAACTATAACAACAATAATCTTGTGTTTGATAGTCAGAGTGACCCCAACGACTTTAGTGCGAGTCACTTGTTGAATTACTATTACTACACACAGGCCTTTGACTTCTACAAAGAATTCAATATGGAGTCGACAGATGGATTCGGGATGCCGATCCTGATTTTGGATGGATACTGTGATGAGAACAGAAAGCCAATCGAGAATTGCTGCAATATGGGTATTATCAACGGGTGGTCTGTATTTGCAGCGACTGACGGATATACTTTCGGCCACAGTCTGGATCTGGTCGCACACGAGTATACGCATGGTGTCACGTTCTATTCCAAGCAAGGTGTGCAGTACTATAACGAATATGGTGCGATCAATGAGGCGTACAGTGACATCATGGGAAATATCTGTGAGATGTACATGGGCGAAACCACGGACACGGAATGGCTTCTTGGTGAGACAAGTGGGGATGAATGCCGCTCTATGAGTTATCCCTATAAGCATTACCAGCCGATGTATGTAGGTGATCCGTTTTATATTTCGACCTCGCCGCTAAGTTACATGAGCGGTCTGGACGACCGCGGTGGTGTGCATGATAACAGCTCACTGGTCAGTCATATGTGTTATTACCTCTACATGAACGGGATGAGTTTGGAGGACCTTGCATGGTTTTTCCTGACTTCGATCGAGATGCAGACTCCGAATGCAGATTATGATGACTTCTATGCTATCTATGTCGCATCGGCCAAGATTAACGGAAAAGAGGAGATCATCCCGCTTCTGACAAGCTACTGGGAGTCGGCATGTCTTAATGGATCGCGGGAAAAAACGGCAGAGAATACCACGCTGGAAGGGTATGAACGTATTAACATACCGTTCTATTCACCCAATGTCGGAGCATATTGTGTGATACGGCTTTTCGATGAATACGGTAATCTTTATCTCTATACGACCATGCAGTGGGATGGTATTGCGACTTTTCTGGCACCGGCTTCGGGTTCGCCTTTCATGCTTGGTATCACGGAGTACACAGATGCCTCTTTGTCGACTATAGCTAAGGATGTGTGGCTGAATCAAGATCTTACTGCATGGACGAATAATCCCTATGACCTGGGAATCATATATTTTGAATCCGGTAAGGTAACGACTTTCCCGACATACCAGTAGGCTTTCACGTAAAGAAAGACTGCGGACTCTCTTGAGTATAAGGAGGATGGAAACATGAAGAACAAAACCTGGAAATCGTCTTTCCTGGCCGGACTTCTGGCCATGAGCATGGTATGGGGATGCGCATGCTCAGGAAAAGAAACGACGAAGAAGTCGAAGGAGAAGGACGAGGACGATACGAAAGCCGAGTATGTGGTCAATAAACTCGGGAAAGACCAGACGGCCGACGAGATCCCGGACGGGATGACGGTCGAAGCGGAAGAGGATCTGGATATTTCTTTCTGCTATCCGCTGGGCGTGTATCTGGATTACTCAACTGATGACGGATATATACTCACCTACGGAGAGGACGAGGATGCCTATCAGATCCGGATCAATAAGCTCGACCAGAAGGCCGAAGAGCCGGAAGAGATCCTCAAGTCGATTAAGAAGGACGTGGATAAGGAATTCGAGAAGACGAAAGGCTCCGATGTCGAGGAGACGAAGGTTGGAAAAAGGACGCTCTACATGGAGACGTTCAAGGGCTCGGATGTCGTGATCGATGCCTATGTCGAGATCTATAAGGATTTCACCATGGTATACCTGGCCATCGCAGATAAGAGCGGCGAGATGGAAGCGGAGCTGAGCAGCATTCTTCAGACGCTTCGCTTCAGCGCGGCCGCCTACGACGGCATCGAGGTGCCGGAACCGCCGGTACCGACTACCTCCTATCTGGTCAATTCCGACTTTAACCTGGCGATCACGGTCCCGTCCCAGGACGCCGCCCCGGATCCGCAATGCCCTGTCGGCATCTATGTTTCGTATCCGACCGGCAATGTCGGCGCGATCTTTCTGAACTCCGATCCCATCGGTTCGTGTGTATATGATGCAGAAGATCTCCTGAATTCCTTCATGAACTACGATGGCATGATGGCCGCACTTCTGCTTGTGGAAACGGCCGAGGTGATCAACTACTACGACTCCAGCTTCAGCGGGATCCCGGAGATCGATGCGGAATTCAACTTCACATCGAATGGGCAGTCCGGTGTGGGCTACTGCCGACTGATCAACGGCCCGGATATCGGCTGCTACTGCGTATTCTATACTCTCTACGAGCCGGACAATGCCGAGCAGAAGGATCTCTTCGCCACGGCCATCGAGACCTTCGAGATCAACGGCGCACCGCAGCAGAGAAAATTCCAGGTCCACGAGACAGCGTCCGGCATGCGGTTCGCCCTTCCTACGGATCTCTACAGTTCGATCGAGGACGATACGGAAGCAGGAACGACATACATTGTGGTCGATCAGGATCACTTCGTACTTACAGGACCGGAGCTGGATAAGAATCAGGATCTGGATGCCTATATTAACGGTATCATTGCCAATTTTGACGGGGCAGAAGAGCATGTCTATGAGAACATCGGATACGATGACAGCCGTTTCCAGTCGAGGCTGATCAAGGGTCACTTCACCGAGCAGGGCCAGACCTGGTATTACAGCTACGGCATTACGATCCTGGGTGATAACAAGCCGTATGCATGTCTGTATCAGAGTTCGGATTCGAACACGGAAGCACTTGATGAGATCATGGATTATCTACTCTGGTCGATCAACATCCCGGCTGCATAGCGGATGGGAAAACATCCCACGGTGGCAGGGGAGATGAGACATACTCTTTCCTATGATTACGTGTGGATTCTCAGAAATTGAGATTTCACACGTAAATTTTCTTGGCGGGGCGTCCGGGATTACGTGTGGATTTTTAAAAATGCGAATTCCACACGTAGTTTTTCTCGGCGGGAAGTCTGGGATTACGTGTCGATTTCCCCAAAAAGAGATTTCACACGTAATGATCTTCGACAGGCAGTCCGGGATTACGTGTGGATTCTCAGAAATTGAGATTTCACACGTAATTTTTCTTGGCGGGGCGTCCGGGATTACGTGTGGATTTTCAAAAATGCGAATTCCACACGTAAAGTGACCGGAATGCCTGTCTCCGGTTCCCAAGCAGAAACCAGGAATCAGTCCTGATTCTCGAATGCGACGAGGTATTCCTCACCGTACATCTTACGGAGCTTCGGCTTCTCGATCTTACCGGTGGCGTTACGCAGGACCGGAGCGAAGATGATCTTTCTCGGTCTCTTATAACGTGGCAGCTGCAGGCAGAAGTCGTTCACTTCCTCCTCGGTCATGGTCATGCCTTCCTTGACCTCGATGATCGCGCCGGCGATCTCTCCCTGACGCTTGTCAGGAAGACCGATAACGGCGACGTCCTTGATCTTATCGTTCTTCATGATGAAGTCTTCGATCTCGACAGGGTAGAGGTTCTCACCACCGGAGATGATGACGTCCTTCTTTCTGTCTACGAGATAGATGAAGCCATCCTCATCCTGACGCCCCATATCCCCGGTGAGGAGCCAGCCGTCCTTAAGGACCTCAGCGGTCGCTTCCGGATTATTATAGTAGCACTCCATGACACCGTTGCCCTTGACACAGAGTTCGCCGACCTCGCCCTGCTTGACGATATTGCCCTGCTCGTCGATGATCTTACACTCCCAGCCATAGCCCGGGATACCGATGGCACCGACCTTCTCCACATTCTCCACACCGAGATGCACGCAGCCAGGCCCGATGGACTCGGAAAGACCGTAGTTGGTGTCGTACTGGTGCTTCGGGAAATAAGCAAGCCATCTCTTAATGAGAGACTTCGGAACCGGCTGCGCGCCGATATGCATCAGTCTCCACTGATCCAGCTTATAGTCCGCGATCTTCACATCTCCTCTGTCAAGGGCATCGAGGATATCCTGCGCCCACGGGACCAGAAGCCATACGATCGTGCATTGCTCGGAAGAAACGGCATCGAGGATGTACTTCGGCTTCGTACCACGGAGAAGTACCGCGCGGGAACCGGCCACGAGAGAACCCATCCAGTGCATCTTCGCACCTGTGTGGTAAAGAGGCGGGATGCAGAGGAAGCAGTCATCACGGGACGTGGAATGGTGCTTCTGCTCGACGGCCGCCGCATGCATCAGGCTTCTGTGACGGTGAAGGATCGCCTTCGGGAAACCGGTCGTACCGGAACTGAAGTAGATCGCGCCGAAGTCCTCATCCGTGATCGGGATATTCGGACGTGTGCTACTGTAGTCACCTGTGATCAGGCGGTAATCTTCTGCGAAAGACGGGCACTGCTCGCCCACGAAGATGAGGGCACGGTTCTTGTGAAGAGCCGGCTCGATATTCTCGATACGGGAGACGAACTCCGGACCGAAGAAGAGGATATCCAGTTCTGCCAGATTCGAGCAGTAGAGGATCTCATCGGAGGTATAACGGAAATTCAGCGGAACGGCCAGAGCACCGGTCTTCAGGATACCGAAGTAGATCGGGAGCCACTCCAGGCAGTTCATCATGAGGATACCGATCTTATTACCCTTCTTAATTCCACGGGAAAGAAGCATGTTCGCCAGACGGTTCGCCTTCTCGTCGAAGACCTTCCAGGTGATCTGGCGGCGGTACGCCTGCGTCTTCGTGGGCTGGATCAGTTCATATTCTTTCCAGGTGATACGGCCGATCTCCTGCTGCTCCGGATTTAATTCCACCAGAGCGACCTCGTCGCCATAAAGATCAGCATTTCTCTCAAGATACTCGGTAATAGGCATATTCAGTTCCTCCTACAAACACTACATTTACTACATGCGCGGAAGCTCCACGCAAGAAACACGCACCTATGAGTATAACAGGAAAAAATAAAAAAAACACCCCGAAAAAGTCTCTTTGTTCAGAAAAGAAGGGCACTTCCTCTGTGGCAAAAGCACTGGAAAAGAAAACCGCTTCTTCTGTTTTCCTTCTGAGAGGGTATAGGAAAACAGAGAAGAAGCGGCTATAGGTTCGGCATTCCCGGGAAAATGCCACTGCCTGATCGTATGTAATCAGCTTATGTGTTCTTCTTATACACTTCCATGAGACCCTTAAGGATCAGGTCCGGATCGGTGTAGATCTTATGGCGGCACAGTCCGGTGACTGCCGAAGCGTACCGTCCTGTCGCCACGACGGTGCAGGTCTTGCCGTACTCTTCCTCGATCCGCTCGATCATGCCGTCGATGGCAGAGGCAGTCTGGTACATCAGGCCGCTCTTCATGCTGTCCACGGTATTGGTGCCGATGACTTTCTTCGGCGTTTCGAAGGCCACGCTCGGAAGCTGCGAAGTCTTCTCGCAGAGCGCATCCGCCGCGACCCCCATGCCGGCGCCGATGGAGGTGCCGACGAAGGTCTTGGTCTCGTCGATCAGGGAGAAGGTCGTCGCCGTCCCCATGTAGATACTGATCTGCGGAACCGGATACTCCTTGATACCGGCCACGGCCGCCATGACGAGATCGGATCCGACCTGGGCAGGATTATCCGTCCGGATCTTCAGCCCCGTCTTCACGCCCGGCCCCACGACCAGCGGTTCCGCAGAAGTGAACCGCTCGATGGCGCGGATGATATTTCCGGTCACGGACGGAACGACCGAGGACACGATGGCACCGTCGACCGCACCGAAATCCAGGAGGTTGACGCGCAGCGCCGTCTCGATGAGCGAGGCGTACTCCAGATCTGTGGAGTGACGGTTCGTGGTCAGAAGCTCGGTGAAGAGGATGTCCTTATCATCGAAGCCGCCGAGAAGAATATGGGTATTACCGATGTCCACTGCGAGTATCATAGATGTTCCTCCTGAAAAAAGTGGAAAACCTCTTGAAGATCAGTCCTGCGTCATGGAATCTACGATATCGTCGAGCCCTTCCTTAGTCGTCTCGGAAGAAGCAGACTTCAACGCGATATTGGCAACCGCGTCGATCAGTCTTGCCTTATAGAGCGCCGAGGCAACGGCACCGATGATGACGAAAGCCGCGATGGCTTCTACGATGGCGTTGGTGCCGACGAAAGCCGCGAAGAACTTCCAGATCGTTGAGGTGTTGAAGCCCCACTCCTGCATCTTCTCGATGAAGCTCGTGCTCTTCCAGAAGAAGAGAAGCAGCGACCCCATGAAGAACGCGGTGTTAAAGAGCGCCGCGCAAAGTCCGGTCACCGAGTAGCCGGTGAAGCGTACCGCCAGCGAAGTGCCGGGTCTGTTCTGCTTGTGGAAGGAATCTGCCAGTTTCTTAAATCCGGAAGCAACCAGACCCGCGCAGAAACCTGCCAGCACACGCGCACCGACGCACATCAGGAATGTAGCGAAGGGGTTGATGTCCATCAGGAATGTGCCGAAAGCATCCATGCCGAAGCACTGAATGAAAGATGTGATGCCGAAGACACCGCCGAGAGCCGCACCTGCCCAGGGCCCGATCGCGATCGCGCCGATGGCCACAGGGATCATAAGGAAAGAAATGGAGATGGCTCCGACCTTGAGGTAACCGATGGGAGTAAACGCCATTAAGATAAGAAGCGCGGTAAGAATACCCATCAATGCAATAATTTTCGTTCTTTGAGTTTGTTTCTTCATAATACAAACCCTCCTTTTGTTATTATTCCCGAATCCGGGATACAATTACCCGGCCTTCCTTCATCTGCTGTCCGCCTCCGTCAGATCCTCCCGGGTATCTGCGAAAATAAGGCTTTCATTGCAGAAGAATTTCAGCCGATAGAATTATATAATACAATTTCAAAATTGTCACTTTTTTTCACACGATCTGTTATACAATGCAATAAACTAACATGACTATACTCTATTTCGGAAAGGAGGCCACGGATTTGTCCTCGGCAAAAGCACTGAAACCTAAGATCCTGTCGATCGTGCTTGCCTGTGCGGTTCTGTCGGGCTGCGCCTACAGGGTTAAGACCGAGAAAGACGCCGAGAACGACCTCTTTCCGATGGCTTCTGTCGAGAACGCGAAGACGGAGGGTGCCGTCATGGCGGAAGCATTCTACGACGCAGAGCTGATCAAGATGAACCTTCCCCCCTCCGAGCTGGAGCAGGATCTGAAGCTTTATACCACGATTGCGAACACACCGATCATCCTTCGTGACTTTATCATCGTGCCGGTATACCGGTACTACACAGACGGCCAGGCCGTCGTAACGGGCGCGGTATATGAGGCGGTGGAATTCAAGTATGCGGTATATACCCTGGATGGCGAATTCATTTCGTACCTGGAATTTGACGACGAGTACACAGACGATGCGATCTTCTGCGAGGATGCAGCAGGAAACATCGTTGCTTTCTATAGCTACGCGGACATGACGGATGACTATTCCTACTCCTACTATAACATTTACGCCACAACGTTTTCCGCGCTGGACGGCCTCAGGCTGAATCCGCCGGTGGTCATCTACCAGGAATCGGGAAACCTCCTGATCGGTGCGCTGATGCTGGATAACGGGAATATCCTTCTGTCTTTGGGAGATAAGATCTGTGTGGTCGATATGCTGGGACAATTCCTCTGCGGGTATTCACTCACAGACTATGAGTGGTGCGCAGGCCTTTGGGAAGAAGACGGCCGCTACTACGCCGAGATCCTTTCGGAAGCGGACGAAGGAACAGGCGGCGTTCTTCTGGAACTTGCAATAGAGCCCAGCGGGGAGTTCTCGGTAAGCAAGACCGGAAAGAATACGGATAACATCGCCGGCATGAAGGTATTCCAGAACAGTAACGGGATTTATGCCGCCACGCGAAATGCACTTGGCAGGCTGGATCTGGAGACAGGTGAATTCAGCCGGCTTCTGGACTGGAACCAGACAGATGCAGACAGAAGACTGATCGATAAGGGCAATATCCGTGTCCTGGAAGAGGGCGCGCTTTCCCAGACGCTTACCGTACTTCCTGTCGTGGAAGAAGAGGATCCGGTATCCGATGACTACCAGCCTTCCGAGACCGAAGGGAACGTTGTTGTGGACGAGAGCTTCGAAGAGGCTTCCCGGCACACGAACGTGACAGATCCTTCCTCTGAAGGTTCCGGTCAGACACGTCTTCTGATCGCGACGACCATGAATAATGTTGAGGGCAAGATCCCCTGTCTTCTGAAGCTGACCCCCTCGGAGAATCACCCGCACGCCTCCCAGAACGTGATCTGGATCGGAGGCGTGGATATCTCCAGCGGTCCGCTCATGGCATATATTTCCGAGTACAACCGGAATCCGGAGAACAGTATCTGGCTGAAGATCTATGACTATGCGGATTTCTCCTTCTACGATAGTGTGGCGGAAACAGACAGAGCGTATGAGGCGGCGCTGGAGAATATGGCCGCGCAGATCCGTTCCGGTATTGGTCCGGATATCATCGTCGGAACCGGCGACAGTGGGGTCTTCGATAACGGAAACTGTCTTACCGACTTAAACGGCTATGTGGACGGGATCCACGGCATCAACCGTGAAGAGTATTTCGGAAGTGTTTTTGACGCATTCGAGACAAACGGGAAACTCTACCAGATCCCTCTGTCGTTCCAGCTCTACAGCATTCTTGGCAATACCGTGCTGGCAGACGGAAAGTCGAATCTGACCTACCATGATTACACGACAGCCGGCAATATCTTCCAGGGCGAGTTTACACTGTTCTCGTACTATCCTTCGAGTATGCTTCTGTCTCTGTTCGTGAAGGCAGAAACCGGTACATGGATCGATTACGAACACGGTACGAGCAGCATCGACAGAGATTCTCTGATCGAGATGCTGGAAGTGATCCGTACGAATACACAGGATGTCGGCTATGATGAACTGGATGAATACCTGATGTTCTATGAACCGTCCGTCAGTGAATCGGCAGACGCACTCTATAGCGGAGAAAGCGGTTTTTCGGTGGGCAGGATCACTTCGCTTTCTGATTTTGCCCTCTCCCACATGATCGAAGGAAGCTTCGCATGGTACGGATTCCCCGGTGGCGGTATGACCAGCGTGGTCAGAAGCGACATGACCTGCGGGATCGCGTCCTGCTCCACGCAGAAGGAACTGGCCTGGAACGTGATCCTCTATATGCTCTCTGAAGAGGTGCAGAAGGATATCGGAAAGTCGGTCGAATATAGTGGTGGTTTCGATTTCGACGACAGAGCGCGGTTCCCTGTGAATGTGCATGCTTTCGAGAGAAACTGTGCGGATCTGGCATCCGGCTCCAATGATCTCTATATCTGTATGAGCGACATGTACGGCTCAGGCGAAGAAGTGATGGTCGACCTCAATACCGTCGAGAAGAACGAGGCTGCGTTTATCGAATTCATGAAGAAACCGCTCCGCCGTTATATCTTCGACATAGATGTGGTACAGATCGTATTCGAGGAGACACAGAAATACATCGATGGAGAAGTGCAGGTGACACAGGCCGCCGATAATATCAGAAGACGGCTGAATGTTCTGGCATCCGGCTAAATCTTCTTCGCACGTTCCTTCCATTTCTTCTCCACCTTCGGAGAGAGGAAACATGTTGCAAGTCCGATTCCTGTTCCCAGAAGAAGACCGGCGAGGACATCGCTGGGGAAATGGACATACAGATACATCCGCGAATACGCAAGAAGAAGCGCGGCCGGGATAAGGCCGTAGGCGAGTTTCGGATGGTTATGGATCAGGATAATGGCGAAGATCGTCACAGATAAAGTGTGACCGGAAGGGAAAGAAGAATCGGTCGGGTTCTTGATGAGAAGCGGAACCTCAGGACGGATCCAGCACGGACGAGCACGGTTGACCAGATGCTTGATGAGACCGTTCCCCAGAGCAAGCCCCGCAAGAAGCCCGCAGGAGACCATGATCCCGTCTTTTCTCGTTTCCTTGATGACAAGAAGGATCGCCGCATAGCATATGAACATGACCGGATCCCCGAGAGTCGTGAAGAAGGCGAAGAACTTATCCCAGAACGGGGATCTTGCCATGGTCTGGAGAAAATCCAGGATATAGAAATCGATGTTTTGTATTGCCTCGAGCATAAGATTCTCCGAAGATGTCTGTTGATGAGCCTGCCGAAGCAGTTCTGCCGGTTGCTTATTTCCGAGTGTAGCACATTTTCACAATCTCGCAACCTGGGCATAAGAATGGTAAAATAGCAGCATCGGGAGAAATAAGGAGGAAATCATGGCTGATTCGATTAAATGTCCGAACTGTGGCGGCAATCTCATCTTCGATGCCGACCAGCAGATGATGACGTGCGAATACTGTCTGGGCCGTTTTACTGCGGAACAGCTGAAGAATTCTGTCGTTCCGGATACCCCGGCCGACTCGGATGCCGGTGAGCGCATCCATCGGGAGGGCGCGGCGGAGCACATCAGGGAAGGTCTCGGAGACGACGGCGTCCAGTTTATCTGTAACGCCTGTGGTGCTCAGGTCGTCGCAGACAAGAACACCAGCGCGACGTTCTGTGCTTTCTGCGGATCACCGGCCATTATCTCCCAGAGAATGACCGACGAATTCTCGCCGGACTATATCCTTCCTTTCCGATATGGTAAAGACCAGGCCATCAAGAAATTCTTCGACTGGTGTAAGGGCGGACGCTGGACGCCGTTCGACTTCGTCAGCCAGAAGAACATCGAGAAGCTTACGGGTCTTTATGTCCCGTTCTGGCTCTATAACGTCGACAGCGACGTCGATGTGACGGGGGAAGGCGTCCATGAGGAATCCCACACCGTCGGATCGACCACCACAGTGACGACCTCGTACTATAAGGTGCGCCGGCATATGAAACTGTTCTGGAAGCACATCCCTCTCGACGGCGCCCAGCGGATCGATGACAAGCTTATGGAAGCCATCGAGCCTTTCCAATTTAAAGATCTGAAGAAATTCGATCCTGCCTATATGCAGGGTTTCTTCGCCGAGCGCTACGACCTGACCGGCGACGATCTGAAGGGGAGACTGATCGGAAGGCTGAAGGGGTATATCACCGATGAACTGCACCCGACATTTAAGCAGTACAACAAGGGCGTGAAGGTCAAGAAAGACAACACAGTGATTTTCGAGCCGAAGATGCAGTACGGGCTGCTGCCTGTATGGTTCCTTCACTATAAATATAACGGTAAGGATTACAACTTCTGCATGAACGGGCAGACCGGTGAGGTTGCCGGCGTACCGCCTGTCAGCCGGCTTAAGAGGATCGTGCTGTTCTTCATAGTTCTGGCCATTACGGTGGCGATCACGCGTCTGATCACCGGATTGCTGATGGGAGGATTCGTCGGATGAGTACAGATACGAGAAACCAGAATCCTCAGGCAAGCACGACCGATACACCGAAGGTTCGTTCGGACGTCAATATCAAAGAAGAACTGAGCCACGTGAAGAAGAGCCTGTGGGGCGAGATGAATGCCGTATCCGCTTCCGCCATGGCTATCATCGCGGTCATCGTGATCGCCTCGATCGCGCTCTTTATTTACATGAATCTGATCCCGCCCAAGCACGTCTACATAGAGGACGACGCGGATATCTTCACGGAAGAAGAACTCGATGAACTCGAGGATCTTGCCAAGGACCTGAAGAAATCCCACGACATCAATATCGTGATCGCGACCACCAGGGACAATCCCAAAGGCATTTCCGATGATGACTGTAAGGATTATGCGGCCGAGATCTATAAGGAGCACTGCATCCACACGAGCATGCAGGACAACTCCGGAATCTGCCTGTATATCGATCTGACGGTGGACAAGCCGGGAAGCCGTTTCTTCTGGCTGTATACCTACGGAACGGCATACTTTACCGTGGATGATGACGACTGCTCGAGACTCTTCGGCACGTACCGGGATGAGCTCAGCAGCGAACAGTATTTTACGGCGATCTATAACCTCTTGATCGATCTCGATGAATATGATTACCACTCGTTCGGTCTGATCCTCACCTACGGGGCATGTCTGATCATCCCGCTCATTCTGGCAGGGCTCGTCACGCTCTTCTGCACGATTAGCAAGAAACTTGATAAAGCACCGGCTTCTGTCGAGTATATCGACCGTAAGAATTGTATGACGATCGAGCAGTCGGACACATTCCTTAGGAAAAGCACTCGTGTCTATCAGAGCAGCTCCAGCGCGGGTGGAGGAGGTGGCGGCTTCCACGGCGGTGGAGGCGGCGGTGGCGGTGGCCACAGTGGCGGAGGCGGTGGACGCTTCTGATCCGGAACGTCATCACAAACTTGTAAAATCAGTCAGAAACCAATACTTCGTCGCTGGTCCTCGGGCATGCGCCCTGCGGAATCGCTCCAGATCCGGAACGCATACTGATAAAAGAAACAAATCGTCAGAACAGAAAACTACGTCGCTGGTCCTCGGGCATGCGCCCTGCGGAATCGCTCCTTTCGTTTTTGTTCTGACGATTCTTGTTTCTGTATGTTGATGCGTTCCGGATCAGGTCGCTTCGTCGGAGTGAATTCTCGAGGAGAAGTGTTGTGTAGTGTGTGTTCTGGTTCTCCTATATAATACGTGCGCGCGTGTTGCGTGTGCGCTATATTTCATATTCAAAAAGAAGCTTTCGGACAGAGGAGGCGCTGCACTTGGAAACGGGCCGGAAAATGCGCGTGAAAACGTGATGTTTTCGGGACTGTTTCAGCGTCGTAAATGAACCGTAATCAAAACTTGGAAAAAAGGAGCGAAAAAAATCAAAATATTGCTTGACAGGGTCTAGGTGAGGTGATAATATAATCAAGCGCTTCGCGGAAGCGAGTGCTACGGACCTTGAAAATTGAATAGAAGAGCAGAAAGTATATACTACTTAAAATACGAGCCAATAGTTCAATTCATAGAGTTGAAAAACAAGTAAACAAAGAGCCAAAAGGCTCTCAAGATTTTATTGAGAGTTTGATCCTGGCTCAGGATGAACGCTGGCGGCGTGCCTAACACATGCAAGTCGAGCGGAGATTAGAGAGAAGCTTGCTTCATTTTAATCTTAGCGGCGGACGGGTGAGTAACACGTGAGTAACCTGCCCTTGAGTGGGGAACAACATCGAGAAATCGGTGCTAATACCGCATAATATCATTGGATCGCATGGTCCGGTGATCAAAGGATTTATTCGCTTGAGGATGGACTCGCGTCCGATTAGTTAGTTGGTGAGGTAACGGCCCACCAAGACATCGATCGGTAGCCGAACTGAGAGGTTGATCGGCCACATTGGGACTGAGACA